>OCVV012824260.1_pt1 | contig 10511 bp, 5 predicted proteins | sample 1539721 | NCBI WGS metagenome assembly OCVV01 (sample SAMN02144230, study PRJEB22623) | gut metagenome | biome: sheep rumen | host: Ovis aries | place: New Zealand
GTGGACGAGTCCGCTCCGGACACCTATGTGCTGACGAATCCGGACACCTCCATGGACTATGCGGCAACGGTTTCGATTCGCGTCGTGCCGGTCAACAAGCAGTATTCTTCCTCTGAGATCACCAAGGAAGTCAAGGGCGCGCTGGACACGATTCATTCCGACATGAACCTGAAGTCCTTCGATCCTTCCAATACGGCGACGCGGACATTCATCGACGGAAACGGCGTCTATGCGGCATACCGGGCGTATACCCAGGAAGGCGTCGGTGTGGCAGGACGCGTGATCATCAACTGTGTGAACAAGAATCTGTATATCATGCATGCCTCCTATCCCCGCAGCCTGGCGGATACCTTTGCGGAAGGCGTTTACAACAAGATCCGCTCTTCGATGAAGATTACGCAGTAATGAAAGGTCTGTTCGAACCATGACGAAACGGTCCCGCCTCCTGGCTTTCCTTCTCATCTTGCTTCTTCTGACGCCGATCACTGCCGTGCATGCGGAAGCGGTCACCCTGCGGGTTTCGCTCTCGGGTGTTCCGGCGGAGGAAGGAGCCGATCCGATTCCGCTCTCCGGCGCTTTCCGGGTCTGGCAGAACGGGCTGGAGGCCGGAACGGTTTCCACATCGGAACCTCTGACGCTGCCCTTCGGGGAGCGTCTTTACCTTGAGCCGCTCCCGGAGACGATCGCTCCCGGCTGGGATCTGTCCGCAGCCTATGTTTCCGTCAACATTTCGGGAAGGGATGCCGATCCGGTGGAGATCGTGCTCCATCCGCTGTCCTCCTTTGACGCGCCTCCGGAAAGCGTTGTGACTCCCGGAACGGAAGGGACGGACGGCAAGCCGGAAGACGCGGGAGCGACGGAGGAGGCTTGGGAGGAAAGCTCTTTTGCTGACGTGCTGCCGACGCCTCCGCCGGCGCCGGAGATGACCGCTGCACCGGAAATCATTCCGCTTTCCGCCGGCGATCATTCTGCATCCCTGCGGGTCATCGCCTTCAACGACAAGAATGACAACGGTCTTCAGGGGTATGGCGAAGGCGGCGTGGAAGGCATCACGCTTTACCTGTATCAGGGGGATACGGCTGTCGCGCAGGCGGTTACCGGCCAGGACGGCGAGGGCCGCTTTGAAGCGCTCCCTGCCGGAGAATACCGGCTGCGGGCCATTCTTCCGGAAGACCGGGTATTTACCCGGCGCGGGGCACAGGAGGATGCCTCCGCTGTTCTGTCCGATCCGGATGGCGTGCTTCCGCCTGCATCCGCCTTTGACTCCTCCATTACCGGTGATGAGTATTCTCCCGTCTTTACGCTGGATGCGGACACCGCTTCCGTTCTTGCTGTGGGAAGCCAGAACGGCGTGTATGTTTCCGGTATATGCTGGCTGGACCTGAACGAAGACGGATTCTATACGAAGGCGGAACCGGTGGTTCCCGGTGTTCGCGTGACGCTGCAGGGACAGAAGAACGGCCTTTTCTATGAAGCGGTTTCTGATGCGGAAGGCATCTGGACGATTCATCGGGTGCGTCCGGCTTTCTATACGGAAACGGCCTTCGTTCCGGACGGACTCATGTTCACCCGGTACACGGCCAGCGCCGGCAAACGTTCGATCTTTACCCGTGAGGGTGCGCGTCAGGCTTCCAGAACGCTGGATCTGAACGACAAGCAGTCCCGGTCCGATCAGTATGTCGGGTTTGCACTTTCCGCCCGGGTCGAGGGATACTGCTACCTGGACGAAAACTATAACGGTCTGTTCGATGCGGGAGAAAAGCCCCTGGCCGGCGTGAAGATGACCGCGATCAAGCAGGCGGTGGATGAAGAGATCGCTGTCACTTTCTCGGATGAAACCGGTTATTACGCCATCGAGGGCCTGCGGAAGAATACATACAAGATCCGCTCCGTCATGCCGGAGGACGGATCGACCTTTACGGTTGTCAACACCTCGGATCCGCTGGGGAACCGTTTTCAGTCCCGGCCGGACCGGAGGGAAAATTTCTGGACGGATTTTGTGCTCGCTTCCGGCGAAACGCGCCGCGTGGACGTCGGCGGAATCTATCCCGCGACCGTCCGGGGCACGGTGTATTATGATGACGACTTCTCCGGCACGCTGACCGGCAACGAAAAGATCATCTCCGGATTCCTGGTTTCCCTGGTCGATGCCGACGGGCAGACGGTTGCTTCGGACAAGGCCAATGTCAAGGGCGTATATGAGCTGACCGGCATCGTTCCGGGCGATTATACGCTTTCGGTGACCGCGCTGAAGGGGTATGCCTTTACCCGGAGAGGCGAAGGCAATGTGGTGCTGAACCGGACCGGCGGGGAAGGTTATTCGGAACCGTTCCATGTCGCGTTGGGCAGCACCGTCGGCGGAATGGATATCGGACTGATCCGGCCGGGCACGGTCGAGGGATTCGTTTTTGCGGACCGCAACGACAACGGCCTTCGGGACGGAGATGAGGCGGGCCTTCCCGGTGCTCGGGTACGGCTTGTCGGTGCAGAGGATGCCGAAGAGGACGCGAACACGGAATTCTTTTCGGCTGAAATCGGTACGGACGGACGTTTCCTGTTCGACGCTGTCATGCCCGGCCGCTACCAGCTGGAATACATCCTCCCTTCCGATGCGATCTTTGCTTCAGTCCGGAACGGTGGGAACACCTTCGGAGCCGATGGAGACATCGTGCGCACGGAAGCCTTTAGCCTGTCCTCCGGCGGAGCGGTTTCCGCACCGCTGTGCGGCGCACTGACGCTCGGCGAAATTTCCGGCATCGCTTTCCGGGATCCGGAGGCAAACGGCATGTACAAGGAGGGAGACGCGACTTCATCCGGCTTTACGGTGACGCTGACGCCCTCCCGGGCAGATCTTTCTCCGATCACCGCGGTGACCGGGGAGAACGGTGCTTTCGTCCTGAATGCCCTGCATCCGGATGAATATGTTCTGACGGTTACCGCTCCGGAAGGCTTCGTGCTCTCCCGCACGGAGGGAACGACGCTGCCGCTGGCGGCCGGTGAAGCGGAACAGTCCGCACCGCTTACGGTCGCGATGGGCCAGCGCTGGACGGATCAGCAGCTGGGTGCCGTGATCCCCGCTTCCCTGACCGGACGTTTCTTCCTGGATGAGAATTACAACGGCCGGTTCGATGAAGGAGAACAGACTCCCGCGGGAAGGACCGTGACCATTACCGATGATATTACCGGCAGGCTCTTTGCCGCCCCACAGACCGATACGGAAGGCTGTTTCCGGGCTTCCGGGATGATTCCGGGAACCTTTACCCTTTCCTATGCGCTGGATGAGCGCACATTTGCACCGCCGGAGGGGGACAGCAGTTTCACTCCGGCAGAAGGCGCATTGGTGCTTTCCGGCATCTCCTTCGCGGAAGGGGAGAACCGGGACGGCATCCTGCTGGGTGTCGCCCAGTATACCACTGTATCCGGGCAGGTATGGATTGACCGGGGCGGGGAAATTCTGGCACTACCGGGCGCGGAAATCGCGCTTGAGGGTTCGGATGGAACGGAGGTATCTTCCGTCGTCACGGGCGAAAACGGAACCTATGTTTTTGATCGCCTGCTGCCGGGACAGTATATGCTCTCTGCTGTGCTTCCGGAGGGATCCGTCGTGATCGAACCCGGGGACAGCCGCCTGCAGGGGGAACTTCGCTCCGTTCTGACACGGACGCTTTCCCGCCGGGGATCCTCGGATCTCTTTGAGCTCAGGATGGGTCAGGACCGGACGGGAATGGACATCGGCTGCGTGCTTCCGGGGCGGATCGGCGATTTCGCCTGGCTGGACCTGAATGGCGACGGCCTGCAGTCGGCCGGGGAAGGGGGACTGTCCGGCGTTCATATCGAGGTAACCCGGGACGGGAAAACCGTTGCGGAGACGGACACGGACGTCTGGGGCTTCTGGCGCGTATCGGATCTGTATCCGGCGACCTACGTGCTCCGGGTCACTCCGCCGACGGAAGTGAAGCCGACCCGAAGTCTGACATCTCCCGCCGTGATCATTTCGTCCCTGCAGGAGGCGGAGGATGCGCCGTTTATGACCCGGGAAATCACGGTTGAATCCGACCGGTCCAACTTCAATGTGGACCTGGGATTCATCCTGCGCCGGGACGGCGCCTATCCCGCGGGATACAATGCCGGCCCAACCCAGGACTGGACCGCAAGAGATTAAAAAAGTTATTCTGCTTTTCAAGGAAGTTTCATATATGAAAAAACTGTTGTCAATTCTACTCTGCGCGTGCCTGCTGCTTTCCGTGTTTCCCGCAGGAGCAGAATCAGAGCCTCTGGCAGGGGATGATGAGGATGATTCCATCATCATTCCCGTGGACCTTCCGGAAGAAGAGGATCCCATGGCGGCGGAGGCGTCCGCGCGGTCGCTTCAGTACGGGGATGAGGGTGATGATGTCCTTTTTCTGCAGACCCGTCTTCAGGATCTGGGCTACTATTCCGGAAATCTTTCCGGCCGCTACCGGGAAGGCACGCGGGACGCGGTGATGCGTTTCCAGCAGGATTACGGCCTGACTGCGGACGGCGTGGCGGATCCCCAGTCCCAGGTGATCATTTTCACGGCGGTCTATCGCCCGCTTTCCTACGGTTCGAAGGGAGAGGATGTCAAGGAACTGCAGACCCGGCTGACTGCCCTGGGATACTACAAGGGGCAGATCAGCGGCAACTTCCTTGAGGCGACCCGTGCAGCCATCAGTGCCTTTCAGGAAAAGAACGGCATAGAGGCGACCGGGATGGCGGATCCGGAAACGCAGGAAGCGCTCTTTACTGACTGGGCGGTCGGCAACTATGATTCTCCGACGGAAACGCCGTCTCCCGTCCCGGATCTGAACAACTATCTGGTGGACGAGGATGAGAACCGGATTCCACTGCCGGACAATCCGGTACAGTTTGTTCGCAAGCTGAAGAACGGATCCTCCGGCGCACCGGTCAAGCAGCTGCAGGGCCGTCTTCGGGATCTGGGCTACCTGGATGCCTCCAAGGTGTCCGGCAATTTCCAGAAGTATACCACCCGGGCGGTCAAGGCCTTCCAGACGCAAAACGGTATGGAGGCCACCGGCGTGGTGGACGAGGCGACATGGAACCTGATCTTCAACGATTCCCAGATCGTGCTGCCGGATGATACGCCGAAGCCGACGCCTTCTCCCAGCCCGATTCCCTTCCATGTCGTGGTCGATGTGAAGAACCAGATCACTTCGGTATATGGCCGGGATGAAGATGGAAACTATACCGTTCCGGTTCGCCAGATGCTCTGCTCCACCGGCAAGGTGGGAACCCCGTCGGATGTGGGGGACTGGGTGCTTTCCGGCCGGAAGGCCACCTGGTGCAATTTCCCGAAGTGGGGCGGATATGCCCGGTACTGGACGAAGATCAATGCGTCGATCGCCTTCCATTCCGTGATCTATACCGCCGTGAACAACCGGGCGGTGAAGGTTTCCAGCTATTATGCCCTTGGAGGCCGCGCCAGCCATGGCTGTATCCGCCTGACCGTGGCGGACGCCAAGTGGATCTATGACAATGTGGGCGCCGGCACCGTCGTCACGATCCGGGAGGATCTGCCCGCGGATCCGGAACTGAAGCGGGCGCTCCGCCTGCCTGGCTTTTCCACGAAGGACATGATGCCGATCCGCACGCCGACGCCGACGCCGGAACCGGTATATAACAGCCAGGTGAAGCCGGAGCTGGGCAACCGCACGCTGAAGGAAAAGACGGAGAACGAGGATGTGTTCTGGGTCCAGAACCGGCTGAAGGAGCTGGGCTACTATTCGACGAAGTGCACCGGCATCATGCTGGCCCGAACGATTCAGGCCGTGAAGGACTTCCAACGGGATCATGATATGACCGCCAGCGGCACGGTGAACCAGGCGGTGATCGACGCCATGTACGAGGCGAAGATCCCGGAACCGACGCCCCGGCCCACCCCGTCCCCCTATCCCCCGGAACCGACGCCGAAGAAGAAATAAAGCAACAGCCGGAAGCGGACATCAAACTGCTTCCGGCTGCTTGGTCTTCATACAGCTGGCCAAATCCAAAGAATGAATTGATGTCTTCAGCTGTTTTCGGGTTGCTTCAGGTGAATACATAACGTCATTGATATATGGAAATGGAGAAATGCCGACTGTGAAAAAACTGATCTGTCTGCTGGGAATTGTTCTGCTTGCCCTGATGATTCTGCCGGCTGCCGGTGAGGAAGAATACCGCGTTTTCTTTGAGGAGGAGACGGAGCCCTTCGGGGAAGAGGAGGAGCTGCTGACGCTGCAGGTTGCGGGAAAGTATGGCGGAGACTGTATGCTGATGACCTTTGGCGGTGAATCCCTGCTGGTGGATACGGGGGACTCGGGTACAGCATCCTTCTTTCCTCAGTTTGAGGAGATGATGGAGAGTGCCGGACTGGGGAAACACGTGGATGCCCTGTTTAACTCCCATCCGCACCGGGATCATCTGAACGGGCTTCAGGAAATGCTGGAGGGTGGATATACCTTTGGCCGGATCTATACTGCGTTTCCCCACGACTTCCAGGACGGAACACCTTCCGTGGTGCAGCAGAAGATGATCCGGTCCGCAGAGGAATACGCGATCCCGGTGGTGGATGTGAAGAACGGGGACGTGATTCCTTTCGGAAAGGCGGAGATGACCGTGATCCGCCTCCCGGATGAGATGATCCGGCGCGATACGTTGACGAATGACCAGTCAGCCATGATCCGGATCCGGTATGGGAATTGCTCTTTATTGCTGACAGGAGACTGTGAAGTGTACGCCCAGTCCCGGCTGAACTCCCTGTATGAACTGAAGTCAGATATCATGAAAGCGCCGCACCATGGCCTGGGCTGGCAGGATCCACACTTCCTTCAGGACGTGGATCCGGAGTTCGTTTTCATCACCAACGGATCCTCGGATACGCAGAAAGTGGTGAATACCATGCAGAAGTTTGGGTACAAGCGGTATATGTTCGCTTCCTGGGGGAAAATCACGCTGCGCTGCAATGGTGAAAAGTGGATTGTACGCCAGGATCCCAATCCTGGTATGGAGAATCATGCAAACAATGTGCTGAAAACCATGCTTCGGCCCTGAGAGAGAAGAACTCTCTTTTTTCGAAAAAGCTGAATGCTGCAGATGGAAGAATCCCTGTTCCCGGTCAGGGCAGTACATATGGGTCCGCAGATATGATGGCTCCAAATCGTGATCTTTCCTTATTGATTCAGTGCATGGAGCGCCAGTGCCGCGTCCGCCCTTCCGGCGAGCGCGGCTTTTTCATACCAGCGGGCGGCTTCGGTAAGGTTTGCTTCGGTTCCCTGGCCGTACTGATACGCGACGCCGAGCGCGAACATGGCCCGGGCGTTGCCGGCATCGGCGGCACGGTGATAATACGCGAGACCTTTTGCCTCATTCTTTTCGACCATTTCTCCGGCCATATACAGATATCCCAGATAGTCCATCGCGAGATGGCTGCCTGCCTCCGCAGCCTTCTCGTAATACTCCAGTGCCTGGGTAAAATCCCGCTCCATGCCCTTGCCGTCGGCGCTGAGACTGGCCAGGCTCATCCAGCTGTCCGCATCCCCCAACTCAGCTGCTTTCCGGTAATACTGACGGGCGGTTTCATAGTTTCGGTTGACGGTGGAACCTTCTTCGTAATAGGTTCCCAGATACCACCAGGCTTCCGGAATGCCCTGGTCTGCCGCCAGCTGATAATACTCCATGGAACGGAAATAATCCCGGGGAACAAGCACGCCTTCATCATAGATATTGCCGAGCTTCATCAGCGCGGGTCCATAGCGCGTGGAAGCGGCTTTTTCATACAGCGCGAGGGCATATGTCCGGTCCCGCTGCACGACCAGACCGTTTTCATAGTATTCCGCCAGGGCGAGCAACGCATCGGGATCATTCGACATGGCCAGATACAGTACCGCCGGCCAGGCGTTTAACCGGTTGGTATCGGTGGACTGAATCCGAAGGGAGGCATCTCTGGCCTGTCCGCATCCGCGGCAGATTTCTGTCATGTTGTCGGTATGGCATTCCTGACAGAACCACTTTCCCCGGACGCTGCTGCAGACGGGACAGAGATCCGCCTCGCCGCTGCTGCCGCAGACCAGACAGATCCAGCCGCTGACGGATTCGGGCGGGACGGCTTCAGCCCCTGTGATCACCGGAAAAAGAATCAGCAGAGCCGTCAGAAGGAAAGAAAGCGTTCTTGACATCAGAATATACCCCCAAAGAAGTAGACAGGCTTCCCGACCGGTTTCCCGGCCATGACTTCATTCGGAACAACATGCGGCCGGCAAAGAAGCCGGATCGGTTCCGCAGGTTCATTATATGCTGTCCCATCGGGATTGACAAGGAAGAAAAACGGGATAAGAACCGGAAAACTATTGACATGGGAACATGCGTGTGGTTTAATATCAGCTGTTTTGAAGTTTAGAATCACAAAACTTCAAAACTGACCTGAAAGTTTAGGAATAATAAACCCGAACGTTCGGGAAACCGGAGGAGACGCAGCCATGGATGTTGGAAAGAGAATATACCAGCTCCGGGTTCGAAACGGGCTGACGCAGGCGGAACTGGCCAGCCGCTGCGAGCTGACGAAGGGGTTCCTTTCCCAGCTGGAGAATGACCGGACGACGCCGTCCCTGCCGACGCTGATGGATATCGTGGAAGCGCTGGGAAGTGACATGTCCACCTTCTTTTCGGAGGAAAAGGAGGAGAAGATCGTCTTCCGGAAGGAAGACTTCTTCGAGGATGAGCGTGAAAACTATGCGATATCATGGGTCGTACCCAATGCGCAGAAGAACACCATGGAGCCGATCATCCTGACCATCCGTCCCCATCAGCAGTCGCAGACCATGATGCCCCACGAGGGGGAGGAGTTCGGCCTGGTGCTCAGCGGGAGTGTGATCCTGCTGAACGGGGGAAAGAAGCACCGGGTCCGGAAGGGGGAAACCTTCTATATCCGCGGAGATCAGGAACACTGCCTGAAGAATGAGAACAGCACAGAGGCGAGGGTGCTGTGGATCACGACGCCGCCACTATTCTGACCGGGAGGACATTCCAATGCGCAAACTGATTGAATTCAAGAACATCGTGAAATCATTCGAGGGACAGGTGGTGCTCAAGGGCATCAATCTGGACATTTATGAAAATGAATTCGTGACGCTGCTGGGGCCTTCCGGCTGCGGAAAGACGACGTTGCTGCGGATTCTGGGCGGCTTCCTGGAGCAGGACGAGGGAACCGTGATTTTTGACGGAAAATGCATCGATAACGTTCCTCCCTATAAGCGGGAGATCAACACGGTATTCCAGCGGTATGCGCTCTTTCCGCATCTGAATGTGTTCGACAATATCGCCTTCGGCCTGCGGATCAAGAAGGTGGCGAAGGACATCATCGCCCAGAAGGTCAACCGGATGCTGAGCCTGGTGAATCTGGAAGGATATGAGAAGCGGAATGTGACGCTGCTGTCCGGCGGACAGCAGCAGCGGGTGGCGATCGCCCGCGCGCTGGTCAATGAGCCCAATGTGCTGCTGCTGGACGAGCCGCTCGGTGCGCTGGATCTGAAGCTGCGCAAGGAGATGCAGCGTGAGCTGAAACGGATCCAGCAGGAGGTCGGCATCACGTTCATGTACGTGACGCATGACCAGGAAGAGGCGCTGACCATGAGCGACAAGATCGTGGTCATGAATGCCGGCAAGATTGAACAGATCGGTACGCCGCTGGAGATTTACAATGAGCCGGTCAATGCCTATGTGGCCCGGTTCATCGGCGAAAGCAACATTGTGGACGGCGTGATGCCGGAGGATTATAAGGTCCGCTTTGATGACAAGGTTTTTGAGTGCGTCGATTTCGGCTTCAGGCCGAACGAAGAAGTGGACGTGCTGATCCGGCCGGAGGATATCGACATCGTCAAGCCCAAAGACGGGGTGATGCGGGGCGAGGTGAAAAGCGTTCTGTTCAAGGGTGTGCACTACGAGCTGATGGTGCAGACCCGGATCGGTACGAGCAAGACCGTAAAGATGAACGTGATTACCCAGCATGACCTGACGAACGAGCAGAACGGGGAGAAGATCAGCGCCAACGATTTCTATGTGGATTCGGATGACCTGATCAACAAGGAGCTGACGGATCAGGACTTCATCTCCATCGCCAATGCGCAGGCATGGGATGAAAGCGACCGGGATATCTCCCTGAAGCATGTGACGCACAACATTGAAAATCACCCGGGGATCTACAGCATTACCTTCGGCACGGAGAAGGGAACGGAAATTACGGTGAATGTTCACGTGGTCCATCCGGAATACGTGGAGGATGCACGGCACAATATCGGTATCAGTGCGCTGGACTTTTTCATTACGCCGGATGAGATCATGGAATCCATGGCGATCTCCACCGACCTGAAGACCTGGGCGAGCGCCGAGGCGTGGAACCTGGAGGATGATTCCCCCGTGGAGATCACGGACGTGCGGTTTGACTTTGATCCGGCAAACATCCATGAAGGCTCCTATGACATTACCTTTGCCACCCGCGG
>OCVV011199932.1_pt1 | contig 10509 bp, 8 predicted proteins | sample 1539721 | NCBI WGS metagenome assembly OCVV01 (sample SAMN02144230, study PRJEB22623) | gut metagenome | biome: sheep rumen | host: Ovis aries | place: New Zealand
CCTCCCCCTACAGGATTGTCGCCCGCCGAGTCATTCCGTCCTCCCCCTACAGGGGGAGTTAGAGGGGGTCTCTTCCCATAGAGCTGATTATACGAATACCGCAGATCCTCCAGCCATCCCTCGCAGAGGTTTATCAGGTTCTCAATCGCCACACGGCTCGGGATATTCCCGTCCCTCGTCTCGTAGCTTGTCTTCGTCATCTCCCCGAGCGTAAAGTGCTCAGAGAGCTTGATCCCTTTGTTAATACTTACTACTTTCATCTTGTTTTGTTAATTTGTTAATTGTTAATCCATCAGCTTCTTTATCTTACGATACATACCCTGATGCTCCCCCTCGGCGATTTGCTCAATATAGTGCTCATCGGCGAGCCTTTTGATTTTCATGCAGGCGAACGCAGAGCTGTTATTTCCGAAACACGCTTTGACATCCTCCTTCGAGAACACTTCCGGCAACTTGTTGTACCCCTCCACAGACCGCTGCTGATGCCGCTTGCCCGTGATCATCACGTCGGCATTCATGTCGTCGAAGTATTTCTCAGCCATCACGCCGAAGAAGTGCTGCTGCGTGGCATACTGGATGCGGGCGATGAGCTCGCAGAGCTTCCAGTCCGTCTCGTCGGGCTCATAGCTGCCCGTCCAGAAGCCGTTCTCCTCGTGCAGGCTCTGCCAGTGGCGCATGTCGATGAAGGGCGCTGCATAGTTCAGGGCGTGGTAGGGCACGCGCTTGAGCATCAGTTCGCGGGCCTCGTCGCAACCGTCGTCCTTCAGGTCTTCCATGCGGTTTTTCGTCCAGTCGTAGATCTTTCTGACGAGGTTCCACAGCGGCAGCTCCCCGTATCGGCGATCCAGCCTGTAGGCCCACTGCTTCATCCTGTCGAGCCTCTGCCAGTCGATGGCCGTCTGCTCCTCGAAGTCAATCATCTCGCAGTTGGTCTTGGGCACGGGGATCACGGCCAGACGGGTTGACAGTCCTGAGCCGAAGTTACGCTCGTTCACCTTGCGCTTCAGGGCGATGGGCGTACCCGTGTAGATATAGTTCCAGGTCACTCTGAACTCATCCACAGGCGAGTCCTGGTTCTGATACATCTGTCCGTCCTTCTCGTTGTGGAAGGCCTTCAGCTCCATGCTCATCTTGTTGATCCACGAGCCGCCGCTCTGCAGCGTCGTGGCATTGTCCAGCTCCGTGTCGAAGGTCAGCATGTGCAGCTGCACGTCCTTGCCGTCGATCACTTCGTGGGCGTTGAGCATGTCCTGTATCAGCTGGCCGTTCGAGGTGCGCGCCGGATGGATGCGGATGATGCCCTGGGGCTTGTCCTTGCCCTCCTTGTTGGCGGCCTTCTTCTTCTGGTCCTGCTTGTAGCGGTTCAGCGCAGCCTTGCCCGCAGCGTCGGCAGCGGCTATGGGGGCAGAGAGGATCTCGTAGAGGTCGTCGGCCATCGACTTGTTCGATGCCGGGTGGCCTATGATGAACAGACAGCAGTTCAGCCGTCGCTCCTGCTGCGGACGGTGGTAGAAGCGGTACCAGCAGCGCGTCATGTCCGTCATCAGCGTGCCTCCCGCCACAAACAGAGCCGCCGGATACTGCGACTTCCTGAGGCCTGCGCACACGTCGCGGAGCAGCGGGTAGTGGTCGAACATCCCCTCTATCTCCTCGCCCCACTGCCAAAGTCTCTTCTCGATTCCCTTGGCGGGGTCACTGGCATTCAGCCCCTCCGCATCCCTCTCAGCGATGATTTCCTTGTAGGGGGTGCCGGCCGCTTTCTCGATGGCTGCCTGCATAGCCTTGCTGGGGTAAGGCCGCGAGGTGCTCTCCTCCTTCTTCGCCAGCTGCTTGGCAGCACTCTCCACCGTCTGGCCGACGTCCTCATCGCGCTCCTCGATGATCTCCTGCACCCACGGCTGGGCTTCGACGATCCGCCGTACGAGGGCCTTATCACCGTCGAGCATGATGAGCAGGTCTGAGGCCAGCTTGAGGCTCTCGTTGTGTCTGTTGCTGTCTGCCTTGCAGGGCAGCTTGTCAGCATAGCGCTGATCAATAATAGTCTGAACATCATAGCCCTTCCATTTTACCGATACTGTGCCAGCATCCACCGTGCCGACATCCCCAGGCCCTTGTTGAGCATTCTCACTGGCCACAGCAGCAGCCGCAGCACCACCAGCACTGTCAGACCCGCCATCAGCGTCAAATTGATGATGGATCGGCTGAGTCTTCTTTTCCCGATACATCGGGGTAAACCTTTTGTCGTAATCTTCGTCATAATAGTCAAAAATCGATTCGTCAATGAATAGTATATCCTCCTCCTTCGGAGCAAAAGAGTTTCGGGTGGCGTCGATGCAGCTCTCGTCAGCCTTGTAGCCCAGCTTCCGGGCGAAGACGATCTGGTTGTCAGCAAGGTTGCCATCCCGGGCGTCAGCCGTGAACACGATGCGGATGCCCTTCTCCGACGAGGTGATGTGTACCAGCTTCGTCCTCGCCATCAGCTCTGGCATGCCACGCAGCTTCCACCACACCTGCATGGGGTTCTCCACATGGTCGATGTCGAGCATCACCAGTCCGTTCAGGTGGCATTCCGACAGACGGCGATGACGGAAGGGCTTGCCCTTCTCCGTCTGAGTCTCGTCAAACTCGCGGCAGCAGTAGATGAATGCCACCGAGTTGTCCTTCACCTCCTGGGCGTATGCCAGCAGCTTCTCCGCGTCGCTCTTAGCCAGCCATGCCTTGCGGGCACTCTCCTTCTTCAGCTCCTCCTTCTTTCTCAGAAATCGCTGATAGTCGGCATTGTGGAGCCATGTGTGCAAGGCCGCAGGGCCCTGCGTCTCGGCTGCATCCACTGCCGCAAGGATAGCCCTGCGGGCACTGATTCTCCAAGCCGTGTTCGGCTTTCTCACGAGCTCCCAGAACTCTTCCTTCGTGCAAGGAAGAGCCTGAGAGAAATGTGTGTTTTCCTGATAACAGAACATCTGATAATCCGTTAAATTCGTTGTCGTAAATAGATAGTCAGACGTTCGCCTTCATCAGTCGTTCCACGTCCAGCGTCTCCATCGCCTCCTTCAGTTCGCGGTGCATCGCCACGCTCACCAGTCGCAGCCCCACCTCCTTCTTCACCGAGTTGAAGAACTTGTAGCGGGCCGGACTCTCCTTCAGCCATCCGTGTTCCAGCTGGCACACCAGGCGGTCCTTCTGAAAGCGGCGCGTGCGCACGTAGGCACGGAAGATGAGCTTCCCCGTCTGCTGATCCTTGTGGAACGAACCTTCCACATACTTACCTTCGTCGAGGCGCGTGAGCACCTCCTCCGACAGTTCAATGTACTTTTTCATTCTAGTCTTGTTTTTTAGTTTTTTGTGTTAATTGAGGGTCAATCTCTCAATCTCTCAATCTCTCAATCTCTCAATATCTCAATCTCTTCACGATCCCCTGCTCCTGTGCAATCCACGTATAGCAGACGTCGAGCACCAAGTCGGCACTGCTGCATCCCGTGGTATGGGCGATGTGTTCGTGGGCGAAGATCACCAAGTCCTCGGCCATCTCCTGCTGCATGTCCTTGTGGAAGGCCATCAGCTGCTGATCCAGCATACCGAGCAGTTGTGGACTAACTATCTTCTTCAGCGATGAGAGTTCGCGTGCAGCATCATGAGTCACGCCGAAATACATTCTCAGATCCTGATTCTTCACCTGCACGTTCAGTGCGATTTTCTTAATCATCATCTTTCTCTTTCTCATTTTAATTGTTTTACGTCTCCCCCTTTAAGGCGACCTTTAGTTAATATTAATAACTATCAATTTTCGGGGGACAAAGATAGGCATAAAAAATAGGCGACTGAAATAGCTCCAGTCGCCTATGAAGGTATTTATGAAGGTTATGAAGGTTATTCCGAAGGTTCCTCTTCAGGCAGTTCGTCACTCACCTTCATCTGATACATTCTGGCCAGAATCAAGGCCCTCTCCTTGGCTCCGTTGAATTGCCACTTTTCAATAGGCAGCTTCATATACTTGTTGTTCTTGAAAGTACTGGCTATCGTACCTGGCGCACAGTTGAAGTCACGTTCAAACTGGCTCATGTTGTCAGGATAGCCATAGTAGTCACGGCATGCACAGAATATCACTGCATACGAACTCGTCCCCCAGAAATACTCCTTGACCTTAGTCGCAGCCTTTTGCAGGATGCCCAGCCTTACGCCTTCTCCATCGCGCTGCCTACTCTTTTCGTTGTCTCCAAAACTCTGGTGTATGTCGCCGTTCATCTCTATAATAATATTGCCTACGTTCCAGCCGTCTTCCGACAGCAGTCGCAGTATGTCCATTCTGTCTTTGTTGCTCATCGCTTTCCCTTGACTATATCTCCCTTGTTCTCCAATATCAGCTCATCGATCTTCCTGTGCAGGTCAACGGTAAGATTGCCAGCGCACACGATGTTCACCTGTACTCTACATTGTTTGCGGCAGATGCTTCTGAAAAGTTTTCTCACTTTTCTCTCAAACGCCGGGTCGCACTCTGCCTTTGCGACCCAGCTCAGACTGCCGAGCAGTTCTTTTGTTGAATTGTCCATTATAATAATAGTCTTAAGTTTAAAAAGTTAGATTTAGGGGTTTTATACTTATTGGAACAGAGGCGGGATGATGATCGTTGCTCACGAGGTAAACCCACCACAGATAAACCTATTCCTATGACAACGCACCAACATACGCACACCTCTGTAATAGAGGAGCGTACTGGCAGCATTCAGGCATAGGAATTGTTAGTTTAACGTGGTGGGTTTAACGTGAGAATTCCATGAAAGCACCTTCTGCTCTCTGTTCCAATAAGTATCTTTTGGGGTGCAAAGATAATCCAAATCCCTGACACCTCAAAATATTTTGCTGTTTTTTTTAAGGACCCATTTTGATATATCTGCTGAATGTTATGGGAATGCCGATTACAAAGTATCCAGCCCAAGTTCCTTCAGGAACACATTAAGCCTATCTTTCGACTCCTTGATTTTGGAGTCTATTTCTGTCAGGGTGGCGTGATTGGCCTTCAGGTCTATCTGCGCTTCCTCCTGCGCCAGGCTCACATAGCGAGTTATATTCAGATTATAGTCGTTCTCCTTGATCTCCTTCAGGCTGACACGACGGCTGAAACGCTCTTCCTCCGTACGATTGCGGTAGGCCTCTATGATCTTGTCGATGTGTTCGTCCTCCAGCACATTCTGCTTCTTGCCCTTCTCATACTGCTCTGCTGCATTGATGAAGAGCACATCGCTGCTCTTGCGGCACTTCTTCAGCACGATAATGCAGACGGGGATGCCAGTGGAATAGAACAGGTTGGAGGGCAGTCCGATGATGCAGTCGATGTTGTCATCATGCAGCAGTTTCTCGCGTATCTTGGCCTCTGCGCCCCCACGGAACAGCACGCCGTGAGGCAGGATGATGGCCATCGTACCGCTGCCGCTCAGGTAGTGGAAGCCGTGCAGCAGGAAAGCAAAGTCGGCAGCACTCTTGGGTGCTACGCCATAGTTACTGAAGCGCGGGTCGTTGGATGTCTCGTCGTCTGGCTCCCATTTCAGACTGAATGGCGGATTGGCCACCACGGCGTCGAAGGTGACGGGCTTCACGGGATTGCTCTCCCTGAGCATACTCCAGTCGTTGGTAAGCGTGTCGCCGTGGAATATCTCAAACTCCGTGTCGTGCAGCCCATGCAGCAGCATGTTCATACGTGCCAGGTTGAAGGTGGTGATCTCCTTTTCCTGCCCGTATATCTTGCCTATCTTGCCGCCATGCAGCCGTATCTGGTTGTTGACGTTGAGCAGCAGCGAGCCGGAGCCGCAGGCGAAGTCCAGCACATTGCGCAGTTCGCGCTTATGGCCTGAGGCGGGGTCTTGGCAGTCGAGCGTGACAATGCGCGAGAGAATGGTACTCACCTGCTGAGGGGTATAAAACTCTCCAGCCTTCTTGCCGCTGCCCGCCGCAAACTGGCCTATCAGATATTCGTAGGCATCGCCCAGGATGTCGCCCTTCTGGTCAAACTCTGCCAGTTTCTCTTCCAGGGTGGATATGACGTTGCACACCATCTTGTTGCGGGCTGTGTAGTCCTTACCCAGTTTCTCACTGTCCAGATTGATCTCGGAGAACAAGCCCTTGAACGCTCCTTTGAAGGATTCTTCCTCGATATGACTGAAACTGCTCTTCAGACTGTTCAGCAGATCCACGTCCTGCGTGCGGGCCAGTTCATAAATGGCACTCCATAGGTATTGGGGATTGATAACATAGTGCGTACTCTGGCGCATCATGTCCTCAAACTCCTTCACGTCTGCTTCGTTCTCTACATACCACTGAAGCAGCGTCATGTCTTCGGGCAGGTCGCTGCCCAGTTCCCTGCGTGCGGCCTCCTCATACTGCTTACTGATGTAGCGATAGAAGAGCATCGACAGCATATAGTCGCGGAAGTTGTCTGCCGTCATGGCTCCGCGCAATACGTCTGCCACGCTCCACAATGCTCTGAAGAGTTGTTCCTTCTCCTGTTTGGTCAACTGGGTTTTTGTTGTTTCCATGTCGTTTGTTGTTTTTGGTTTCAATTATTTTCTTATTGTCTTTTTCTTGTTCTCAATGAATATCTCCTTTTCGCTTCGTTCGTCCGTCAGGTCAGGCAACATGAAGCGGTATTTTCTTTTGAGATGATAGAATAGCGTCTTCAGCGAGTCCTTGTTATCCTCGTTCATCTCGGTAGGCACGAAAAATGAACCCTGATGCGAAAACACATTCACTATCCGCGAATAGAGTTCAACCAACTCGCCTTTGCTGAAAGCCGTCTCTTCAAATCGGACACCTTTATACTCTATGCCGTCCAGTATGTATCGGTAATCGATGTGTCCGAAGAACTCGGCAATCTTTTCCATCACGCTGCGCATGATGGTGAAGTGATAGGTATATAGTTTGTCGTTACGGATGGCTTCCTGCATTTCGCTCATCATGGCCACATTGTAGAAAAATGGCGTGTTGTCACTCATGCTTTTCAGTATCAGCCTGTCATCCTGTTTGTCGCGATGAAGGTAGAAGCGCCCTAACTTAGCATCACTATTCAAGCCATGCACCATCACATGAAAGAAAAGCCCATGATGGGTAGAAACGACGAACTTGATGCGCCGTGTCAGTTCACGTCCGCTTTTCAGAACAGCCTTCTCCGCTTTCAGGCTGTTTCTGATGGCATTATAAAGTTGGGCTGCGAATGCTATCACGTTATTGTCATCGAGCGACGACATAGGGTCATCTATATAGATGTATTCTATGTGCTTATAGGCTTCATTGCCGTCAATCACCTGATCCATGATGCAGCGGAAGAAGCACCAGACGAACAGACGCTCTTCGCCACGGGAGATTTTGATGTTAAGATGCGGATGATCTTTTAGTACATCTTTTCCCTCATCGTTTTTCTCCAAGACCCAGTTGTGTTTAATAAAAGACACATAGGCTGGTATCTCCTCATTGTCTTTGTCATAATGAAATTCGAAATCAATATTCGTGAACACGCTCAGATATTTATGCAGCGGCTCGCTGAAACTGTAACCAGCCAGACCTTGGATGAGTGCCGAGTTCTGGTTGATGAGCAGATGATGCTCTCGATTCTCGGTCTCGTTCTCTATGTCGTTGTCCCAAGTAAACAGGTCTTCTGTATAGGCATTATAGTAGAGCGTATGCTGGGGCGCATCCTCCTTGCGTCCATAGTGCGCGAAGTCGTAGGACAGACGGGTCTTGCCCGTGCCGTTGTAGGCAAACAGAAGGGCGCAGTTGGTAAACTGGTCTCTCTCGTCTGTCTCAAAACAGCGGCGCAGATTCTCTATGATTGTGTCGTTGTATGCCATATCGCGCTATTTGTTAGGTTGTGGGAACAGTTGCTGCATCAGACCTTTCTTGAGGTCTTCCAGAGCGTCTAAATTTGCTGTCTCCGAAGCAATCAGGTCATCCATTGCGGAGAGGCATTCAGCTATCTTTTTTTGCTCAGAAGGAGATGGCTTTTTTACGGTTAGCTCAAAGAAGTCACTTGTAGGGACATTAAGCAAACCATGATTTCTGGCACCTTCTTGTGCTATAGACATAATCTCTTTATCAAATATGCCTGCATCAAAATACTGTTCCCAAAATCCGACGGCATTAGGATCTTTACATCTGAAACAAATATATAATGTTGATACTACACCTTTATCATATAGTTTCAGAGGTTTTATTGCTCCTACAGGTTTTCCTTGGGAACTACTCTTGTTATAAGCAAAGTCACCTTTATGTAACAGATAATAACCTGTGACATCTGATGCAGAAACAGACTTCTTGAAGAAATCTAACTGACTGATTAGCCCGTACTGGGCTGATATTGTCAGGACATTCTTATTGTCTTCTGCATTTTTCTCTATGCGTCGAGTGAATACATCAGACATTTTTTTCTCTTCCCACTCTCCTAAAAAATCAGGGAAACGCAAACGCGGAGTTGTTTCGCCTTGCTGGGGGAACATCTGCTGCATCATGCCACGCTTCTTTTCCTTCAGAGCCTCCACCTTCTGCCCCTGCGCTGCTATCAGATTATCTATTTCTGATAGGCAATCCGCTATTTTGTGCTGCTCTTTTATGTTGCAAGGCAGAGAAAAAATTTTCTCTTTCAAATCTGAATAGTGTCGCTTATATCCATCCTGATTTACGGGATTTGATTCGATTGTGTAATAAACAAATCGAGGATCATACTCCTTTTGGGGGGATAAAATTTTAACCCCATCAGCCCCCTGAATGAACGGAAAATCTACATATTTTAAGGCACAGGTGTGATCTCCAAATATAATATATGGATGATTTAGCATCAAACCATTATCATTGTTAGTCCAGCCACAAATCATAGACTGGGATTGGTCTACAACAGGATATCTTCCTTCAGATAAATAATCGTTAGATTGTAACTTTACGCGAGCGGATATAGGATTACATAACTCTTCTATTTTCTTCTCCTCCCACTCCCCCGTAAACCCAGGGAATCTCAACTGTGGCATATTTTTATTGCTACTCATATCTATATCGTATTTATTTATTCCTTCACATACGCATTCAGCCCCTCGATGGTGTTGCCGCCAGTCAGCAGGCTGAACAATGGTGCCAATTTCACAAGCAGTCCCTCCTTGGCTGCCTTACGCTGCTTCCAACTGCCGATATGACTCAGCAGTTCGCGAAGCACCTCCTCGTCGATGCGGCGCAGTTTGACAGTCTCGTTGACGAAGGCTTCCAGAGCCGTTGCCTCGATGCCGTACTCCTGCGCCAGGGCGGCTATCTGCTGAGTGAATCGTTTGTCCTTGAATGCCTTGTACTTGGCACGGATTTCCATCTCACTCATGCCACTGCCCTGCTTCAGTTCCTCCTCGATGAAGGCTTTCAGATAGTCGCGCTCCTTCATCAGGTCCACGCTGCCCGCAAGTATCTCCAAGAGTTGTTCCTTGGTGATCTTCACCTTCTCGTGATGGGTATCGGTATACTTAGCCAGCAGTTTCATGATGTAGTCGTAATCCACCAGGGCAGAACTAAAGAGCGACAGTTCAAAGTCGGGCGTATCGTCTTCTGGTGTTTCCTCCGTGCGCTTGCCGCCAGCCTCGCCCGAGCGACGTGCCAGGTCGAGATAGGCCGTGCGGAACTGCTGCAGGGTGTCTTCGGGCATCGCCTCTTCGATGGCCTCCTGCAATTCCTCAGGCATGTCCACATACTGGTCCAGTTTCAGCGCCAGCCGCTGCACGTCCTTGAAGGCATCGATGAAGTGGGCGGCGTTCTCTCCCTGCGGGATGTTGATCACCTCTTCCGGCTTGCACTCCAGTCCGATGCTATTCATCACCGTCTCCAGTTTGGTCAGGGCCTCCTTGTACTTCTCCACCACCTTTTCTGCCGGCTCCACGAGCCAGTACTCCTTGCCCTTGCTCCTGTCGAAGCCGCTGAAGAGCACCATGGCTTCGTCCATTGCCTTTTCGAGATTGCGGTAGCAGATGATGTTGCCGTAGGGCTTTGTGCCGTCGAGGATGCGGTTGGTGCGGCTGAATGCCTGTATCAGCCCGTGCCACCTGAGGTCTTTGGCCACATAGAGCGTGTTGAGGAACTTGCTGTCGAAGCCTGTCAGCATCATCTCCACTACTATCACGATGTCCAGTTTCTTGGCGTGGGGATAGTCCTTGTTGGCATACTTCTGGTCTTTGATGCGCTGCTGCACGTCCTTGTAATAGTCGTCGAAGAGTTCAACCTTGAAATTGGTGTTGTATTTCTGATTATACTCATCGATAATCACACCCAGTGCAGTTTTGTTGCCCTCCGGGTTCTCATCGTTGTCAGCCTCCTCCTGTGGCAGGTCTTCATCCGAACTGTTTCGCATCGGAGGGGTGAATACTGCCGTGATGTTCAGCGGCTCGTAGTCGGCATCAGCCTGCAAGCGCTTCTCCTGCTCCTCCTTGAACGCCTCATAGTAGCGGATGGCATCGGGGATGGAGGGCACAGCAAGCAGGGCATTGAATCGGCGATGGG
>OCVV011309778.1_pt1 | contig 10508 bp, 12 predicted proteins | sample 1539721 | NCBI WGS metagenome assembly OCVV01 (sample SAMN02144230, study PRJEB22623) | gut metagenome | biome: sheep rumen | host: Ovis aries | place: New Zealand
AATGGCGATTTTCTAAAGGAATCAGCCAAATTATGGCGTATTACGTGGGATGTAGATACGCTGATTGAACCTGTATTAATTGATTCACGTTATCCATCTCCTCTCTACGAAGACATTTTGCAAACTGGCGTTGCGGTCTGAATTGACATTTCACAATAAATATCCCATATTTGCATTGGCGTTCATTGACAGTGTTGTAAGCTGTTGATACAGAGATGGGAAACTAACAATGCCCGCGTGCGTGGACTGCCCATCCGTGCCGTCCACGATAAGTAGACGGGCAGCATAATCCGCGGATTCTTCGTATCTTTGCATGAACCAAACGGAAAGCTCATGGCAAAGATCTACGTCGCCTCCAGCTGGAGGAACAAATACCAGCCCGAAGTGGTGGCTGCGCTGCTGAAAGCCGGTCACGAAGTGTATGACTTCCGCAATCCCAAAGACAACCCCGGAGGCTTCCACTGGGCCGATGTCTGAGTGCTGGTCATTCCCTGCGGGAGAAGCGCCCACACCGAAGCCGGATGGTTTGCCGGCAAGGGCCTCAAGACCATCGTCTACATGCCGGAAAAGCAGGAACCTGAGCTGATGTACAAGCTATTTGACGGGGTGGTGGGAAGTATGGAAGAGTTGTCTGATTATCTCAAAAGTTCGCGATGTGCCTGAAGAAATGCCTGACTAGGTAGAAACTTCGAGGGTAAAGTAATACGTTTTCCAGCATTCTTCTTGAAATAATCGTTTGTGGCTGCATTTGTGAAATGATCACTTATCTCTTTACCAACGATCATTCTGTAATCCTAGTCAAAAGAAATCAGATGCTGGTCGAAGGCAAGATCATACGTGCCGCTAAGGCACAGACCGTTTTCTGGATTCATTCGATTATCTTTATCAGCAGCCCACGCGATTATGTGGCTTGCCCTTAACAGTTTCGGAACATCAAGACCGGTCACACAACACTTTCCTCCGTATAGAGACACAATCATCTTGCGATAGTAGGCCTGTCCTATTCTTACTTTGGCCTTGCTAACCTGATCCTTGCCCTCTCTCGTAATGTCAAAATGCTCCAAAAGCTCTGTAGAAACATCAATGCCGCTGTTCAATCTGTCTGCGATGGCATTTGCGGCAATTTCTTGAGGTTCAAAGGTCTGGTATCTTTGAAGATGTTTCATCGCAGCGGAGCAGAATCCTCCACGAGGGTAGCTATTTTGCGTATCTAAACCATATTTGAATATGCTGTCATTCCCTGACTTAAATGACTTCTCCTCTGAGACAACAAAACCCGCAATTTTGTGTAACAGGAACTCGTCATCAATCTCAGTGAGAGATTTTCCATGCAGCCCGAACACATCCTTTATTGAAAACAATCTATCCAAAATATGGATAGCTGTGATATAGCTTTTGGCTGTGCCTGTCTCACGGCCATAAGCGAAATATGTGTAATCTTCAAATCCCTGTTGATTCATAAAGAGTTTTTAGCTTGCAAGAATGCATCTTATAGCATCGATAGGCTATCGTCACGGAATCACCAATACGTAGCTTCGGTTATTTCTTCCTCATAAGGAGTACCTGCAGCAAGGCCAAATTTACTGGTTTGCGTGGTCGTTTTGCAGTTCATTCCATTGTATTCATACATGACTTTTTGCCAATAGTACGGTGACCCAGCATTAATAGAGGACCCGCCGGAATACTTGCGGTAAATCTCAACCAAGCGACCTTTAGCATCGTATGTTCTGGTCGTAGTGAGTGTCCTTTCACCCACTTTCTTTGAAACCTCATTGTCGATTTTAGCTACCGAAATCAGTGTCCCGTTTCTGTCAAAACGGAGGCCGTCAACTTCAAAGAATCCGGAGGTGAATAGGGATATCTGAGCTTTCAGTTCCTCATTTTCCCGCTTGAGAGCGCTAAAATCCTCTACAGAAACGACTTGTGTCTGTTCTCCAGAAGTTAAGTTCTGGATCTGAGATTTCAGTTCTGCAACCTCCTGCTTAAGCGCTTCAAACTCACTGGTGGGCACAGTTTCTTCCGGCTTAGTTTCAGTAGTATTCTCCTTTGTACATGCAAGGAGTGCAAGTATGATCGATACTGACAATAATGGTTTTTTCATCTTAAGAAGGTCCTTTAATTGTTAAATGTCGTCAATGATTGTCTGTCGAAGGGCTCTAATATTTTGTTCATCCACATAAGTGCAGACAATGTAGTAATTGAAATCGAAGTACGCAGGAGAGATTACAATACGACCACCATTTGTCTCCCATTTGGTTTTGTAATTGCACTGTCCATCGTGAAGACGGCTCCTCCTCCACGAATCACTATCATACACTTCCGCTGTAAACTCCTCAATATGCTCAGCCGGCTCACCATATTTTTCCTTATATGTATTAACTACATCGTAGTACTTACTCTCAATCTGTGGCCAGTTGTCGTCGGTCTCAATCATAGCCGACACTACAGAAACGACTTTGCTAGTTGGATCTGGATAAATAACGACCATCACATCGGGAGTGGCCATAAAGTTGCCGGTAAGAGCAATGCCGTCAGCAGAAGACTCTATCTGACGAAAACCCTTCTGAACCAATTTTTGAGCGAAAGCTTTGTAATCTCCATCGATGGGGATGCCTTTGAACTTGAGGTGGGCATCTTGAGCGTTGAGGAGCGTTGTGAATAATATAGCCAGTGCCGTGATAATATTTCTTTTCATAAGCATGGTTACTTTTATTATAATATCTTATTAATGAATTGCTTGACTGGATTGTTCCTTGAGGTAGTGCAACAATATTCTATGTCAAGGTGGGTCAGTGGAAGGACGTAAATAATACCCTCAGCAGGGATAACGGCAAATATTTCATCTGGAGATGCCACATTGTAAATTCCGCTACCAAACCACATTCTTGCATCACCTCTACTACCCGCTCTATACATTGATGAAGCTGTTGTGATGTCATCTTTAAACGTTAGTATGTGCGTTGGAATGGAAACTTTCTCTCCTGGTTGTTGCGTAGAATAATCGTGAACTCCAGTGCTCTGGAGTAGATTACGTAAGGAAACCTTCGCGTCGAAGATCCCATGATGAAGAATGTTCTGAGTCAAACATATCAGAACGTACTGAATACCTTTCTTGTCAAGATATTCTGTATTCATCTCCTCCAGTTCGGTCAAGGCTCTCATTTCAATCTATATTCTCAAGTATGACATTTCCAATGGCGCGGGCCATTAGTGGGGGTACAGCATTCCCGACCATCGTATATTGAGGCGTTTCAACTTTTCTCATTTCGCCTCCAGTAGTCCTTTTTCCCTGAAATACGAAAGAATCATCAAACGATTGCAAACGGGCCATTTCACGTACTGTCAGAGCGCGATGGCTTGCATAATGGATGAAGTCATCCGGGAGAGTTACAACTGTTGGGCTCTGCCCTACAGGGTTCAAAACGGTATAATTCCTCTTATTTGAGAAAAGCCCGTTATCTTCAAGATATGCCTTGCACTCAGGAGTATAGGCACCAAAGCGAGCAATAGCCTCAAGACGCTGCTGGACGATATCGCTATGCCTGCTAGTTTTATGGTTCTGAAGATCCGCCAAATGTCTCTTCTTCTTATGTTTCAGCTCGTCTTCATCCTTAACGAAGAATGGTTGCCCCTTTATCTCAAAGCGATGTTGAAGGCGACCTTCTTTACTCCATTCCGCATAAGATTGGCCACCATTTTCCTCCGGACGACTATCCGCTGTACGATTAACAATCAACGGCTCAAAATCCTGAATGTGCTGATATGGACGGTATGTATTAATCTCTTCTCCATTGCCGATAAAGTCCAGATCTGAGATAGCCTCATAGATAGTTACTCTATTCTCGGGACTAACCGTTGCCGGAATGCTGTTAATCTGGCGTTGATCTTTACGCGCACCGATAAAAAGCACGCGTTCACGGGTTTGTGGCACGCCGTAATCAGCGGAATTTACCACTATTGGTTCGTCAACCTTATAGAGGTGAATGTCTTCAATTAGACGGTTAAGAGTATCAACCGAATTGAAAATTGCTGCATACAATTCCAGCGCGTGAAGAGCCTCATCCAGAGTTGAAAGATACAAATCTAGAAGTTCCTGAAAATCCTTAACGTCCTCCTGAAGATCCTTCAATCCATCTTCTTTCTCAATAGCCTCTTTGATTTCTTTAATAATTGCCTCATCCTGAAGTGAATCGATGAATTTATTCATTCGATAGGCAAAGATGTCATTGTCTAGATCGGATGCAGTCTTCTCCTGAATAATAGCGGAACGAAGTCTTTCCCTTGATATAGAATGGCTCAGTAAACGGAGCCCATGACGTATCGTATTGATGTAGCGACCACTTTTGCTAGTCTTGAAATCGAGCTGCTTTGTAATAATCTTGAACTGCTCTTCTAATACGGCGAAATACTGCTTCTCTAAAGAAGAATACTCTTTACCTTCCTCCAACTCCATCTGGATCTTTAGCATTATGCCTTTCTTCAATAGAGCCGGCACATTGCTTAGAATCTTATTTAAAAAATCCATAAGCTCTGGAATGACGGAAATGTCAATTATCGAGCGAATTTCTTCTTTAACAGCATCTTTGAACCGCCCCTGATCCTTTGTTAAAAGGCCAGTAACGTTCTCCATCACAAAGTATTTGGGCTTCAGGGCCTTTATCACTTTGATATAGTGCAGAAATAGATTATCCCTCTTATCATTCTTGCGCCGACGCCCGGAAAGGCTAAATGACTGGCAACTGGGGCCACCGGTAACAACATCGACATCGCGGTCACCAATCTTGGACTTTAGCTTTTCCAGGAATTTATCATTCATGATGTCTTCCCTGATGAACGCTGTTTGAAGGCCGAGTTGTTCATTATATCTAGCCTTGTGAGTCAGTTCACAAGTAGGGCTGATATCACTAGCAAGAATGAAATCAAAGTATTTATCTGCGGTATATGATTGTAGGAACCCCTCACTGAAGCCACCGGCTCCAGCGAAGAGATCAACAAATGTTATTGGTCTCCTTCCCCTCGTGAATTCAACTTTCTCTGCCATAATTATCTTTTCTTATGCTTACGCTTTTTTTGTTTGTGTTTTTTCGAAGACTGTGATTGAGGCGTGCTGGAACTCGACGCGGCTGCAGCAGCCAGAGCTTCGTCCCTTAGTTTCTTCTCCTTTTTCCTATCGCCAACATTCTTGATTACGTCGCGATTTTCCTCCAGAAAATTGTAAATATCCTCTGAGGTAAGCATGCTGAGTTCTACAACACCACCAAGCTTGTTAATGAGCTGGATGCATTTATCAGTACGGTACTCAAAATACTTATCAAACACCGAATCCTTACCCTTCTCTGCCTTATCCAGTTCATCGAAATAAAAATCAAGAATACCACGTACCAGCACAGGATTACTAAAAATGTAGGTTGCTGCGGCAATACCACGGTCCCTCAACTTTTGAATAGAGAATAGGAGTTTTGTGTACTTATAGTCCAACGTACCATCCTCGTTTTCGATAACGGTATTGTGGACGGACCAATACATGCCCTCCAGCCAGTTGCGAATCGGACCCTGCCCATAAAACCAGTGCTCGGATATGTATGATGCGCGGCATTCCGGACTGTTAATCTCAGGCCAGCGTTTTCTCATATACGGATAAAGGACAACATGGGAAAGAAACTGCCAAAAATGAGACTGAGCAGCTAACAATGGCGTCAAAATGCCACGATAGGCTTCGTACAGGATTTTTGCCGCATAAAAATCGTCCACGGCTTTGCTTGTTTCAGCGTATTCCATCATACCCGATAGATCCGGCTGTTCAAAATCAAGCTCCTGAACGTTGTCACCAGCAGCTTGTCTCCAGTCATACTCAGGATTGGTGTAGTACTTCAGGTTTTCTGCGACCTTGGTCCGAAGTTCCTCCGCATAGGATGGTAAAAAAATTCCTTGTTTCATGGTAAATGACATTGTTTAAGGCAGCTGCTTATTGGTATCATCTATTGCGCGGAGAATTGGATTATTAAGAAGCTTATCCACAACGACATAGATGTCTTCATATTCCAACTCATAGGAATCATCGCGAAGTGATATCGTCCCATCCGCGTTCAGCTCGTCGAGATAACGTGTAAGGTAAAACACCCAGTCCCTGTTCTTGTCGGGGGCTTCACGCAACTTATAAATTGCTTGCACCAGAGCAGAATACACGAGTGATGCCTCTATAACGCCAGGACATAAATCCTCAACGCGATTATACCGTGTATCATAATCAATAGGAATCTTCACGATAATCCTACTTCCCGAAAAGTCGTACTTGACGTTTTCGACCTGAGAACTCATAATACGAATTATCATGCTCAAGTCTGCGGCAGAGTTACTCTGCTGTAGAGAAACAGTGAAGTCGTCAATTCTGGCTAACACAGCCCCTTTGGGAAAATCAACAGACTTCTCATACACTTCATCGATATTAAGGAAATCACAACCTATGATTTCTTTACAGGCGACAATAATAATCTTAACTGTACAACGCTTGTATATCTTCTCAAGTGGTATGGCAATGTCGAACGAAGGAGTTTGAAACTCGTGATGCTGCAAATAATAGGTGGCAGCACATTCGATAATGCATTGATATTCAGCCTTTCCTTCGGAGATAAGCCTATCTATGCCTGGTTCGTGACAATTAACATCATAATGTAAATTAAGAACGTTTGTTTCTCCATCAACGGAAACGGTATGAGTGCCTTTTACGGGGTCATCACTAAGATAAGACCCGTGCAATCCCCATATCGGATAGGGATATGTTGCAGATTCTCTAATTTCCATAAGCCTTGATGATTAACGTGTAGTTCTTAAGACTTTCGATAGGAGTGAAGCGAACCTCATTCACAACGTCCTTATGAAGGTCGAACCCAACAATTTCATTGTTATCTTGCCCAGATATCTTACAACCAGCAGAGACGCGGCGCAGTTCAAGAGGAACCTGCCCGGCTACTCCCTGAACTGATAAGATCAGGCGACATGACTCATAGTCTTGAGGCACTCTGATGACAAGCTTGCAAGCAAACTCCCCATCATGAAGAGGGATTAAGCGACGATTACGACCATCTAATTTTATTTCTGTCATGTGTTTACCTTTATCAGTATCTTCAGTAGATTCTCCTGAAGTAAATCCTTCCCCTCCAACGGTAGGTAAAGTAGGCTTTTCTGGATTACCCTCTCTTCCTGAGTTGCCTGTCCCTCCGCCTCCAGAGACACCATCACTTCCTGCTCCAGCTCCAGTTTCCGAACCGGTAACTTCGGGAGGAATGACTGAACCAGTGCTCTTCTTTTTCTTCTTCCCGCCCTTCTTTGTCTCCAATATCGTTACGGAAGAAGAACCCTTTTTCTTTGCTTGTTCCTCCTTAATTATATTGGTAGTCGGCCACAACAGTTCCTCACTCTTGTCCTCCGCTTTGCTTGAAGATGTACCCAGACGGTGTTTCTTAAGAGATAGTATCTCCTTTTCAGTATCCTGCTCTTGAGGGAACACAAGGTCTTCGCAAGCTGCAATAAATTCCTTCACTTCTCGGCGTGTCTTAATGGCGAACGTCTTCGTTTCTTTACGTACATTGCGAAGTTCATCCTCATCCCATTTATCATGGGTCACGTTTTCCATGATTCTTAGAAATTTGCTTCCAATTCCATCGCACACAAAAATCCCGTAGTAACCTTTATTGTTGCGACCGCGCTGAACCTCGATGGCCATGGAATTATTGCGCATGTAAACAACGCTGTCACGAGACCCTTCGGATTTAATCCTTTGACTTTTCCACATATACAACACCGCGTGGCCAAGGTTCTTGAACTTGTCCGGGAAGGCCTTATTAGAGTCAATAACGATATGGTCATCATCTGTATTCTGATTCTTCAGTGCTTCCAGCAGATAAGGTCTAGGATTGAACTCTATTTCTGGAGTGTTTGTCCTAACGTAATCCAGATCCGAATACCTTTCGACAGGGAAATATGCATCTATTTTTTCCTCCAGATTATTTGAGCTGAACAATTCTCCATCAATCTCAACCGCCAACTTATCTTCGTAGATGGCCTTAAAAAAGCTACGAAGGGCCTCTTCCTTCATTTTCAAGATGTCCTCGTCAGATCGTTCAAGTCCCAGTACGAAAACATCTGTTCCAGGTTCTGTCCTACGGAAATCCTCCGGAATGAGCTCACCAGAATTGGGTTTGATGCCACCCTCAGAGTCATAAAATGCTATTGCTTCGTAGTGAGTGGCTTCACCATCTGCATTGACGAGCTTGTGGTCTGAAAGCTTTATAACTCCCTCGCCAAAGGTGAGTCCTTCTTCGGTTTTAGTAGAATAGTAAACCGCGTTCAATTCAGAGTTAACAAAACCGACGGTTTTCCCGAGTCCATGGCTACCACCTGCATCGTCATCATCTTTATAGCTAGCACTGGATTCCCTCACGCAAGCCTTAAACGCGCTAGGCTCATCCAGATCATCAACGAATGACATCCCACGCGTATTATAGTCTCCCACGCGAAGGTAACCTATTGTCGAATCGATATGACTTTCCAAATAGTCATACTTGCTCTCATAGGGGTCTTTGCCATTGAGGTATCTTTTGTTGTATTCGCTACATGCTTTAAGACGCGCCAGAAGAGATTTAATTAATTCCGGATAATCAGAACATTTAAGCTCACCGAATTCAAATATAACCACGACAGGGCCGTCTGGATGAATCTTAGAATGAGCATCCATTGAGTTCTGGATATATTCGCGAACAAGGCAACGAATCTTATGGCCTATAAAAGGAGCAAAGGATGAATCCTCGCGGCTCTGGCCCATTGAATTGGGGCGCCTGTCGACGAAATTCCATTTGCAGCCAAGATCTTTAGACATAACAACAATTATTTGTTAAAAGTGAAACCAGCTTTACTATTCTGTTTGCTGAGCTCATTTATGTAGACACTCTTTGTGTCTTTTAGCGCACGTGATATTTCACTAAACATCAACTCAACATCATCAGCGTCATATTCATAATTGTTGCGGTTGGAACAATTCTGAAGAAGTATTAGGTAATTGAGGATCTTGGAAACGCGTGTAGAGGCCACTTTCTTAAACCTCTCTCTTTTCTTGTTGTCTGCCATGGCGATAATAGAATTATTAGCTTTATCAGTTTCGCAAAACTACCGAAAAAAACGTTACGATCAAATAATAGATACAAATAATTGTCAAATATTTTTATATTTGGCGAATATAGTAGATATATGATGCCAAAGGAAACATATAACACCGATTAACCTTCTGGCATCTGTACAGGTATGCGGATAGTTTTTGGAAAGCTTTTTCTGCCCCCTTGCTTTCTCCGAATAATGAACTATAGTCACTATTCCACTAAGGGCATTAAGGTCATGGAATCTGCGAGGTCGCTGTACGCGTACCTCAAGGATCACTGCGTTGGCAAGCAGACCTCCACATGGGATCTCGTTCAGAAAGCATCCCTGCCGCTTGAAGATAATGACCTTTGGGCCTTTCATGAGGCCCTCTGGACTATTGTCGAAGAGGAAGGCGAGTACGAGATGTACCTTGGCGGCTACGCCAATGAAATTGTCGGCGTGCCGTACAACACTCCGTTCAGGTTTCGTCCGAAGAAGAGGTAAAAGGAATGCAGATCTTGAAAAGATCGGATATCCATTGCCCGAATTTTGCAGTAATTTGTAAAAAAGCGCGTGGCACGTGCCCAATATAAAAAAGAACAATTAGCTTTGCAGCAGCGGCTTACGCTGATTATTAAATATGGAAGAGTTACGTCAGTTATCGAAAGACCAGATCATAATGGGGTTTGTGGCATCCTGTGTAGAAGATGTCGCCAACCGCCTCGGCGTTGATTACTCAGTGATTTACAAGAGAATGGATGATGTGGGCATGATTGACAAATACCTTATTCCATTCTATAATACACTCCATACGGAAAGCCGCGAGAACCTGACAGACAGCCTGATAGAATCACTTAACAGATGGGAGGAGCAGCGATGAAACTATATCATGGAGGATATAATATCGGGACAACCTCGATTTTGGCAAGGGCTTCTATACAACGCTTATTCGTGAGTACCGATATGGATGGATTTCATTGTCTCAAGTTGCTCCGGAGAAAAGCCTTGGGGAGATTACACAGGTCAGATATGTTTCCTCAATCAGGAAGCGGCAGACAAGTATTTGACATTTATTGAAAGCATAGAGCTATGAGCGAGATAGAGAAAAAGAAGGCCGTCAGACAAATCCTCCTGTGGCAGCAGATAGGATGCATCGTTGTGGCCATCGCAGAGAAACTTCAGGTGTCATATAAAAAGGCACTTGACATCTTCTACGCAAGCGACACTTGCCGGAGGCTCCACGATGAGCGCACCGGACTCTATCTTTTAAGCGACCTCTATCTCGCGGACGAGGTTGTCCGCGAGCAGACTGTTCTTTGACATTCGCTGCTTTGCAGAATCTCTGAGGAAGAGGGATAGAGGCTCACATCCGAAAA
>OCVV011344239.1_pt1 | contig 10508 bp, 10 predicted proteins | sample 1539721 | NCBI WGS metagenome assembly OCVV01 (sample SAMN02144230, study PRJEB22623) | gut metagenome | biome: sheep rumen | host: Ovis aries | place: New Zealand
GGCTTTGTCATAGTCAGCTTATCATGGCTTTTAATGTCACTATTTGGTTCATTACCATTTTTGATATCTGGATATGTAACTGATTTCTTTACAGCTTTTTTTGAAATAGTATCAGGATTTACAACTACAGGTGCTTCAGCATTAACTAGTGCGGAGTTAAATAATATGCTTGTAAATGGTGGACATTCACTTTTGATGTGGCGTAGCTTTTCACATTGGATTGGTGGCATGGGAATATTGGTATTCATCCTTGCCATTATTATGGAATCAAAGGATGGCTCAGCATTATATATTTTAAAAGCTGAATCACCAGGACCACAGGTTGGTAAGATTGTTTCTAAAATGAAGCTTTCATCAAGAATTTTATATTTGATTTATATAATTTTGACATTTTTAGAAATAATATCACTTTTGATTTGTCATATTTTTGATAAAGAAATGACATTATTTGATGCGATAATTATTTCATTTGGTACAGCCGGTACAGGTGGTTTTGCAACAACTGCTGCAAGCTGTAGCTTATATGCACCATGTTCACAATATGTTATTGCAACATTCATGCTACTTTTTGGTGTGAACTTCAGTATTTATTATTGGCTACTTGTTAGAAATTTTAAAGATATAGTTCATAATGAGGAGCTAAGATGGTATTTTATGGTAGTGATATTGGCAATAACAATTATCACTCTTCAAATATTTAGATTGTATTCATCATTTGAAGAAGGATTTAGACATGCATATTTCCAAGTAGCATCAATTATCTCAACAACAGGTTATACAACAACTGATTATTGGAGTGGTGCTCAAGGAAGATGGCCTGCGTTATCACTTGGTATATTATTAGTTTTAATGCTATGTGGTGCATGTGCAGGATCAACAGCTGGTGGTATTAAGCAATCAAGAATTCTAATTTTAGGAAAGTATTCAAGATTAAAAATTAGATCTATGATTGCCCCAAGAAAGGTAGAAGTAGTAAGGCTTGATGGTAAGCCAATAAGCAATAATGTTATGACATCAACTGTAGCATTTTTCTTGCTTTATATTGTTGTTTTAGTAATGTGTGCATTATTAATATCAATTTGGAATCCAGCAATGAATGCCATAGATGGTGATCCATTTACAATGCTAACTGCATCATTATCATGCATATCTAACATTGGACCTGGACTTGGCTCAGTTGGACCAGCAGGAGGATTTTCTAATTTTTCTTGGTTTTCTAAATTAGTGTTATCATTTGAAATGATGGCAGGAAGATTAGAATTATTCCCACTTTTAATTTTGTTTTCTAGAACAACATGGAAAAAAAGTGTATAAAATTGCTTTAGTGAGGCTTTATTGCCTTACTTTTTTATAAAAAAGTGTAGAAAAAATCAAAAAATCAAGTTATAATAAAGAGTAACAAGAATTCAATTCAAAAAATCGATATTTAGGAGGTTTTTTATTTATGGTCGATTATACAGAAGGTTCTGGTAAGCAATACCATATTGGTGTTGGTAAAGGTGATGTAGGTAAATATGTAATTTTACCTGGTGATCCAAAAAGATGTGCAAAAATTGCAGCATATTTTGATGATGCAAAATTAGTGGGTGACAATCGTGAGTTTGTTACATATACTGGTTATCTTGATGGCGTTAAGGTTAGCGTAACATCAACTGGTATTGGTGGTCCATCTGCTTCAATTGCTTTAGAGGAGTTAGTCGCTTGTGGTGCTGACACTTTTGTTCGTGTTGGTACATGTGGTGGTATGGAAATTGATGTTTGCGGTGGCGATATCGTAATTGCTCAAGCTGCAATTCGTTTTGAAGGCACTTCTAAGGAATATTGTCCAATCGAATTCCCTGCAGTTGCAAATATTGATGTATTAAATAGTTTAATTGCATCTGCAAAGGATTTAGGTCAAACTTATCATGTTGGCGTTTGTCAATGTAAGGATGCATTCTATGGTCAACATAAACCAGAAGAATTACCTAATCATCAAGAATTATTATATAAATGGGATGCTTGGCTACGTATGCATACAAAGGCTTCTGAAATGGAATCAGCTGCATTATTTATTGCTGGTCAATATCTTAATGTACGTGTTGGTTCATGCTTTTTAGTTGTTGCTAACCAAGAAAGAGAAAAATTAGGATTACCTAATAAGCAAGCTCATGACACTGATATGGCTATTAAGGTAGCTGTTGGTGCGCTTCGTAAATTAATTAAAGAAGATAAAGAAAATAAAAAATAAAAGATGAAAGTGTTAATTGCAATGTTTATACATTGTTTTTAACACTTTTTTTTGTAAGGTGTTATATGTTCGATCCAAAAACTGGCAAATATCCTTATACTGAGTATACAGATGGTCATTACATTGTAATAACTAAGACAAGAGGATATATTTTCGATGAAAAATATGCATATGTTGATCAATCTAAGAAATTTAGATTTAGACAAACATGGGCTAGATTTCTTTTAAATCTATTTTTTTTCCCTGTGGCTAGAATAAGGTTTGGACTTAAAATTGTTGGTAAAAAGAATTTTAAAAAAAATAAGAAAATATTAAAACAAGGCGTAGTTTCAATATCTAATCATATAAATTTTTGGGATTACATTTGTGTTATGAAGACTATTAGACCATTTAGATCATACATTCTGGCAAGGGGTGAGAATGTAAATGATAAAAGTGGTAATTTAGTTAGATTAGTTGGTGGTATTCCTATTCCTGATAAAGGAATAAGAGCTAAAGCAACATTTATTAGAAGTGTTGATAATTTAATAAAAAATGGTGGATGGCTACATGTATTTCCTGAGGGAAGTATGTGGGAATATTATGCTCCAATAAGACCTTTTAAAACAGGAGCTGCAAATTTTGCTGTACGTAATAATAAGCCAATTATGCCACTTGGATTTTCATATCGTGAGCCAGGTTGGATTAGAAAGCATATATTTAAGCAAATTGCTTGCTTAAATATAAATATTGGTAATCCGATTTATCCAAATCATGAATTATCAAAAATAGATCAAATTTTAGATTTAACTAAAAGGTCACATGAGGCTGTATGTGAGCTTGTTGGCTTTGAAGATGGCAAGAATATTTATCCACCAATTTTTGAAAATAACAAAAGAATTGATTACTAAAATAGATAGATCTATTGTTTTTGGATGGTGATAGAAGTATGGCGGTAAATCATGGGTTTATAACCCGAGTATTTGAGCAAGATAAAGAAAATGTAAAAAGTGTAGATAAGCTTATTAGAAAAATATGCTACATTTCCAATTTCTTATATGTGTTTTTTCATTTAGCTTATTTGATTTTCTTTGCTGTTTTAAAATATGTATATAATATCAATACTGATTTGATGATATATGCTGGAATATTTAGCGTAGGCTTTTTCTTACTTTTGTATCTTTTACTTGATTTTAAAAAACTTAATATCTATGTTTTGGCCTGTGGCCTTGAAATATTGATATTCATGACTTATTCAACATTTATATGTGGATTCAAAACTGGATTTCATTTATGCTTATTAGGTCTTATAGTGCTTGCTTATTTTACAGGTTATTATTCTTCTAAAAAAACAAGAGTTATTAGACCAGTTCATTGGGCATTATTCATTGGTGGTTTATATATATTTTTATATATTTGGTGTGGAAAGAACGAACCAGTAATTGCATTACCAGAGCTTGCAACTCAGCTTTTATTTATTGCCCATTTAGTTGTTGTAATAGCATTTATTTCAACATTTTTAACAGTGTTTATTAATTATGCAGGAAGACTAGAAAAAAAGATTATTAGAGAATCAAAAACTGATAATTTAACTCAAATAGGTAATCGTAAGGCATTAGAGGATTTCTTTGCTGGACTTGATTTAGAAAATGAAGAATATGCCTTATCACTATTTGATATTGATGATTTTAAGCATGTTAATGATGAATTTGGACATCTATGCGGAGATTATATATTAAAAGAAATATCAAGCATTGCACTTTATACAAAAGCTAGAACTGATTTCGTTATTAGATTTGGTGGAGAAGAATTTGTAATGATTTCACAAATAACATCATCTTATGAAGATACTGTTAAAAAAATAGATGAATTAAGAGAAAGAATTGCTAAGCATAATTATATATTTGAAGGACAAAAGCATATTGTAACAGTAACAATTGGAATGTCTAAATATCAAAAGGGAATGAATTTATATGATTGGATTATGCTAGCTGATAAAAACTTATATATTGGTAAACAATCTGGTAAGAATAAAGTTGTTTATGATTAAAAAGTATTATGAAGTAAAAGAGCAGAAATGCTCTTTTATTCTTTATAGAATAAAATATTTTATATATCACTTTTAAAACAAGATTTTTTTTGCTATAATATTTCAAATAAGAAAGAAGGATACTATGGATTTTTTGCGTAAAGCTTTTGCCAAGATTTGGGAAATTGGATCAATACCATTCCATAAATTTGAAAATAAACATCCAAAATTTTACCGCAAGCATCGTGATTTGATAGGGTCAATGGTTTGTGGCTTTATTGGCGCGGCTGCAACTTATATTTTAGTGAGCTTTCTTCCTTATATATTCGGCCAAAAGATGGCAGAAATAGAAGTTTTAATTCCTGATGTAGATATGCAATATCAGGAGATAATATATTCATGGTCAATTATTGGATTTCCAGCCAGAATTCGTGATGGTGAGGCAATCATTGGTGGTGGGCTTGGATATTCAATTTCTTATTATTTTGCCAATGTTGTAAGCCATGCGATTACATATTCATTTATGCGTAAATTCCATAATTCTAATCAAAATGTTCATAGACAATATTTATTTGGATTGGCTTTATGTTTCTTTACATGTATTTTAACTAATATGATTAATGGCTTATGGCTTCCAATTGTTAATGCTAGATTAACATTCTTACAATACAATATAATTGTTCTTGGTATTATTGGATTTGTTAATTTTGTTATTGGACATATTTCTAATTTGTTCTTATATAAAGATCGTGATAAGAAAATAAAAAAGTCAGTTAAAGAACATATAGAAAAATTGGATAATGAAGCAAAATCTCAAAATGAAAATTAGAGATTGAGGAATAAAATGATTTTAGAATATAAAATTGAGCATGATAATATATTAAGCTTAGAATTAAAAGAATTATTATCAAGACATTTATATAAGTCAATAAAGGCCCATAAATCACCTATTTATGTAAATGGTGTGGAGACTAAGCTATATCAAGAAGTAAAAAAAGGTGATACTCTAAAAATTGATTATGAGGTTCAAAGTGAAATAAATTGGCCACTTTATGAATCACATCTTGAAGTGTTGTATGAAGATGATAATTATTTAGTTGTAAATAAGAAAAGAAATTTATTATCTATTCCAACTAATAAAGAACCAAGATCTTTGTATCAGGAGATATTGTATTATTTATCATTAAAAAATAAAAAGCCTGTTGTATCCATTTTGACTAGATTAGATAAGAAAACATCTGGGCTATGCTTAGTAGCCTTAAATAAAGTGGCTGCCGATAAAATGGCGCCAATTCATGAACATATAGTAAGAAAATACTATGCGCTTTTAAAGGGTAGTTTAGAAAATGATGAGGGTGTAATTGAAACGTTCATTAAAAAGGATGAGAATTCAATTAAAAGATATGTTTCAGATTCTGGGCAAAAGGCAATTTCATATTATAAGGTAATTAAAAGATTTGATGATAAAACTTTAGTTGAATTCAAACTAGAAACTGGAAGAACACATCAAATTAGAGTTCATTCTTTATATATTTCTCATCCTGTTATAGGAGATGACCTATATACAGATGATGAAGGAGATTTATATCTTACTAGTCATTATATTAAATTTGAAAATATGGATGGTAAGATTGTTGAAATAGATATTGATAGTTGGTGGAGTAATGAAGGGGAAAAATGATTTATCTACCTTAGAAGTAGATCCTAAAAAGGCTAAAAAATATAAAATATTTCGTATTATAATTGAAGTAGTTACTCTTAGTATATTAACTGGCTTATTAATTTGGGTTTTGATTAAATATTTACCTTATTTTTTAGAATTATCTAAGGATAAGGCTATGAGAGATGAGTTCATAACAAAAATAAAAGGCTATGGTCCTGCATCATTCTTTATTATTTTAGGATTGCAAATATTTCAAGTAATATTTATGATTATCCCATCAGGTCCTATCGTCATTGCATCAGGAGTTGTTTTAAATCCATTCCTTGCAGTACTTGTTTGTCTACTTGGGCAAACAATAGGTGGTGTAATTGTATATCTACTGGTTAAATTATTAGGATATGATTTTTTAGCATTATTTGTTGAGCCTAATAAAATAAAAAATAGTAAGCTATTTGGTAATCGTACTAAAACAGAGGTAATGATGTTTGGATATTTGATGATACCAGCTTTGCCTAAAGATATTGTGGCATTTATTGCTCCATTCACTAAAGTTAATGTTTGGAGATTTTCAATAATTAATTTTGTAGCTAGAATACCAATGACCATTGTATCAGTTATGCTTGGTAGTGCTATAGTGGATGGAAATTATGTTTTGGCATTCATACTTGCTGGATTTTCTGGTTTGTGTGCTCTACTTTGTTTTATTTTTAATAAAAGAATTGTTAATTTCTTAGATAGAAATAAAAAAGAAGAAAATATTGAAGAAGATAAATAATAAATCATAGGAGGTGATTTGTGTGAGTAATGCATTGTTTTATTTAGAATCATGCGGATTTTGTATTATTGTTTTTATATTGATATACATAAAATGCTTCACTGGTTTTGGAAAAAGTATTCATAAAACATATTTTCAATTTCTATTATTAGCACAAGTCCTTTATATGTTGTTTGAAATAATTTGGGCTCTTGTTAAATTTGAGATTTGGCCAAGTAATTATGGAATGCTTGCGTTTGCTAATATTGGATTATATGCCTCAGGAGTAGCTGTTGGCTATTCGTGGTTTTTGTATGTTGAGGATGTTTGTGAATCTACATTAACAAACACAAATGGGAAAAGGTTACTTTGGGGTATTCCATTTATTGCTGCTGTAGTTCTTGATATTATTTTATTCTCATTTGGAAAAGGATATTATGTTGATACATTTGGAAATTCAAATAATATATTAGAGTTTAGTATAATAATAACAATTCCATTTGTTTATGTTATTATTCCAACAGCAAGAACATTTATTATGGGAATCAAATCTAAAAATAGATGGGTTAGAAAATATTATTTAGTAAATGGTATTTATCCACTTGGTATTATTGTCTTTGGTATTTTACAAGTTATTATGCTAATGCGCGGAGTTAAATATCCATTTTTATGCTTTGGTACAACAATATTAATCATATTTTTGTATTTAACAAATCTAGATAAGCTAATATCTAATGACTCTTTAACAGATTTATTTAATAGAAGAATGCTAAAAAAAGCATTTTATAAGATGATTAAAAATAATCCAAAGGATTTAAAGGTATTAATGATTGATATTGATAATTTTAAAAATATCAATGATGAATGTGGTCATAACGTTGGTGATAATGCGATTATAGATGTATGTAATGCCTTAAAATCAATTTGTTTTAATGAGGATGTAATGCTTTGTAGATATGGTGGAGATGAATTTATTGTACTAACTAAATTACCAGATGAAGAGGTACAACAAATTATTGATATGATTTGTAAAAAGATAGAAGCACTACCAGTTTATGAGAAAATGAATGGTGATAAAACAGAGCCACTAACTGTAAGTATCGGTCTTGCAAAATATGAATCATCTAAGTATGCAAACCTAGATCCAGCTGTAGTTGCTGTAGAGCTTGTAGTGGAGGCAGATAAGAAATTATATGCTGAAAAAGATAGAAAAAATGGAAAATAAGCTTTGAAATATAGTTGAAAATTGAAAGGAAAAATTGTGCTAATTTTTCCTTTTTATTTTTCTTTATGAGGATATAATTATGTCGTACAAAGAGGTGACTAGTGTGTCTTCAGATATCAAACGTAGAGAGGCAGTTTTAAAAGGAAACCTTCTTGCGACTGTCTTAATGATTTGTATGCCTTTGGCATTATATCAATTTTTTAATAGTCTATACACCCTATTCGATCAAGTGATTTGTGCTCAGATTTCTACTGATGCCCAAAATGCTGTTTCATCAATTGGACAAATAAAATCTACGATATCTGCATTTGGTGGTGGCCTTGCAGCTGGTGGTGGTGTTATCATCGCTAGATATTTTGGTGCAGGCTACATAAAGGATAGTAGGTATTCTAGCTCCAATTTGTTTTTTATGGCTATTATTCTAAGTTTAATAATTATGATAATCTTCATACCTCTAGCAAGACCTATAATGGAGCTTGCACAAATTGCCCCTAAATCTATCGAAATTGGTACAAGCTATTTTAGACTTCAAATGGTTGAACTTATCTTTGTTACTATCAATAGCGTATTTATCGGTATTGAGAAGGCAAAAGGTAATTCTAAAATGGTTTTGAACCTCAATATTGCCGTCATGGTTATTAAACTTGGAGTTACTAGTCTATTTGTATTCGCATTTAATTTAAAGGATATAATCTTTGTTGAGGTTGCTACAATTATTGCTCAAGGCAGCCTTACAATAGTTGGTATATATTTATTATTTAGAAAGAGTAACATCATTAGATTATCTATGAAGATGATGCTACCTAAAAAAGAATATGCATGGCCAATATTCAAATTATCAATCCCAATCTTTTTAGGTAAATTTGTTATGAGCCTTGGTAAGGTTGTTGTCAATGGTATATGTGGTAATTATTGGAATGCCGCAACCGACGGTTTAATTGTTGGTACACTTGGTGTATCAAATAATATGTGTGGTTTAATCACATCACCAACAAACTCATTTGAAGAAGGTGGCTCATCAATTACTAGCCAAAACCTTGGTAATGGTAATATGAAAAGAGCTTGTAAGTCATTTATTTATACATTAAGTGTTTCAACTATTATTTCAATAATTGGTTATTTATTAATGCGTTTTGTATTAATTGATTGGTTTGTTGAATTATTTACAAGTGCTGATGGTAAATCTGAATTATATAAGACAATGGTAAAAGACATTTTTGTATGGGATTCTTTATCAATTATTGCCTTGGGTGTTACAGCTCCTGTGCTTGGACTCCTTTATGGTTTTGGTCAAACAGGGCTATCTACTATCTTAAATTTAAGTAGAATAGGAAGTAGAATAATATTTTTAGTAGCTGTTCATGCCATTAGACCAGATTTAAATCCTACACTATGTGCAGGCTTATCAATGGGTATTAGTAATACAATAATCTTATTGTTATCTATTTTATTTGCTATAATATTCTTTATTAAAATTAAGAAAAATGGATTTAAAGGTATGCATTTTTCAGATCCAGAACCAGAAGTTAGTGAATTATTGATGGAATAATCTTTATCACTATGCTAAAATAGTATAGGGATGGTGATATTAATGGAACAAAAAACAAATAGATTAAGAATTGCGTTATATTTATTATCAATATTATTGGTATTTTTAGGATTACTACTAGTAATTCGTGGTGCCTTTGGAGCTTTTAGATTAAGCTTTTCTACAACAAAAGGTATTTATATACCAATTGATATAATAGTTGGTTCGTTAACACCTTTAATCGCAATATTATTAATTACATTTTCAAAAGATAATAAATAAATTTAGAGTGCTTCGGCACTCTTTTATTTTTATCATAATTAATGTTTAAAATTAAAAAAATTAATCTTGTTATTAAAAAAATTAATTTTGGTTATTGACATAATAAAACTTAAGCGTATAATTATAATTGAAAAAGGGGATGAGTAGATGAAGAAGAATGTAATCGGTGAATGTCCTATATGTAATCATAATTTATTTGTTAAAACATTAAAATGTGAGGAATGTGGAACAGAAGTGAGTGGTGAATTTCAATTATCACCATTTGATTATCTAAGCAAGGATCAAATGGAATTTGCTTTAGTATTTATTAAAAATCAAGGGAATATTAAAGGAATAGAAAAAACACTTAATATAAGCTATCCTACAGTAAAGAAAAATATTGATGATTTATGTAAAGCTTTAGGATTTACAAATGAGATAGTTGAGACATTATCTCGTGAAGATGTTAGGAAAAAATTAAAAAATGGTGAAATATCATTTGAAGAGGCTGAAGAATTATTAGGAGGTAATTTATAATGAAAGACGAATATTTAAAGAAGTTAGAAGAATTACTAGAAGAAAATAATATTAAAAATAAAGAAGAAGTATTAAAAAAATATCAAAAAAGATATGAATTTGGTTTAGAATCAGAATTGTCAGATGATGAAATTGAAAAGATGCTTGGAAATCCTGAGGATGTAATAGAAAAACTAAAGGATAATAAAGATAGAGTAAAGCCATCATTTAAAATCTATGATGAAGTTAAATCAGATTATAAAAAAGGATATAATTTAGTTGTTAAAACCGTTGGTGATGATATATATATTGTCGATTCAACT
>OCVV012858436.1_pt1 | contig 10505 bp, 13 predicted proteins | sample 1539721 | NCBI WGS metagenome assembly OCVV01 (sample SAMN02144230, study PRJEB22623) | gut metagenome | biome: sheep rumen | host: Ovis aries | place: New Zealand
ATCTAATGATGATAATATAAACAATAAAATAATTTTGCAAAATATTTTTTATTTTTTTCTTGACAAAAAATATTTTTTTCGTTAATATTATAAATGTCAAAAGACAAGGGGGTATAAATGCAAAAACATTATCTTATGTTCTACAATATGACAGGCAACAAAAAACTAGCCTTAGAATTAGATATTGAAATGTGTCTTTCTGATTTGTCGGCTATCGTTACTGATTTTATAAATGAAGTATGCGAAAAAAACAATTATACTTTTTCGTTTTACTCTGTAGAAGTCAATGGCGAATTCAAAAATATTCCAATCATACCAATTAAGGTGCTTGAAAAATGAAAGAAAATCTAATTAAATGTATTGTTAGAACTTCAAACGGCTTAATTGTTGAGTGCGAATTATCAGACAAAAACAATTAAAGAATTAAAAATAAAAAATCTTGTATCAGTTCGCAAGATTCAAAAATAATGTGCTTTTAATGTTTCTGTTAGAAACATAAAAATATTTTAAGGGGGTAAAGTCTATGAACTTTACAAAGTTTAATAAAAATCAATTTGAAAAAATTGAATGGTCTAAAAATACAGACGGTTTTGTTTTTAAAAAGATGTCTGATTTTTACAACGAGGGTGTGAAAAAGTTTAGGGTTTATGGCTTTTTCTTTGTGAAGTCCGACAATTACGGTTTGCAACCCGTTGCAATTTGTAAAGATTGTCTTTTGAATCTTCCAACACATAAAAGAGATATTATCTCTGAATTGTTGAAAGACAAAGAAGCAGTAACCGCTATTAATAAAGGTGAATGTGTTATCAAGTTGCGTGAATATAGAAGCAAATACAATAAGATTTGTTATGATTTTGATTTTGTTGACGATACAGAATCAGAAAGCAACGAAAAACCAGAGGATTCAATTTTTTAATAAATTGATTTTTTGAATTAAAAAACATAGCACGGTTTTTCAAATCGTGCTATTATTTTTTATTAGGGGGTAACAAATGGCAGGTAATACCATTTTTTCAAGAAAAGTATTATTAACTCTTGTTGACGACCCAATGAGACAAAAAATACTAGAACAAGAAATAGGTACAGACGCATTAAAAAAAGTAATTGCAAAAGAAGCACAAAAAGCAAATAGACGAATACAGAATGTATTAAGTGCAGGATATGCAAGTCCAGCAGTAAAGGCAGTTATTGCCGAAAGGGGTAAAAAAGGATTTACTTATTTTTCAACTGCAGGACTAAACCCGAAAAATAAAAGCGATTGGGAACGGTTGAAATATGAATATGGACGAATAGAAGCATTTTTGAACAATCCCACATCATCGGCAACAGGTGCAAAACAATATATCAAATATCAAGCCCAATCGCTAGGAATTCCTTTTGAAAATGCAAATAGAATTGTAGATATGGCAACAAGTCCCGAAATTGATAATAACGGAAATATTAACATTTTTAATTATTCCTCAATATTGGATTCATTCCGAAATGATGTAATGGTAACTAAAGACACTATGGAAATGGACGCTGGTGAATACGCCGATTATCTTGAAGAGCAATTAAAAGAGGGTATGAAATTATTAGATAATGAATTTGAGAGGGAAAAAAACAAATTTTTTAGGGGATTTATGGGAACTATAAAGGGTATAAAATGATATATAATATAAAACAGATTCAAGATTTTTTAGACACTGTAGAACTTGATAAAATTATACAGACGGATAAAAAAATAATTTATGATATTCCCATGTCATTCGATATTGAAACATCATCATTTTATAAAGTCGGTGATACAATAATGACCAATGACGATTTTAAAAAATCGGGAATTAAAAAGGGTGAAAAACGAGCGATAATGTATATATGGCAATTTGCCATAGAAAACAATGTTATTTATGGCAGGACTTGGGAAGATTTTTTATTTTTCATTCATAGCCTTAAAAAACGGCTAGAATTAGATAAAAAATATATTATCGTATATGTACATAATCTTTCTTATGAATTTCAATTTATATCTAGGCTTTTTGATTGGGTTGATATTTTCGCCGATAGCGAAAGAAAACCCTTTAAGGCAGAAACAAAAGACCATATTATTTTCAAATGTTCATATCGTTTAAGCGGATATTCTTTGGCGGTTTTGGCTAATAATTTGAAATATCACAATATTAGAAAAATGGTTGGTGATTTGGATTATAATTTAATTCGTAATTCAAAAACCGTTTTGAGTAATGAGGAAATGAAATATTGTGTAAATGATGTTCTTATAGTTACCGCTTATATTGCGGAAGAGATATTTGAATGGGGTGATATTGCGAATATTCCATTAACACAAACAGGAAAAGTTAGGCGTTTTGTTCGGCAAAAATGTTTTAACAATCCTAAATATAAATTTATGATTGCGAAATTAACGATAGATAAAGCTGAATATATGTTATTAAAAAATGCTTTTGCTGGTGGTTTTACGCATTGTAATGCAATGTACACGGATTGTATTTGTAAAGATGTAACCTCTTTTGATTTTACAAGTAGTTATCCTACAGTTTTAATTTCTGAAAAATACCCCATGAGTAAGGGAAAAGTTTTTAGAGTAAAAGATGTGAAGCAGTTAGTTAATTTATGCTACCACTATAGCGTTCTTGTTGATTTGAGATTTACAAAAATTGAATCTACTTTTTTATATGAAAATATTTTATCATATTCTAAATGCAGGGAAATTGAAAAACCTTTAATAAACAACGGTCGTATTGTTAAAGCTGATAAATTAAGTGTGACAATGACTAATATAGATTTTCTTAATATGTTTGATTTTTATAAATGGGAAGGTTTAGAGATTGGTTTATGTTATGTATATGAAAATGATTATTTACCCAAAGAGATAATAAATACTATTTTGACCCTTTATAAAAAAAAGACAGAATTAAAGGGGGTTGTGGATAAAGAAGTAGAGTATTTACACTCAAAAGAATTGCTTAATAGTATATACGGAATGTGTGTCACTTCAATAGTACACGATTCAATAACTTTTGAAAATGGTGAATGGAAAACAGAAAACGGCAATATTGAACATGAATTAGACATATACAACACGGATAAAAACCGCTTTTTATTTTATCAATGGGGTGTTTGGTGTACGGCTTATGCTAGAAACAACCTTTACACGGCGATAAAAGAATGTAAGGCAGATTATATTTATAGTGATACGGATAGCGTTAAAATCCTTCATGCAGAAAAACATAAGGAATATTTTGATTTATATAATCAATGGATAACGGAAAAATTAACTGAATGTTTGAAACATTATAACATCAACCCCGATATGGTAAAGCCTAAGACAATAGAGGGAGTAGAAAAACCTTTAGGGGTCTGGGATTTTGACGGATTTTATAAAAGGTTTAAAACGCTGGGGGCTAAACGATATGTAACAGAAAATGAAGATAATGAGTTAAATATAACTGTTTGTGGACTTTCAAAGAAAGCAGGAAAAGAATATATCATAGAGCAGGAAGACCCTTTTATTTTTTTCAATAACGGGATGTATGTAGACGAAGACCACACGGGCAAAATGACGCATACATATATTGATAAAGAAATTGAGGGTTTTATTATTGATTATCAAGGAAACAGGGCGTATTATCATGAACAATCATACATACATCTTGAAAAGACTGATTATTTATTAAGTCTCACAAAAATGTATATTGATTATTTCAAAGGGGTACAGCGATTGTTTAAATAGGGGGGTGGTAAAAATAAGGGGTAAAAATGACGATATAACATCTAAAAATGTGTTATATTCTAGTAAATGATTAAATTATTTTGACAATGGGGGAAAAAATGAAAAATAAATATTATTCACTTAAAAAGATTCTTGCTGAAAATGCCGATTATAATTTAATTATCGGTGAACGTTCTAATGGCAAGACCTATGCAACACTAGAACACGCCTTAACGGATTATGTAAAGAATAAAAAAGAATGTGCATATATAAGACGCTGGAAAGAAGATATACAAGGCAAAAGGGGTGAAAATGTTTTTAGTGCCCTGGTCGAAAATGATGTAGTATCGAAATTAACCAAAGGTGAATACGAAACAATAATTTATAGTCGTTCTTCTTGGCACTTGGCTAAATATGACGAAGAAAATAAAAGAATGAAAGCCGATAAAAACGCCTTTTGTTATGCCTTTGCATTGTCGGACATGGAACATGATAAAAGTGTATCATTCCCCAATGTTTACAATATAATTTTTGACGAATTTTTAACAAGGCGGTATTATTTACCAGACGAATTTGTTATTTTTATGAATGTTTTAAGTACAATAATAAGGGATAGAGACAACATCAAGATATTTATGCTCGGAAACACTGTCAATAAGTTTTGCCCTTATTTTGAGGAAATGGGATTAAAGAACATTGAGCAAATGGAGCAGGGCAATATTGATGTATATGATTTTGGTAACAGTCTTAAAATAGCTGTTGAATATTGCAACGAAACAAACAAGGCGAAAAAAAGTAATAAATATTTTGCTTTTGATAATCCACGTCTAAACATGATAACTAAAGGGTCGTGGGAACTTGCCATATATCCGCATTTACCACAAGGATATAAAATAAAAAATGAATCAATAATTTTTTCTTTTGTAATTGAGTTCTCAAATAAAAAAGTCGGATGTGATGTCGTGAATCAGAAAGACGATTTATTTATTTTTGTGAGACCGAAAACAACGGAAATAAAAAGTGGGGAATTGGTTTATAGCTTGGATTATTCCCCCGATACAATGATAAGAAAATCTTTTCTTAATCCGATAGATAAAATTGACAACAGGATTAAATCATTTTTCACTTGCAACAGGGTTTTTTATCAGTCCAATGAGTTAGGCGAATTGGTGCATAATTATTTATTGGCTTGTGTTAAACATTGACAGAAATAAAAACAGGGTGTATAAATAATTATACACTCTAAAGGGGTTTGAGAATGAAAAGAAAAGACATTAACTACAAATGGGCTAGAGAACTTATTTATACAAAAGATAAATATTTACAGAATTACATAGATGATATGTTGATTAAATTAAATCAAATGTTTCGCTATGAGAATTTACCCGAAAGTGTACCTAAAAGGGTTCTTGAAAAAATGCTTTTAGAAAGTGGGTATTGTATTTTTACTAAAGTAAATGATAAATATGTAGTTCTACAGGGTGGACTAGGTGGAGAACTAAACGAATATTACGAATACACAAAATGTATTGTAGCGAATCCATATTTACAACTTAATAAAGAATTTGTAATAGGTTCTGATTGTGTATTAATTCGCAACGATTCAAGAATGAAAGGACTGCTTGAGACTTTAGCAAGATACGGTGTTTTATGCGGTGATTGTGAAATATCACTTAATATGATTACTAATGTTTTAAGAAGTCAATTTTTAATTTCTGCAAGCGACAACAAGACTAAAGAAAGTGCAGATATTTTCATAAAGAAATTATTAGAAGGTGAATTTGTTTCCGTGGGTGAAAATGGATTTTTTGACGGTGTAAAAGTTCACACCATGCAGAATACAGGCAATTACATACACCAGTTCATAGAATTAAATCAGTATTTGAAAGCAACTTCTTTTAATGAAATAGGATTAAACGCTAACTATAACATGAAGCGTGAAAGACTAACAGAAAATGAAGTAGATCTTAACAATGATATTCTTTTACCGCTTGCGGAAGATATGCTAGAATCACGCAAAAATGCATTGAATGAAATAAATAAAAAATACGGTCTTAATATTTCTGTAGAACTTTCCAGTGTTTGGAAAATGCAGAAAGAAACAATGGATAAAGCAACAGAGACGGAAAACACCGAAACCGAAAAAGAAGATACAGAAAACACAGATACAGAAAACACAGAAACCGAAAATACAAAAACTGAAAAAGAAGAAACGGAAACAGAGGAAAAAGAAAATGAAAAAGAAATTAACTAAATATGATTTTTTCTCAATAAACAGAGCATTAAATCAAAATTATAACAGTAAAAGTTTTTTGGGTTTTCATGTCAAATCAATTACACATGGGGAAGAAATGAAACTTAATTATTTTGAGCGAAAAAGAAAAACAGGGGGTAAAAATGTCTGATTTTTTAAGGCTTGGAAGTTTTGACAATTTCTTTACAACATATAAAAATGAGATTCCCGAACATTTTTCTATATTGTTTGGTGAAGATGTTGAAGAAAGTGAAGTAGAATCTCTTGATAATCTTCTCATTGATGTTTTCGGAGAAAGAATCATAAAAAAGACATTAAGAGATTACTACGAAAAAGACGGCAAGGAAACCGCCGTTTTAAGGGCGGTTAAAGAATGTGATTTACTTAATTTTGAATCTTGGAAAACGTCAAAAGAATTTATAACAGATGCAAATAACAGTAGTATCATGTATCCGATTAAGGCAAGAAATGTAAAAGTAACGGAAAGAGAGGGTGAAACATCAGACACTACACAGAATAAAGAAAATGCTTTTGATAATACAGAAACGGCAAGTAATACAGATTCCAGCGAAAGCAACGGAAGCCATAGCGAAACCGTAACAGTAACAGAAACTAAAGAAAAAAGCAATCAAAAAACTGTTTTTTCAAATGCAAGTGAGGGAATAGAGTTTACAAAACACAATGATTATCTTAAAATCATTATTAGTGATATTGCCGATAATATTAGTTTGGCGATTTACTAGGAGGATATATGAAAGGATTTTTTAAGAAAAGCGGTATTTACTTTGATACAAAAGTAAAAAAAGGGTCTAATAATGCGGTAACATCGAACGCCGTAGCAAAAGCCATTGAAGAAAGCGGAGGCGGTGGCGGTGGTTCTACTGATTACGCCGATTTGACCAATAAGCCTAAAATCAACAATATTGAATTGTCGGGCAATAAATCGCTTGCAGATTTGGGGGTGGCAAGTGAGACAGATTTAGAAACACTTTTTGACAATGTGGGTGATTTGTCTACACTTACTACAACAGAGAAAACAAGTATTGTGGGTGCTATCAATGAAATTGCAGGCGGTGGCGGTGGTGGTTCTAGCGGTGGCATTAAATACCGTAGATTTGCAAACAAAGCAACGACAGCAAATATAAATATCGGCGGTATTAAATATGTTACTTTTGACGAGAGTAATATTAAAACTTGGTTTGATACTACACCAACTAGAATAAATGCAATTATTGCAATTAAATCAAGCGGTTCAGTAGTAAAAGTTGCTATAAAAAACGCCGCCGCCGTGTATGTAATGGAACAGGCAGATAGTGCCGTTACTTATGAATATGTCGGGGTATTCTACGAATAAAAATACTTGACATATATATATATTATGGGTGTATAATTAATTATACACTCATTATAAAGGGAGATAAGATTATGAAACCTAGTACAAAAAAACTGATTATAACAATTATCAATATTGTTATTTTTATCGGTAATGCCATTATTTCACAGTTGGGAAATGGTGGAGACGGTGCAACAGTAGCAACTATTTCTAGTGCTGTTGTTTCGGCTGTAGCAATGGCTTAAATGGGGGTCTTTATGGAAACAATTAAAGACTATAACAATGACGGTAAATTAGATTGGAAAGACTGGATATTTTATGGGGTTACTATTACAGGAAATATCCTTTTTACAATCATCAATATTTTACATTAAAATGGAGATTAAAACATGAAAATTGAACAGATAAAAACTTTAATCAATGATGTTACAAAAGAAGTTATCGGAAAAACTGATCTTGTAAATGAGGACTTGTCAAATGTTGTTGATGTCGGTACAGAAATTTTCAATGCCACTAGTGTAGACAATTATGTTAAGGCACTTGTAAACAGAATCGGTAAAACCGTATTTATCAACCGCAAATACTCTGGAAGGGTTCCTAGCGTTGTTATGGATTCCTGGGAATTTGGAAGCGTTTTGCAGAAAATTAGTTCAGACTTGCCCGAAGCAACCGAGAACGAATCATGGGAACTTGAAAACGGCGAAAGTTATGACCCTAACATTTTCTATAAACCTAGCGTTTCTGCAAAGTTCTTTAATTCTAAAGTAACTTTTGAAATTCCACTTTCATTTACTGAAAAGCAGGTTAAAGAATCTTTCAACAACTCAAATGAGTTAAACGCCTTTTTGTCAATGCTTTATAATTCAGTTGAAAAGTCAATGACTGTAAAAACCGATTCGCTTGTTATGCGTACAATCAATAACATGATTGCACAGACCCATAACGCTAATAAGTCGGTTAATCTTCTTGCACTTTACAACAATGCAACAGATAGCGAATTGACCGCCGATAAAGCGATTTATTCGGCAGAATTCTTGCGGTTTGCTAGTTTGCAGATTGCACTTTATGCCGATAGACTTGGCACAATGTCAACACTTTTCAATATTGGCGGTAAAGAGCGTTTCACTGCAAAAGAAGATTTGCACGTAGTTCTTTTGTCGGAATTCGCAAAAGGTGCAGAAACATATCTTGAAAGTGATACTTTCCATAATGAAATGGTTAAACTTCCAAAAGCCGAAACCGTACCATATTGGCAGGGAAGCGGTACAGACTTTGATTTTAGCAAAACTTCAAAGATCAATGTAAAGATTAAAGACGGCGATACTACAAAAACTGTTGAGGTCGGTGGTATTCTTGGCGTAATGTTCGATAGAGACGCTCTAGGTATTTCCAACCTTGATAGAAGGGTTACAACAAATTATAACCCTAAAGCGGAATTCTTTACCAACTGGTATAAATTCGATTGTGGTTATTACAATGATTTGAATGAAAACTTTGTAATGTTCTACATTGCAGACAGCGAATAAAAACAAAACGGCAAGCGTTAAACGCTTGCCGTTATTTTGGCTTATGAGGTGTAATCATGGAAGGGATTTTTTATACTGTTAATGACAATCCATTGAAAATGAATAAAACTTTACTTAATGCCGAAAGCCGTGATTTAGTGCTTTTACATGAAAGTGATGTTATTGATTTTGATTGCGTTGTTAGTAATTTTAATGAATCTTTTAACTATGTTTACATTCGTGAATTAAACCGCTATTATTTTGTTAAAGAAAGACGGATTAAAAAAAATAATCTGTTTGAATTACATTTAGTTTGTGATGTCCTTTATACATACAGAAACTTGATAAGAAATAATCAAAATGAAATTATAGAATCTAGCGACAATAAGGGTAAAGTTATTGAATATGATAAAACAGATAAAAAGATTTTTTTAACACAAGATATTGAAAATCCTTTTACTGAAAAATATTCAGATATTATAACAACGGTTAAGGGGTAGAAAATGGCAGAAACTAAAATTTTAGATTTTGATTTTTCAGATTTACAGGGTTTTGAAGTCGTTTCTACTACTGGGCTTATAGAAGATAGTGGATACGGCACAATCACAGCATATAAATATAGTTTTCAAGTAAGATTAAGAATTATTGAAGGTCTTAATCTGATACATCAACCACATATTAGTATTGAATATGAAAAACATAACGGCGATGTGGCAACTTTTGAAAGTGTCGATACTTTTAATAGTGGTGTGTATCAATGTGCTTATGAATCGCCTATTATAGATAATTACCCTATTAATGTTTTAGGTGTAACGATATCAGGATTAGCAAGTCCCTATTTACCTTTTAATCAAGATTTTCCAATGTTGAGAATACAGAAAGTAGATAGCAATGCACAACAGGCGATAGCACAAAATAGATTTTATGGCGATATTCAGACCCCTAGCACAATACAAGATTTAGGGCGGTTTATTGTTTCTCTTGTTCGCTATCCCTTTGAGGTTGAAACAGACCAAAACGCCGACATTGTTTTAGGTTTTCAAGTTTTACAGGCACAAGCTCCACTTGTGGCAGAAAGAAAATATATTTTCACGCTTTTTGATGATGTTATAAATGGTTTCTTTGGAGATGTTAGGGATAACGGCAATGTGGAAATATCGGCAATATTGCCGTTTATCGGCGAAATATCTATAGACAGTGAGTTTATCAACAGACATATTAAGATTGTTTATGAAGTAGATATACTTGCAAATGAATCAGTATGTAAAATAATTGTTGATGATGTACTCCATGAAGTAAGAGACTTTACAATAGGGTTTAATATACCGTATCTGTTAAAGTTTAATGAATCTGATATTGAAGTATCAAAAACATTAAAAAGTGAATTGATTAGAAACTTTACAGACTGTAAAATAATTGTTTCACAGTTTGAAAGAATTATAGGCAAGCCGTATAAAATAAATCTTGTTTCTGATTTGACAGATTTTACAGGTTTTGTTAAGTTTGATAATTTCAAGATTAACGGTTTACCAACAGAAAAAGAATTTGAAATGTTAAAACAGATAGTCGAAACAGGCTTTTATATATAACGATTAGTGTATAAAATAATATACACCAATCGTTTGCATACCTACCACTATACACACTACACCATATTTACAATCATTATACGACACTATACAGAAAAGGGGTAAAAGACCACTG
>OCVV010397539.1_pt1 | contig 10503 bp, 10 predicted proteins | sample 1539721 | NCBI WGS metagenome assembly OCVV01 (sample SAMN02144230, study PRJEB22623) | gut metagenome | biome: sheep rumen | host: Ovis aries | place: New Zealand
AAACATTTCTTTCAATCTAATAGATATTTCATCATTAATAACTTTTCTTCTGTACTTAACTACCATTATAAGATGATAATTAAGATTAAAAATTGCATGATTATTAGTATCATATTTCATAGGTAAAACCTCAAAATAATATATTACTACTGACACTAATATTATACCAAATTTTTAAGTTATTAACAACTAGTTGTTAAAGATAAATGTGAATTCATCTCCCACCTAAAGAGGTATGAGTATTCTTCACCTGTTTAGATAAAAAATCGAATTATATAATATTTGCTCCTCTAAAAATGAAATAGAATTTTTGACATATCCATATAGTTTTTAAATAAATAAAAGGAGATGGAATAATCCAAATCCTTTATTTTGATTTTGATATTTATAATTATCTACCAAATAATCCTTTTTTCTTAGTTGCTCCATCAACACCAAATGCTTGTCTTAACAAATCTTTTTGTGATGATGTAAGATTTCTTGGTGTTTCCACAACAACTTTAACGAACATATCACCTTTAACTTTGCTTCTGACATTTGGAACACCTTTACCTCTTAATCTTAATACAGTATCTGTTTGACATCCTTCAGGAATTGTAAGAATTTCTTCTCCATATGGACTTTCGATTTTCTTATCGCTTCCTAATGCAGCTTCTGCGAAGTTAATCTTTTCAGTTACGTATAGATTATCTCCATCTCTTTCGTATCTAGGATCTTCTTTAACTAAGAATTGTAAATATAAATCGCCATTAGGTCCACCATTGATACCTTTGCCACCAAATCCACTGAATCTGATTTGTTGGCCAGTTTGGATACCAATTGGGATATCGACTGTAACTTTCTTTTGAATTTTGATTCTTCCTTCACCATGACAAGTATTACATTTATTTCTAATGTATTTACCACTACCATTACATTGACTACAAGTTCTTCTTGTTTGTGCTCTACCAAATATAGATTGAGTGATGATAGTTTCATACCCAGTTCCTTTACATGTTGGACAATCTACTACATCTGAATTAGATAGAGCACCAGTTCCTTTACAGTCTGGACAAGTTTCATATACAGGAATAGTGATATCAGTTTTCTTACCGAAAATGACATCTCTTAAATTGACAGCCATTCTCTTTTGAATATCTTGTCCTTTCATAGGACCTGCTTTTTGTGATGATCTTCCACCGCCAAAGAAAGAAGAGAAAATATCTCCTAAATCTTCAAAGCCACTGAATCCGCTGAATCCACCACCGAAGCCACTAGCTCCGCCCATATCTTCAGCATCTGTTCCATATCTATCATATTGTTGACGTTTTTGTGGATCAGATAAACAGTCGTATGCTTTTTGAACTTCTTTAAACTTTTCTGGCGCATCTGGATCATGGTTTATATCTGGATGGTATTTTTTAGCGAGTGTTCTATAAGCTTTCTTTATATCTTCTTCACTAGCGTCTTTACTTATACCTAAAGTTTCGTAATAATCTTTAGCCATATAATGCTCCTTTAAAGCCCAGCATTTAGCTGGGCATTAATTATAATTAAATATTATGCTTCTTTATAGTCTGCATCAAAGATGTCTTGGTCGTTAGAATCAGTTGATGATTGAGATTCGCCATTACCTGCTTGTCCACCACCATTATTTTGGTTCTTCTTAGCTTCTTCTTCATATACTTTTTGTGCTAATCCTTGAGCAGCTTTTTCTAAAGCTTCTTTCTTAGATTTAATTTCTTCAGAATTGTTTTGTTGTTTTAGAGCTTCTTCTAAATCTTTAGCTTTTGATTCGATATCATCTTTTTCGTTTTGAGAGATCTTATCTCCATATTCTTCAAGTGATTTTCTTACGCTGAAGATTAGAGTATCAGCTTCATTTCTTAAATCAACTTCTTCCTTTCTCTTCTTATCTGCTTCTTCGTTAGCTTTAGCTTCTTTAACCATTCTATCGATATCAGCTTCAGAAAGGTTAGAATTAGATTTAATAACAACGTTTGCTGATTTGCCTGTGCCTTTGTTGATTGCAGTAACAGTTAAGATTGAGTTAGCATCGATATCGAATTTAACTTCAATTTGAGGTACGCCTCTTCTTGCTGGTGGAATGTCAGCTAATTGGAAGACACCAAGTTCTTTGTTATCAGCTGCCATTGGTCTTTCACCTTGTAAGATTCTGATATCTACAGCTGGTTGGTTATCAGCAGCAGTTGAGAAGACTTGTGATTTAGATGTAGGAATAGTAGTATTTCTTTCAATTAATTTAGTAAATACTCCACCTAATGTTTCGATACCTAATGATAATGGTGTAACATCAAGTAATAATACATCCTTAACTTCGCCTTTTAATACACCACCTTGAATTGCAGCACCCATTGCTACACATTCATCTGGGTTAACTGAATGGTTAGGTTCTTTACCGAAATAATTCTTTACATATTCTTGAACAGCTGGGATTCTTGTTGAACCACCAACGAGTAAGATTTCATCCAATTGGCTAGCTGATAATTTAGCATCTGACATAGCTCTTTCAACTGGGCCAGCGCATCTCTTAACTAAATCTTTAGTTAATTCATTGAATTTAGCTCTAGTTAAAGTCTTTTCTAGGTGAACTGGAGCACCATTTACCATTGAAATGAATGGTAGAGAGATAGTTGCTTGCATTGTACCAGATAATTCGATCTTAGCTTTTTCAGCAGCATCTTTTAATCTTTGCATTGCCATTTTATCTTTTGATAAATCAATGCCATTTTCTCTTCTGAATTCATCTACTAGATAGTCGATAATCTTTTGGTCAAAGTCATCACCACCAAGATGAGTATCACCAGCAGTTGATAATACTTCGAAAGTACCATCAGCTAAGTTTAGAATAGAAACATCGAATGTTCCACCGCCAAGGTCAAATACTAATACAGTTTGATCTTTTTGTTGTTTATCAATACCGAATGCTAATGCAGATGCAGTTGGTTCATTGATAATACGTTTAACATCTAGTCCAGCAATCTTACCAGCGTCTTTAGTTGCTTGTCTTTGTTGGTCATTAAAGTATGCAGGAACAGTAATAACAGCTTCAGTAACTGGTTCACCTAAATAAGCTTCTGCAGTTTTCTTCATAGATTGAAGAATCATAGCTGAGATTTCTTGAGGAGTGTAGCTCTTATTCATAGATTTGATTGCTACTTTTTCAGTTGTTCCCATTAATCTCTTGATTGATCTTACAGTATCAGGGTTAGTGATTGCTTGTCTTTTCGCAACTTCACCAACTTGAATTTCACCATTTTTAAATGCTACTACAGATGGAGTAGTTCTACCTCCTTCTGGATTTGTTATGACTTTAGCTTCGCCAGCTTCCATCACAGATACACATGAGTTAGTTGTACCTAAATCGATTCCAATAATTTTTGACATATTTATTCATTCTCCTTTTCATTATTATTATCACTATTATTAATTACATTAACTACTACGTTCGCAGGTCTTAAAACTCTATCTTTGAACATGTAGCCTTTCATAAAGACTTGAACAACCTCTTGGTCTTTTTTAGTCTTATCTTCAACTTGGCTTAAGGCAACCATATAGTTAGGATCAAATTCTTTATTTTCCGCATCGATTTCCTTAACGCCTTCTTTTTCTAATATCTTGAATATTTGATTTCTAGTTAATTTAAATCCATCTAGGAAAGCTATCATCTTTTCATCTTCTTGCTTCTTATCTAAAGCTAGATCGAACGAATCTAGTATTCCTACTAATTGTTTACAGATATCGAATGATGAATATTTATAGAATCTATCCATTTCATCATCGCATCTCTTCTTATAGTTTTTAGATTCAGCTAGAGACATCAAATATTTATTATTTAATTCATCTTTTTCTTTGAAGAGCTTTTCATTTTCTTCTTTTAATACTTTTAATTCAGATTCAAGTCTGTTAATTTCTTTATTTTCTTTTTTAGATTCTTTCTTAGATTTTTTAGAATCATCAACAGTCTCTACTTCATCAAAAATATCAACTTTTTCTTTTTCTTCAGCCATTTTTTACTCCTACTTCTTATATGTTTTGGTTATATCTTTAGCGATATATTCTATCAAAGGTATAACCTTTTTATAATCCATTCTTGAAGGTCCAACGAGCGCAACCGTTCCTTTATCACCCTTATCATTTTCATATGGAACTGAAATGATAGTTGCGTTATCAACATTTTCAAGGCCAGTTTCGCTACCGATTCTTATTGATACAGAATCAGTCGAATTTTCTTTTATTATTTTTATTAATTCTTTCTTTTCTAAAATATCAATAAGTTTCTTTAGTTTATTCTGATCTTGGAATTCAGGTTGGATAAGCATATTAGATGATCCAGAAACATAATAATTTGTTTCGCTGAACTTCATGAATGCATTAAGGAAGTTTTGGATGATTGAATCTCTATACGTTAAGAATTCTTGAACGAGATGATTATCCATAATATAAGTTAATTTTGAATAAACATCAGATAGTGCAGTACCAACAAGAACATCATTAAGTATATCCATAACTTTCATTATTTCTTCTTGGTTAATCTCTTCACCTTCAAATGAAACCTGTTTTGTTTCTACGTGTCCTCTATCTGTTACAACCATCATTAAGTAGTTTAATTCCGATAGATTAATAAGTTCAATTTTTGACACTTTTTGAACTGAACTATCAGGTCCTAAAACAACTGTAGTATAGTTCGTAATATCAGATAGTAATGAACAAGCTTTTTTAATCGCATCTTCTCTTTCAACTATCTTATTTGAAAAGATGTTATCAACGAGTTCATAAGCCTTTTCTTCGAAGACATCATCACTCATAGATATAAGTTCTTCAACATAGTACTTATATCCTTTTTCAAGTGGAACTCTACCGCTAGATGAATGGGTCTTATCTAAGTATCCTTCCTTTTCAAGAAAGGCCATTTCATTTCTAACTGTAGCGCTTGATACATTTAATCTATCGCAGATTGACTTCGATCCAACAGGTTCTGCAGTTCTAACATATTCTTCTACTATGATTTTTAATATTTCTTTTTGTCTAGTAGATAACATATCAATCACCTTTCACTTTTTTAGCAGTCTATTCTCTAGATTGCCAAAAATATTATATACTTATTTTTTAGCACTGTCAACTTTTAATTGCTAATTTTTATAAATAAAAATAAAAATCGCTGTTTTTCGCGATTTTTTCTATTATAGATTGTGATGATTTTATAAAAATTGCTTATATTTTACTATATTAATCAATCTATTTTGATAAAGATTCAATAAATTCTTTTTGTAATTTAGATAGTCCTATATCTATAACTTGTAGTTCTTTAGTTGATGGATTGATGAATTCTATATAATGCGAATGCAACATCATTAATTCTCCATCAACATAATCTTTATCATACATTTCATCTCCATATAGAGGGTGACCAATTTCACTAAATGTTACTCTAATCTGGTGAGTTCTACCAGTTAAAAGTTCAATATCTAATAAAGAATAATTATCAAATTCTTGAACTACTTTATATTTAGTTATCGCTTCTTTACCATCATTTCTAACACATCTTCTAACTGTCATATTAGATTCTTTTGCGATTCTATTATAAATTGTTCCTTCCTTTTTGTTTAATCTTCCTTTAACTATCGCATAATATCTTCTCTTTAAATCTTCTTTTAAAGATAGTGATAACATTGATGCGCTAAACCTATTTAGCGCCACAACCATTAAACCTGTAGTGTTTCTATCTAGTCTATTTATGATATGTATTTTTGAATCTAATCCATTTTCAAGTAAATAGGCTTGAATACCATTTAAAAGAGTATCTTCATTTAGATTGAGTGTAGACATTACGGATAAGCCATACGCTTTATCAATAATTAGGATATTATCATCTTTATATACAATATTTATATCCATCTTAACTGGCTTCATATCTGATTTTTCATCTGGAAAAATAAGTGTGACAAAGTCACCTTCCTTTAAAGTTTCTTTTAGGAAGATTATTTTGTTATCTTTTAATATGTTACCTTTAGCTTTTAAAGATTTGATAATTTTAGATGAAATATTATTTTCAATTAATAATTCATTGACAGTCATCTCTCTACCAGCTCTAATTTTAATCTTTTTCATAGACTCACCGTCTATTTTAAATCTTTTAATATATGTTCTTTACCCTTTAATGATTCAGGTTCATATATAGATAGATTAGGATATCCTTGTTGTCTTAAAGCTTCATAGATGATGATAGCGCATGTATTAGATACATTTAATGCTCTAACGTTTTCCATCATCGGTACTCTAATACAAGTATCTATATGTTTTTTAAGAATATCTAAAGGGATTCCTGTAGATTCTTTTCCTAATATAAAATAATAGTTTTTATTAGTGTCACTATAATCAAAATCACTATGTGTTTTGAGTCCGTATCTAGTTAAGAAATAGTATTCTCCATCCTGATTCTTTTCCATGAATTCATCAAAAGAATCATAGATATAGAATTCAAAATTATGGGTGTAGTTTACACTTGATCTTTTGATTTCTTTATCATCTAAAGAGAAACCGAAAGGTCTAATTAAATGAAGCGTAGAATTAGTTGCGCTCGCAGTTCTCATTATATTACCGGTATTTTGCGGTATTTCTGGTTCAAATAGTACTATATGGTTCATTATTTACTCTTTAACTTCTTTAATATTAATTTCTTTCTTTCTTCTCTAACTTTCTTGTTGAAGTTCTTTTTATAATTAGGTTTAACCTTTTTAGAGATTGTTCTTTTTTGTCTTAAAGATTGTTCTGCTTCCTGGTTTATTTTTGATTTGTAGAAATCTTTTCTGCTTCTAGCGTTTCTTATCTTTGATTCAATTAAAGCACCATCTTTCATTTCTACATATTCAGTTTTGAGTCCCTTAGCTTCTAATTTATCTAGATATGAATCATCATCTAAATCATAGAATGATATAGATAAACCATCACTAAACATTCTACCTGTTCTACCGCTTCTATGAACATAGAATTCTACATCATTTGGAAGTTCAAAATTTATTATATGAGATACACCAGATATATCTAATCCTCTCGCAGTTAGATCAGTTGATACAATATAAGTGTATTTTAAATCTCTTATATCTTTCATTATCCTTCTTCTCTTTGTTGGCTCCATATCGCCATACATAAGAGTGACTCTTTTATCTGATTTAAGATAGTTATATAAAGATAATACCTGTTCTTTAGTATTACAGTAAATGATACATAAGAATGGGTTGATACATTTCATCAATTCTTTAGTTAAAACATTTTTATCTCTGAATTTTGTCTTAATAAAATAATGAGTAATATTAAGAGGTGTTAGATCTTTCTTGTTAATCTCAATAAATGTAGGATTAGATAAATATTTTTTTAAGAATGGTTCTAATTGAACTGGGATAGTTGCGCTATATACTTGAAACCTTGCGCTCTCTTTAGCTTTATCAAACATCTTATCAACAAGAGGCAAGAAACCACTATCCATAGTCATATCAGCTTCATCTAGTATAAATAAATTAGCTTTATAGATGTTTAATAAACCTTCATCTATTGAAAGCTGATTTAATCTACCAGGAGTACCGATAGCGATTTGAGGATTTCCTTTAGATAATTTCTTTTTAGCTTTTTCTATATCATCTCCACCCACAAATAATTTACAATCAACATCTTCATATTCCATAAGTGGCTTTGCCATTTCATATATCTGTCTTGCGAGTTCTCTAGTAGGAGATGATATAACTACCTGTAAATCTTTAATATCTTTATCTATTATAGAAAGAATATAAAACAAAAAGGCGTGTGTTTTGCCACTTCCTGTAACTGATTGAACAACTAAGTTTCTATTTTTGTTAGCGCTATCTAATACCTTTTCTTGAACCTCAGTTAACGAATCAAAATTATATAGTTTTAAATATTCTTGTATTTTGTCTATTCTTTCCATAATAACTACCTTTTTCTTACAATTTATTATATAATAATAAAGAGAATTATTAAAGGAAAAAAGAAATGAGAGTAGACATTTTAGAATCCAGCGGATTCTGTGGTGGCGTAAATAGAGCGATTAAAATTCTAGATAAAACTATAGAACAATATAGAGGTAAGACTATTTATCTACTTGGTGAGATTGTCCACAATAAAATAGTTAATCAAGAATATTTAGATAAGGGTTGTGTAATCATTAGTGAATCTGATTTAGATAAGCTTAGTGATGGTTCTATTGTTGTATCAAGCGCACACGGAATATCTAATGAATTAAGAAATAAATTAAATAGATTCATTCTAATAGATTCGACATGTCCATTTGTAAAAAAGAATCAAGATCTAATACTAAATGATAATTCAAATAATATTTTCTTTATCGGAAAGAAAAATCATTCTGAAGCGATAGCCTTAACTACTGATAAATCTATTCCAATAATAGAAAATATTAGTGATTTAAATAATTATGATTTAAATAATGGTGTATCATATTGTCAGACGACATTTAATAAAGATGATTTAGAATTAATAAAGAAGAAAATGTTAAGTATTAATTCTAATTTTATATTCCATAACACACTATGTGAAGTAACAATAAAAAATCAATCAGCTTTAACTACTGTTAATAATAAATATAATAAATTAATAATAGTAGGTGATAAGCATTCAAATAATGCGCTTAGCTTATACGAGATGAGCAAATATAAAAACACATTATTTATATCTAATGAAGATGATTTAGATATGGATAGTTTTAATAATGATGATTCAATTTTGATTATAGGTAGCGCATCAACTCCTAAAAGTGTGATGGAAAAAGTTAAGAAAAAATTATTATTAAATCACTAAGTTTATTTTTCACTTTATTTTTAATAATATTTAAGATATAATAAATAAGACTAGTAATTAAGAGGTAATGTAAAATGCCAAAATCTAAAAAGAGAAAAGTAGAAAATACAAGTAAAGAATCAGAAAGACATTATAACGTTCAAGAAAGTAAGGCTGGAAAAATCCTTATCTTAGTTTTAGTTATCGCAATGGTTCTAGGTATTGCGTTCGCCGCAGTATACTTAATGATTTCTGCTTTATAGAAATAATAGAATATACATAATAAAAAGCGCTAAATTTAGCGCTTTTTATTATACATATAGGTTCGCAACTTTATCTCTTAAATCATTTTGAGCTTTAATTAGTTCTTTTAAGAAGAATGATACATCATCTGATGCGAATCTTGAAGATACATTTTGAGCTAAAGTATTGATATCATAATTAAGTGCGATTACTTTTTGTTTTTCTTTAGTGTTATTATTAGTTACTTGAGCGTCCTGAATAGAAACGATAGTATTGATCTTTTCTTTTAAAGCTATTTCTTTTACAAAATTAACTCTTAAAGATGTTTCATCAGGCCTTGTGCCAAATATATCATTAAAGTTTAAATTCTTAGCCTGAATATTAGAATTTACTCCAAATTCATTAGCGATAAATTCATTTGTAATATATGATATTCTAACTCCATTAATTAGCCATTCACCAGTTAGTTTTTTAGATAGTTCTTCTACGAAATCTATGAATTCTTCATCAGTTATTGGTTCATTATTATAATAGAAGATAAAATCTAATCTTAGTCTTGATAATTTAATTTGTAAGTTTACATTGCTTAAAAAATATACAGGTGATTCAACTATTTTATTATCTTGAGTTCTTAGTTGTTCTTTTTCTTCGTTTCTATTAAACGCAGGAAATAAATCATTAAATTCTTCTATTCTATCAATGTAGTTAGAAAAGTTAGCGAATAGAGAAAATTGTTTTTTTATTGTTTGAAATTCTTTCATATATACTCCTTATATTTTGAATGATATTAAATATTCTTTATTGCCTGATCCACCTAGAATAGGTGATTCAATAATTTTAGAATATTTTATTTGTTTACTTTTAAGATATAGTTCAATTTGTTCAATTACTTTTTTATGAACTTTAGGATCTTTTATAACCCCATTTTTGATATAGGTTTTACCTATTTCAAATTGTGGTTTAATTAAAGATATAACTATAGCGTCTTTATATGAATCTATAACTTTATCTAAAATAGTTTCAACTTTCACAAAAGATACGTCTATAACAATTAAATCAATCTTATCTAATTTAGATATATCAAGTGTTAAGAAATTGGTACTCTCATATGAAATAATTTTAGGATTATTTCTTAATGATTCATGAAGTTGATTGGTTCCTGTATCTATTGCGTAAACTAATTTAGCGCCATTTTGTATTAGACAATCAGTAAATCCTCCAGTTGATGAACCGATATCTAAACAGGTTAAATTAAGTGGATTAATATTATATTCTTTTAGTGCTTTTTCTAGTTTTAAGCCACCTTTTGATACATATTTGAGTTCATTTTGTTTAATGAATTCGATATTATCATCTTCTTTTATTTCATATGCAGGTTTAGTTACTACTTTATTGTTAACTAAAACATTACCACTTTCTATTTCATATTTAGCTTTGTTTCTAGATTCTATT
>OCVV012887156.1_pt1 | contig 10502 bp, 6 predicted proteins | sample 1539721 | NCBI WGS metagenome assembly OCVV01 (sample SAMN02144230, study PRJEB22623) | gut metagenome | biome: sheep rumen | host: Ovis aries | place: New Zealand
ATCCGGGGGTGCTTCGCACACCTCGGTTACTGAGCGGTGACGCTTTCAGCGTCTTCTGCAACAATGATTCAAGGGATGGGAAAGTTTAATAATGTAACTTCAAAATTATTAGAGATAAATGTATCTAAAATAAATTCTCCATTCGCATTAAAAATGTCCAGCTCTTCATCAGCGATTAGTTATACGACTTCTTGTCTTCCATTTTGAGAAGTTTTAATAAAACGCGAAAAGGAAGCCTTATGGCTTCCTTTTTTCCTTGTTGTTTGCGGTGCGTACGAGACTCGAACTCGTGACCCCCTGCGTGACAGGCAGATATTCTAACCTACTGAACTAACGCACCTTGGATGATTCTTTTTATGTATGTTTTTGCTTTCTCGGAAAAAAAAGAGAACCTTGCGGATTCTCTTGTTGCGGTGCGTACGAGACTCGAACTCGTGACCCCCTGCGTGACAGGCAGATATTCTAACCTACTGAACTAACGCACCGTTCTTTTTGCTTCGTCGGGAAGTTCCTTTCGTTTAGCGAGTGCAAAGGTACTGCTTTTTTGTTAACTACCAAATTTTTTCTCTGCTTTTTTTCAAAAAGAATTTAATTTCTTGCTTCCTTGGACTTTATTTGAGCAAATCGGGACGTAGTTTCTTGGTTCGTTCCATGGCTTGTTGCAGTTCCCACTCGCGTATTTTCTTGGGGTCGCCCGATAGTAGCACGGCTGGCACATCGCCAAAGCCGGGGTAGGAGGCAGGACGGGTGTAGATGGGCGGAGCGAGGAGTTCGTCTTGGAAACAGTCGTCGAGTGCTGCCTGTGAGTCGCCGATGGCTCCAGGGATGACGCGCACGATGGCATCGGTCATCATGGCTGCCACGAGTTCTCCTCCCGAGAGGACGAAGTCGCCGATTGACACTTCGCGTGTGATGATTTTGTCGCGTATGCGCTGGTCGATGCCCTTGTAGTGCCCGCAGAGGATGATGATGTTCTTGAGCTGCGAGAGTTCGTTAGCCATTGGCTGGTCGAATTGCTGTCCGTCGGGGGTGGTGAAGATGATTTCGTCGTAGTCCTCGCCTGTGGTTTCCTTGAGGTTCTGCTGGAGTGCTGCGATGCAGTCGGCGATGGGCTGTATTTGCATAATCATGCCGCTACCTCCTCCGAAGGGGTAGTCATCTACGCGCTTGTGCTTGTCCTTGGTGTAGTCGCGCAGGTTGTGTACGTGGATTTCCACTAATCCCTTGGCTTGTGCGCGTCCGAGGATGCTTTGGGTGAGGAAGCCGCCGAATAGTTCTGGAAGAACTGTGATGATGTCGATTCGCATGATGGTTGTCAATGTGGAATGAAGAATTATTTATAGTCTCCTAAAGAAATAGACTAAATGTACTAAATTTTTTTGCCGATTAAGCAGATTACTTTAAGAGACCATATTTACTAATTTTTTCCCTAATGCAATAGACTAAATGAACTAAATATTATGATTTAGCCGATTTAGCCGATTTCTTTAGGAGACTCTTAATTCTTTGCTTTTAAAAAGATGTTGTGGCGCATTTAGCTGCAAAGTTAGTGCTTTTTCTCGAAATGTTACAAATTTAATAGAATTGATTACATATATGAAAAGGGCTTTGTCGGTTTTGTCCTATCTTTGCACCATGCAAAATATGGTTTTATTTTTATTCACCTAATAAAAACCCTTTTTTATGAAAAGACATTTGATGATGGTGTTTGGCTTGTTGCTTGTGGGAATGACAGCCAGCGCCCAGTTTAGAGGACAACAACTGAGACTCGACCCGAACAAGTCGTTGAAGGATTCCTACAAGAACTATTTCATGATTGGTGTGGCTGTGAACCAGCGCAACATTACGAACGAGGAGCAAGCCGGCATTGTGAAGAAGGAATTTAACAGCATCACTGCTGAGAACGATATGAAGCCTATCTCTGTGCATCCAGAGGAAGGCAAGTGGACTTGGGAAAAGGCAGACAAGATTGCTGATTTCTGCCGCCAGAACGGCATCAAGCTGCGCGGCCACTGCCTGATGTGGCACTCGCAGATGTGCGATTGGATGTTCTATGACAAGAACAAGAAGCTCGTGAAGAAGGAGGTGCTCTTTGCGCGTATGAAGGAGCACATCCAGACGGTGGTAAAGCGCTACAAGGATGTGGTTTATTGCTGGGACGTGTTCAATGAGGCTATCGTTGATGGTCGTTGGGCTCGCCAGCCTCTGCGCGAATCTACTTTCTACAAGATTTGCGGCAATGACGAATACATCCGCAAGGCTTTTGAGTATGCTCGCGAGGCAGACCCTAACGCTCTGCTTTTCTATAACGACTACAATGAGTGCGACCCTGCCAAGCGCGACCGTATATATAATATGGTGAAGGAGATGAAGGCTGCCGGTGTGCCAATCGATGGTATCGGTATGCAGGGACACTACAATATCTATGGACCTTCGGAGGAGGATATTGAGGCTGCGCTTACGAAGTATTCGGAAATCGTTGACCACATCCATGTGACGGAGCTGGACGTGCGTGTGAACCAGGAAATGGGTGGTCAGTTGCAGTTCAGCCGCAACGAGGGTGTCAACATCACCAACGACATGAAGCTGCTGCAGGAGGCTCAGTATGCCATGTTGTTCCGTTTGCTCCGCAACCATGCCGACAAGGTGGAGTGCGTGACTTTCTGGAACCTCAGCGACCGCGACTCTTGGCTGGGTGCCAACAACTATCCTCTGCCATTCGACAATGAGTATCGTCCGAAGAATCTCTATCGCGTGATTCGCGACTTCGACCCTCAGCTCGACAAGCCTCAGAACGTGAAGGAAGACTTCAAGCCTTGCGAAACTTGTCAGCCAGGACAGGAGTATCCACAGGTGAACTCCCAGGGCTATGTGCGCTTCCGCGTGATTGCTCCCGATGCCAAGTATGTCATTTGTTCCGCTGGTCATGGCGGCGGCATGGGCGGCACGGTGCTGAGAAAGCAGAAGGATGGTTCGTGGATGGGCACGACTCTGCAACCTGAAGATGAGGGCTTCCACTACTACACGATGTCAATCGACGGTGCAACGGTGGTTGACCCAGGCACCAACTTCTACTATGGAGGTAGCCGTTGGCAGAGTGGTACGGAAGTTCCTGCTCACGATGCTGACATCTATGCTGAACGCACCGACATTGAGCATGGCAACTTGCAGCGTGTGCTCTTCCCAAGCAAAGTGGGTGGTGATCAGCTCCGTCCTGCTTACGTCTATACGCCTGCTGGTTACGACAAGAGCAAGAAGCGTTACCCTGTGCTCTATTTGCAGCATGGTTGGGGTGAGAACGAAACTTCTTGGCCTGTTCAGGGTAAGGCTGGTTTGATTATGGACAACCTGATAGCTGACGGCAAGGCACTGCCATTCATCGTTGTCATGACATACGGACTGACAAACACGGTTCGCTTCGGTGGCGACCGCAATTCTGTGATGAAGGACTTTGAGACGGTGCTTGTGGATGAGCTTGTTCCTTACATTGACTCACATTTCCGCACAAAGGCACAGAAGAAGTATCGTGCTATGGCAGGACTCTCAATGGGCGGAATGGAAACTCACACCATCACTTTGGCTCGCCCTGAGACCTTCGGCCACTATGGAATCCTGAGTGGTGGCATCTACACGCCAGAGGAAATCAAGGACAAGAACCAAGTGGATTACATCTTCATCAGCTGTGGCAGCAAGGAAGGCCCAGACCGCGTGAAGTCGGCTGTGGATGCTCTGAAGGTTGCTGGATTCAATGCGGAGAGCTACATCTCTGAAGGCACTGCCCATGAGTTCCTCACATGGCGTCGCAGCCTCTATCAGATGGCTCAGAAGCTCTTCAAGTGATTTAACGACAGCGAAGGATGAAGCCTTCGCCACAATAAAAAAAAGCCCCGCTTGCTTCCGTTGGGATAGCAGGCGGGGCTAAACTTTTTTTCTGCGTTTATTTGATTTGATAAACAACACCTAATGTGGCGTAAATAGGGTAGAGGGTTTGCTCGACGGTCTTGAAGTCTTTCTTGAAGATGCCGTTGAGACCCCAAGCAAGGTCTGCAAATACTCCCAGCTTCTTATAGACTCTCACGTCGGCTCCTAAGTTCAAACCGAAATGAAGGCTACGCATGTCATCAGGGAAATCGTAGTTGCCTCGTGTGCTCTCATCGTTGCCCAAATCTACTTTAGGACCCACAGGCGTGTTTCCGCGAAGATAGCCATCGTAGGCATATCCGCTGAAGTCCTTGGCTGTGAGGAAGGAAATGTAAGGTCCGAACTTGAGGCGGACATTGTCGCTTGGATTGAATGCGGCCTGCACAGGCACTGTCAGCATCCATTCCTTCACGCGAGTGAAATTGTCGCCGTAGAAATAACCTTTCATGGAGTCGCCACCTTTCACGATTTCCATGTAGTATTTCTTGACGGTGGCATCTGTCTCCATGCCTTTGTTCTCGAATCGCAAGCCCAGCATGACTCCCCATTTCGAACTGATTGGCTTTTCGGCATCAACGCCTATGGCAAAGTTGGACTTGATGGCGAATTTGTTGATTTTTCGAATGCTTGCAGGCAAACCCAATGGTGCCGTACCTCCGATGTTGTAACCAGCGCGTGCTGACACTTTGACATCGTTAAAGAAACCCTGGCTCCAGCACGAAGCTGATGAAAGAATCAGCAGGGATGTAAGTATCATCTTTTTCATGTTTCTATTCTTCTGTTGTGTCACAAATAATACGAACTTTGTCAATGTAAAGCGTGCTGCCCACAGCACCTTCGAAAGTGTCTCCGCTTCGGCTCGAAGAGAAAACGACTGTCAGGTTATACCCCAATTTGTTGAGAATGTCTTCGTCAACTCCTTGGCGGTACTTGTATTCAATTTCGAAGTAAGTCCACTCGTCGGTTGGCTTCAAGTCATCGAATTTAGCGAGAGCAACGATGTTAGGATTGGTTTGCACATCGTCGCCGTAAAGCACCATCTTCTCCATGCGGTCATTAACTTTCATTTCGTTCCGATAGAAAACGGAGTAGATGGAACCGCTGTCAGTCCTGTTTTCAATTGTCTTGAAATTCTTGTCGGTGAAAACGTCTCCTGGCTTATACTTGTAATAGCCTGTCAGCTTCATTGGCTTGCGGTCGAAAGGTCGTCCGAACTTCGTTGTCTTCAGCGTGTTGGTCATAGACTGCATGACATCGAATTCTCCAATGAACAAGTTGCCCGCTGCAATCGGTTTGCCAAAAGTCTTTCCTAACATTCCCGTAGAACGAGTGATGAGCTTTACGCCAGCTCCTTCGTAGCCATCAGGAATCATCATCGTTGGGTATTCTTCTGCTTTGGCCTTAGAATTGCTAAGAGTGAATCCAGCGTTTCCTGAATCCCAATAATCCATCACCTTGCCTTCGCTGTCGATTTCGTTCCATTTGTAATAGAAGCCATAGTCTTCTTTTTCAGAGACGTATCTCGACTTTTCGAGGACATAGTTCTCAAAGTCAAAGTCCATCAAGTTGGGATTAACCTTGAACTGCACATTGTACTGGCGAGTCCACTGGCCATCTTGCGATGTCACAGTGTAAACGACAGGACCGTGGCTGAAATCGTGGGCGGAACCACTCTCAGGAGAAATTGTTGCCCCTTCTGTCAGTCGGAACAATGGACTCAGTGAAGTGAGGTCAGCAGTTCTCCTCACATAGAAAACGATGTTGTTGGCTGTGGAAAGCACATTGACAATGGTGTCGTTTTCTGAAAAAAACAAGTCGGTGGCTTTGGCAGTGTGGACATAAGCTGACTCAATGTCGCATTCCGAATTGAGTTCTTCGTCCTTCACGCACGAGGTCACCAAGTTGCCCATGCAACAGGCAATGATGATGGGCAGAAACTGACGGCTGCCCAAAGACCCTTTTTTCATACTAAAAGATTATTATAGTGATTAAATTCAGTGGTATTTTCTATTGTAAAGAATTCCTTCACCCCCCTGATTCGTTATTCAACTGTGACTGACTTTGCCAAGTTACGTGGCTGGTCCACGTCCTTGCCTTTGCAGATGGCAATGTGGTAAGCTAAGAGTTGGAGAGGAATAGTGGCAAGAAGAGGTTCGAGACATTCAAGCGTTTGAGGCAGTTCGATGAATTCGTCGGCAAGGTTCTTCACCTTTTCGTCGCCTTCGGTCACAATGGCGATGACACGTCCTTTGCGAGCCTTGATTTCCTGAATGTTGCTCATCAGTTTGTCGTAGAGAGGATTGTGAGTTGCTACTACAACCACAGGCATTTCCTCATCGATGAGGGCGATAGGTCCGTGCTTCATCTCTGCGGCAGGATAGCCCTCAGCGTGGATATAGCTGATTTCCTTCAGCTTGAGAGCACCTTCGAGTGCCACAGGATAGTTGTAGCCACGACCCAGATAGAGGAAGTTGTGAGCGTAAGTGAAGACACGCGAGATTTCACGAATGTGTTCGTTCAGCTCCAGCACTTTCTTCATCTTTTCTGGAATGGCGTTCAGCTCCTGAACAAGTTGCACGTAGTCGTCGTATGCAATTGTGCCACGAGCTTTGCCGATGGCTAATGCCAGCATGGTGAGCACGGTGACTTGTCCTGTGAATGCCTTTGTGGAAGCAACTCCGATTTCTGGTCCCACGTGAATGTATGAACCTGTGTTGGTGGCGCGAGGAATGGATGAACCAATCGCATTGCAGATGCCGTAGATGAACGAACCGCGTTCCTTTGCCAGCTCCACAGCTGCCAAAGTGTCAGCCGTTTCGCCCGACTGGGAAATGGCAATCACCACGTCGCGAGAATCAATGACAGGATTGCTGTAGCGGAACTCTGAAGCGTATTCCACTTCAACAGGAATCTGGCAGATGCTCTCAATCAGTTGCTTGCCGATGAGCGATGCGTGCCAGCTTGTTCCGCAGGCTACAATGATGAAGCGGCGAGCGTTGATGATTTCCTTGCGATGGTCGATGACAGCAGAAAGAACCACGTTGTTGGCTTCCACGTTCACACGTCCACGCATACAGTCTGCCAAACACTTTGGCTGCTCGAAGATTTCCTTCAGCATGAAGTGAGGAAAACCACCCTTTTCTATTTGGTCGAGGTTGAGGTCGATTTCCTTCACCTCGTGGTCCATCTTCTCGTTGTTGATATTCACAAATTCCACGTCCGTCCTGTTGCGGTTGATGACGGCAATGTCCTTGTCTTCCAGATAAACCACCTTGTTCGTGTATTCGATGATAGGCGAAGCGTCTGAGCCCAAGAAGAATTCCTGTTCACCAATACCCACAACGAGTGGGCTACTCTTCCTTGCTGCGATGATTTCATCAGGGTTGTTCTTGTCGAGCAGAGCAATGGCGTATGCGCCAATCACCTGATGAAGAGCCATGCGGACAGCAGTGAGCAAGTCGGTGTTGCGCTTCAAACGGATGTACTCAATGAGTTGTACCAGCACTTCTGTGTCGGTGTTGCTCTTGAATTCAACGCCTTTCGCAATGAGGCCTTCCTTCAGCGAAGCGTAATTCTCAATGATTCCGTTATGGATGATAGCCAGGTTTCCAGAGTTGGAGATGTGGGGGTGCGCATTGGTTGTGTTAGGCTCTCCATGCGTTGCCCAGCGAGTGTGAGCAATGCCAACACTGCCGCTGATGTCTTTGTCTTCCACGTAAGTCTCAAGGTCTGCCACCTTTCCCTTTGTCTTGTAAACTTGCAGGTCTCCATTATCAGTGATGAGCGCAACACCTGCACTGTCATATCCTCTGTACTCCAATCGTTTGAGACCCTTAATCAAAACTGGATAAGCATTCCGCTTTCCAAGATATCCAACAATACCGCACATGTTTTTTGCTGTTTTTTTGAGTTTGTGAATAAAATGTTTAGTGTTTAGCGTGAAGTGTTTAGCGTGAAGCGATTTTGCCGGATGGCATTTTTCATTTTTCACTTTTCACTTTTCGTTTTTCTCTTTTCCCTCTTAAAGCCTTAGTCTTTCGACCTAATTAGAAAAGAATATCAATCATGACATTTGTAACACTCGTCTTTATTGTCACTTCAGTAATAAAGATGAAAAGTGAAAAGTTCTATGCTCATTGGCATTTTCACTTTTCACTTTTCACTTCTTTTACCTTTATGTTAAGATGTCATCATCAGAGTTTACTTTAGAATATCGAGTTGTTTGAAACTATCGACAAGAGCAGAGACACAGGTGTCAACCTGTTCCTTAGTGTGTGTAGCCATGAGTGCAACCCTGACGAGTGTGTCTTGTGGAGCACATGCAGGCGGAATCACAGGGTTGATGAATACACCCCTGTCGAAAGCCAGGCGAGTCACCGCAAAAGTCTTCTCAACATCGCGAACATAGAGAGGAATGATAGGACTTTCCGTGTCACCAATCTCGAAGCCAGCATCCTTGAACTGTTGCAGTGCGTACTTCGTAATCTTCCAGAGGTTTTCCTGACGTTCAGGCTCGCTCTGGATGATGTGGAGAGCCTCCAGAGCCGCAGCCGTGGCAGCAGGCGTGTTGGAAGCAGAGAAAATGTAAGTACGCGAATTGTGACGCAGCCAGTTGATTGTGTCTTTGTCCGAAGCGATGAAACCACCGATAGAAGCCAACGACTTGGAGAATGTACCCATGATGAGGTCCACATCATCCGTCACGCCAAAGTGGTCGCAAGTTCCTCGTCCGTTTCTGCCGAAAACACCCAAGCCGTGAGCCTCGTCAACCATGATGGAAGCGTTGTACTTCTTCTTCAGTTCCACGATTTCAGGCAGTTTGGCAAGGTCACCTTCCATCGAGAAGAGACCATCCGTGATAATCAGTTTGATGGCATCAGGGCGACAGCGTTTCAGTTCACGTTCCAGGTCGTCCATGTCGTTGTGCTTGTAATGGAAGAACGTGGAAACCGACAGGCGGCGACCATCAACGATAGAAGCGTGGTCGCGGTCGTCACCGAGAATGTAGTCATTGCGTCCTGTGAGGCATGGCACTACACCCGAGTTGACTGTGAAGCCCGTAGAATAGACGAGCGCATCGTCCTTACCGACAAACTCGGCGAGCTCATGCTCCAGCTGGATGTGGATGTCGAGAGTTCCGTTCAGAAAACGCGAACCAGCGCATCCCGTTCCATATTTTTTAGTTGCATTTACAGCTGCCTCCACTATGCGCTTGTCGAAAGTGAGTCCCATATACGAGTTAGAACCGAACATGAGCACCTTTTTGCCGCTCATTGTTACCTCCGTATCCTGATGGCTGTCAATCTCTCGGAAATAAGGATAGATGCCAGCCTCCATGTATTTCTGCGGCTCTCTATACTTGCTTAATTTTTCTTGTAATAAACCCATAATCCGTATGCTTGTCGGCCTGCCATTCCCTTCTCTTTTTTACACGAAAAAGACGATGCACGGGAATACATTGCAAGGCCAATTATATTTGTTTTAGAGACTTCCAACATTTGGCTTCAAACCAAACAGGCTGCAAAGTTAATTAAAAAATGCTGAATGACACTTCTTTTTTGTTAAAAAAAATGATTTTAGCACAAAAAAATGCCAAGCACCTTATTTATATAAGTAGCTTGGCATTGGCAAGGGCGTTGGTCTGTCTGTTGGAGTTACGGCACCAACGCCCATGCCGAGGGGTCTTATTTCACGTAGATTCTGTAGTTCTTCACGCTGCCAGGAGCACCTTGCTCAGCGCGTGGCAGGTACTCGATGCCGCTCACCGTCTGCTCCGAACCGAGGTCGATGACGAGGAGGTGTGGGAAGCTTGTACCCTTCGACGTTTGCCAGTAGGTTGATTCCTGCAAGTCATAGACCTTGTCGCCCGTGTGGTTGCCGTTTTCGTTTTCGCTGTCGGCATACTTCGTTGTCCAAGGTTCGCGACTGAGACGCTTGCCTTGCGCATCGAGCGCATAGATTTCAGCGATGGCACTCACTTCCTTGCCGTCCTGGGCGGAGAGACATTCAATGCAGAGCAATCTTCCTTTTGCCTGCTTAGCAAAGTTCACTTTTTGCCAACCGTTACCAGCTGCAAATGCATCTGTAGCAGCAGGCGTGTCGGAGTTGAGGTCTGGCTTATCGCCAATGTTGTTGTGCTTGTTGCTCTTCTCCAGCTGGAGCTTGTCGAGTTCAGGCTTGTCCTGTCCCCAAACCACAGTCTCTTTCGGACCAACCACATCGAGGACAATCACCTCATTCTTACCCTTTTTCAACCAGCATCCAGGCACATAGAGTGTTTGCTGAGGGCCAATGCTCCAGATGCGACCCATCGCATGACCGTTCACATACACCTGTCCCTTGCCCCAAGTTTCGAAGTTCAGGAACGTGTCGCCCACTTTCGAGAGGTTGAAGTAGCCGCGATAATAGCCACGCTTGCCCATGTGGTTGCCAAGAGGTTTTCCTAAGGAATTAGGGTAGGCATCAGAGTCGAAAGAACGGGAAGCTCTGTTGTAGTCGTCAGAGATAGGAGTCATCGTCCAACGCTTGAGCGTCCATGCCACCTCGTTACCGTCTATCTCAGTATTAATGACTACATCGCC
>OCVV011307079.1_pt1 | contig 10501 bp, 6 predicted proteins | sample 1539721 | NCBI WGS metagenome assembly OCVV01 (sample SAMN02144230, study PRJEB22623) | gut metagenome | biome: sheep rumen | host: Ovis aries | place: New Zealand
AGTATAATGGAAAAACAAAGAAAAATATCTATTGTGTCTTTATTAATCGCTATATTATTAATTGTCACTATTACTATTGGTACATCATATTCTCTTTGGACTACATCTGTACAACAAGAATCTACTAATACAATCGATGTTGGATGTTTTAGAATTGATTTTAGTGATGAGGGCTTTACTGCGTCAGGTAATATAAACCTTGAAAAAGCTTATCCAATGTCTGATGCAGTTGTTAAAGATTTAAGACCATATAAGTTTAGTATTACTAATCAATGTAGTGTTGCTTCTTCATATAATGTTTTATTAGAAACATTAAATGCTTCTACTATGGATGAAACTAAATTGGATGTAAACTTTAATGATACATCAAAAAAACATTATGTAAGTAATATTACTGAAGGTTTAAGTGAAGATGCTAAAAATGGTATGAAATTGGCTTCAGGTTATTTAGGTGCTGGAGAGTCAATTACATATAATTTAAAGATATGGATTGATTATGATGTAACTACTGATACACCAAATATTCAAGGTAAGGTATGGAATGGTAGAGTAGTTGTTAATAGTGAAGCTACATTTACTAAACCTTCATTTACTAATAAGGTTATTGGTGAAGATAATGTTACTTTAGATATTGATACTAAAAATGATAAAACTGTTCAAACATTAGAATGCTTTTACGGAAATGAAAGAGTACAAAATGAAGTTGGTACTGCGGTTGGTACTAGTAAGTGTCAATATCCTTTAAATGCTGAATATGCTAAATATAAAGTTACATATACAGATGGTACAAGTGATACTTCTTATCATAAACAATTAGCAGAATATATTATTAAGGATGGAGTTGAAAGATATACCATACATAATTGGAAAAGCACATCATCATTTGAAGATGGATATGTTAAAGTAAATTTTGCAGCTGATGGAACAGATTATTCAAACTATTTTGTTGGGGATAGAGTATTTGATATAGAGAAATATTATGGAGTATATTGTGATATGTCATACTCATTATCTATTCCAAGTAATTCCTTTGCTTCATTTGGTGTAACAAATATTGATAATGGATATTATGATGGCACTCAACTTGAACATACGATTGGTTATCCTTTGTATTATGGCAATACTACTAGTACTATAAGTCAAACTATTGCAAGACAACAAATAAAGTTGGTATTTGATCCTTCTAATCATTATAGAGTTACCTTAGAAGGTATGACTCCTGCACCTGAAGAATTTGATTATGATAATTTTAGAAGATCTTTAATTGCAATTTCGTTAAATGCTTCAAATCCTTCTACTGCAGAGGTTAATATTTATAATTGGTACTTACAATTAGCTGATTAAAAAAGTTGTTTTATGTTAAACAACTTTTTTTATGTGGAAATTATATAAATGTAATGTTATAATGATTGTATAAAATAGGATATGGGTGATGATATGCAAAAAAAGATAGCAATAGTTTCTATAATAGTTGCATTAATTATAGTTATATCTGTATCAATTGGTACTACATATTCACTTTGGACTACATCTGTACATCAAGAATCTACTAATACAATTGATGTAGGATGCTTTAGAATAGAGTTTAGTGATGAAGGTATAGTTGGTGCTGGTAATATAAGTTTAGATAAGGCTTATCCAATGCAAGATGATGTTGGTAAAACTTTGGCTCCTTATAAATTCACTATAGCAAATCAATGTACTGTTGCATCTTCATATAATGTTATTTTAGAAACTTTAAATACATCTACAATGGATGAAAGTAAATTAAAAGCTTATTTAAATGATAATTCTGTTAAGCATTATGCTAATAATGTTAGCGAGGGATTAAGTGATGATGCTGTTAGTGGTATGAATTTAACCAGAGGTTATTTAGGTGCTGGAGAAAGTATTACTTATAGTTTAAGAGTATGGATTGATTATGATGTAACTGTAGATACACCTGATGTTCAAGGCAAGGTTTGGAATGGTAGAATTGTAGTTAATAGTGAAGCTACATTTACTAAACCTGCTTTTACTAATAAGGTTGTTGGTGAAGATAACGTTACATTAGATATTGATACTAAAAATGATAAGACAGTTCAAACATTAGAATGTTATTATGGAAATAAAATATCTCAAAATGAGGTAGGTACTGCTGTTAGAAAGACTCAATGTCAATATCCATTAACTGCAGAATATGCTAAATTTAAAGTTACATATACAGATGGAACTACTGATAGTTCTTATCCATTAAAATTAATTGAAACTATATCCTTAATAGACAAAATGATTGATTTAAAAAATAGTGGTGCAACAGACTTAGAATATGATGGAACAGAAATATTAGGTGAAACCGGAACAGAAGATAATAATCTTAGATATGTAGGTGCAACACCTAATAACTATGTATATTTTAACTGTAGTACAACTGAACCATCAGAAATGAATGATTCTACATGTGAAAAATGGAGAATAATAGGATTATTTAATAACATTGAAGATAATAATGGAAATGTATCATCAAGAGTAAAAATAATAAGAGACCAATCTTTAGGAAACTATTCTTGGAATACATCTGCTTCATCAATGAATGATGGATATGGTATAAATCAATGGGGAGCATCTGGAAGTTATGAAGGTGCAGACCTTATGAGAGAATTAAATACTGATTATTTAGGAAATATAACAGTAGGAACAGACTCAAAATGGTATAGCGGTTACCAAAATTCAAAGACAGAAAACATGCCAAGCAAAGCATTAAATTCCAATGCACAAGATATGATACAAGAAGTAAAGTGGAAAACTGGATCAGATACAAATGGTGGAACTTCAACATGGACACCAAAGAATATGTATACATATGAAAGAAGTGATAATATAGGAAAGATATGCAGTGGTGGAAGATATTGTAATGATAGTGTAGAAAGAACAACTACATGGATAGGAAAAGTAGCCTTAATGTATCCAAGTGATTATGGATATGCAACTGTTGGAGGAACAACAACAAATAAGGCGACTTGTTTAAATACTACGTTATATGATTGGGATGGCAGGGTAGTAAGTGATTGTAAGAATAACTCATGGTTAAAACCTAGTTCATATCAATGGACATTGTCCCCTCGTGTGAATAGTGATCGTGCTTCTAATGTGTTCGTTGTCGTTGATGATGGCGTTGTCTTCGACAATCATGCGTACTCTACCAATGCGGTGCGCCCAGCAGTCTTCCTTCAATCATCAATCACCATTGCTGAAGGCAATGGTTCATCAGAGATGCCATATAAGTTAACGATGTGAATGATATAAGAGAAGAGGAAAGTATATAAAGAATAAGTAATAGAATAATAAATTAAGTGTCTATTGACACTTTTTTTATTTATTTTAATTTATATTTTTTTATAATTATTTTATAATAATAATGGGAGTTGACTAGTATGTATAAGAAACTACAAGATATTGATGTTACTAATAAAAAGGTAGTCATTAGATTAGATTATAATGTTCCTATGAAGGATGGTAATATTTTAGATGATTTTAAAATAGTGCAATCTTTAGATACTTTAAAGTATTTAATGGAAAAGAATTGTAAGATAGTTATATTATCTCATTTAGGCAAGGTTAAGAGTGAAAAAGATAAAGTTACTAATACTTTAGAACCTGTTGCTAAGAGATTAAAAGAATTACTTAAATCTAATGTTATATTTGCTAAACAAAATGATGCTGAAGAGTTACATAGTTTAATTGATAAATTAAATCCTAAAGATATAGTGTTATTAGAAAATACTAGAACTCAAGATTTTCCTGAAAAGAAGGAAAGTAAATGTGATATGGATTTAGCAAAGTTTTGGGCATCACTTGGTGAAGTGTTTGTGTTTGATGCATTTGGTTCATCACATAGAAGACATGCTTCAACTTACGGTATATCAAAATATTTGCCTACATGTATAGGTTTATTAGTACAAAAAGAATTAGAAATGTTAAATAAATATGTTATTAATGCTGAGCATCCATTTACTATAATTATGGGTGGAGCTAAGATTGATGATAAGATAGAACTTATGAACAAGTTATTACCTAAGTGTGATCATATGTTATTAACTGGTGGTATAGCTAATACATGTTTAGCTACTATTGGTTTTCAAACAGGTAATTCTTTAAAGTCTAAGGATCCTGATATTATTAATCAAGTTAAAACTATGTTAGTAACATATAAAAATAAAATATTATTACCTTTTGATGTAATTGTTGGTAATACATATAATGATGAATATATAGCACAAAAGAATATTATTGCAGTTGATACTAATGAAGAAATTAAAGATATAGGCATTAAAACTATTAATATTTATAAAGATATAATTAATCAATCTAAGAGTATATTTGTTAATGGTACTGCTGGATTATATGAAGATAATAGATTTGCAAATGGTACAAGAGAATTATTAGATGTATTATCTAAGAGTTTAGCTAATGTTATAGTTGGTGGAGGGGACTCTGCTAGTGCTGCTAGAAACATGAATTATGCGGATAATTTTAGTTTTGTTTCAACTGGTGGTGGTGCAACATTAGAGTATATTATAAAAGAAAAACTAGATGCATTAGATGATGATGAAGATAAACAAGAAATAGAAGTTTTATAATGCTTTATTTCTTTTTTTATTGTGTTATAATACTTTTTAGTGAAGGGAGGAATATATATGGCTGAATTTAAATTAGTTAGTAAATATAGTCCTAGTGGTGATCAACCTAAGGCTATTGATGAATTAGTTAAAGGAATTAATGAAAATAAAAAAGAACAAGTATTATTAGGTGCTACTGGTACTGGTAAAACATATACTATTGCTAATGTAATAGAGAGAGTTAATAAACCTACATTAATTATTGAACCTAATAAAACTTTAGCTGGACAATTTTATGCTGAAATGAAAGAATTATTTCCTAATAATCATGTAGAGTACTTTATATCTTTTTATGATTATTATCAACCAGAAGCATATGTTCCTCAAAGTGATACTTATATAGAAAAAGATGCATCTATTAATGATGAAATAGATGAACTTAGAAATAGTGCTACTGCATCATTAATTAGATATAATGATACTATAGTAGTCGCATCTGTTTCATGTATATATGGTATTGGTGATAAAGAAGATTATGAAAACTCTATGTTAATATTAAGTGTTGGAGATACTATGTCTCGTAATACTATTGTTAATAGATTAATTGATATGACATTTGAAAGAAATGATATTGATTTTAAAAGAGGTACTTTTAGAGTACATGGTGATGTAATAGATATTATATTAGCATCTGAACATTCTAAAGGTATTAGAATAGAGTTATTTGGAGATGAAGTTGAGAAGTTATCTTTCTTTGATCCATTAACGGGAGTAGTTGAAAAAAGTGTTAAAACATTAACTATTACCCCTGCTACGCAATTTATTACTTCTAAAGAAAAATTAGAAGAGGCAATCAAAAGAATTGAAAATGAATTAGATGTTAGATTAAAGGAATTGCATGATAAAGGTAAGTTATTAGAAGAACAAAGGTTAAAAGAAAGAACTAATTATGATATAGAGATGTTAAAAGAAACAGGATATTGTAATGGTATTGAAAACTATTCTAGACATTTAACATTAAGAAATGAAGGAGATCCTGGAAACTGTTTAATTGATTTCTTTGGAGATGATTTCTTAATAGTAATTGATGAAAGTCATGTTACATTACCACAAATTCGAGGTATGTATAATGGGGACAGAATGCGTAAACAAACATTAGTTGATTATGGATTTAGATTACCTAGTGCACTAGATAATAGACCTTTAAAGTTTAATGAATTTGAAAGTAAGATTAAAAATGCTATATATGTTAGTGCTACTCCTGGGGATTATGAACTTGAACATGTAGATAATAAGTATGTAGAACAAATTATTCGTCCTACTGGATTACTGGATCCAACAATAGAAGTAAAACCTTGTGAAGGTCAAATAGATAGTTTAGTAGAGGAAATAAATAAGCGTATAGAAAAAAATGAAAGAGTACTTGTTACTACATTAACTATTAGAATGAGTGAAGAGTTAACTAATTATTTAAAAGAACTAGGTATTAAAGTAGCATATCTACACAGTGAAATACATGCATTAGATAGACTTAAGATAATACATGATTTAAGAAGTGGTAAATATGATGTTTTAGTAGGTATAAATCTTTTAAGAGAAGGTTTAGATATACCTGAAGTTAGTTTAATAGCTATTATGGATGCAGATAAACAAGGATTCCTTAGAAGTGAAAGAAGTTTAATTCAAACTGTTGGTAGAGCAGCAAGAAATGCTGAAGGTCACGTTATAATGTATGCTGATACAATTAGTGATTCTATGGATTATACTATTAAAGAAACTGCAAGACGTAGAGCTATACAAGAAGCTTATAATAAAGAACATGGTATTATTCCTAAAACAATTGTTAAAGAGATTAAAGATATTGTTACTAATGATGTTAAAGAAGATAAGCCACAAGAACATAAGATGTCTAAGAAGGAAAGAGAACAAACTATGTTTGCTATAGAAGAACAAATGAAGGAAGCTGCTAAGAATTTAGACTTTGAAAGAGCTACTGAACTTAGAGATATTTTATTTGAGATGAGAAGTGAAAAATAAGTGTAAATATAAAGAATCTTTATTGTAGTAAAGATTCTTTTTGATTTATACTAATAATAAGGAAGTTTTACAATTGTAATAGATGGTGTTATAATATCAAACTAGTAACAAGAATTTGTGAGAGAGGTAAAAAATGAAAACTATAATTAATTATGCTAAAGAAGAAACTAGAAGTTTTAGTGAATTGCCATTTAATGATGTTGATTCTTTAATACTTAGTTCTATTGTATATCTAGATATGAAAGGTGATATACCTGAGTTATTCTCTAAAGGATATATACTATTAAAAGATTTAGATAGCAATAAGTTTGAGTATTATGCTAGAGAATTAACTGATAGAAAAAAATATATAGCATTAATTAAAAATGTAGTTAAGAATCCTAGATATAATACTTTAAAATTAGATAATTATTATGAAAAAGAAAGTATGGAAGAAGTTATGGGATTTAAAGCTATGACTTTTGAAAGTGATGATTTTATTTATGTATCTTTTATGGGTACTAGAACTGCTTCAATGATATCATGGAAGGAAGATTTTAATTTAGCTGTTAAATCACCACTTCCATCACAAAAGTTAGCGTCTAGATATTTGGATAAAATAATGTTTGAAACTTTAAAACCTGTTTATGTTGGAGGACACTCTAAGGGTGGTAATTTAGCTATATATTCTGCTATGCATACATTCTTAATTAATAGATTAAGAATTAGAAAAATATATAACCATGATGGTCCTGGTTTTATGAAGCATATTATAGAATCTAGAAGATATAAATGTATTAAGGATAAGATTAGTAAGACATTACCATCTGGTTCAATCTTTGGGTTATTACTTTATAGTGATGAACCACAAAGAATAATAAAGAGTTCTGGATTTGGAGTTAATCAACATTCACCACTTAATTGGCATATTAAAAATGGTGACTTTGTATACTTAGATGATTTATCTTGGGCATCTAAACAGTTTGATAAATCTATGTCTTCTTGGATTGAAGAGTTAAGTGAAGAGGAAATGACTAAATTTATTGATGCATTATTCTCAATTCTTTTAAGTGATGATTTTGATCCTTTAGCAGTTCCTAATAGAAATTATATTAAAATGTTTACTTCTATTAGAAAAGGTTTAAAGGATATGGATGAAGAAACCAAGGATATGTTAATAGAAGTATTAAAGAGATTTGTTGATGCTGCTAAAAATAATATATTAAATAGTAATGATTGATATCGTTACTATTTTTATGTTATAATGCAGTATGGATTAGGGGAGGAAGTTATGAAAACCTATGTATTTGGACATAAAAAGCCTGATACTGACACTGTTTGTTCATCTATTGCTTATGCTTATTTAAAGCAATGTTTAGGCATGGATGTTGAACCTAGAGTATTAGGAGATATCAATAAGGAAACTAAGTTTGCATTACAATCATTTAATGTAGAAGAACCTAAATATTTAAATGATGTTAAGATAAGAATTAAAGATATGAAATATTTAAGAAATGCTTATATTAATGAACATATGTCTTTAGAGGATTCTTTTAATTTAATGCATGAAATGAATGTTACTGGCTTACCTATGATAGATAATGAATCAAATTTAAAGGGATATGTTAATTTAAAAGATATTTGTAAGTATTTGATTGAAGGAGATTTATATACTTTAGAAACTAGTTATGATAATTTAATAAAGGTTATAGATGGTAAGAGTATATTACAATTTGATGATGAAATTAAAGGTAATTTAATTGCTGCTGCTTATAGAAGCACTACTTTTATGGATGAAATTAAGTTAACTAATGAAGATATCTTAATAGTAGGTGATAGAGCTAAGATAATGGATTATGCTATTGATTGTCATGTTAAAATGTTAATTATCACTGGTAATTTTAATATTCCTGCTGAGTTACTTGCTAAAGCTAATCAAAATAGAGTTAATGTTATTGTATCTAAGGATCCAACTTATGTTGTTTCTACTAAAGCAAGGTTAGCTAATTATGTATATTTAGCATGTAATCAAGTTAATCCAATAACATTTAGAGAAAGTGATTATAGAGATGATTTTATTGCTTTAGCAGAACAATCAAATCATACTAATTATCCAGTTATTCATAAAGATAAATGTGTAGGTATGATTAGATTAATAGATCAAAATAGTTATGAAAAACATCAATGTATTTTAGTAGATCATAATTTTAATGAACAAAGTGCTGATGGTATAGATGAAGCTAATATTTTAGAAGTAGTAGATCATCACAATATTGGTTTATTTAAGAGTAGTTTGCCAATATCATTTAGAGTTATGCCTGTTGGATGTACTTCAACTATTATTTATCAAATATATCAAGAGAATAAAGTTGAAATACCTAAAAATATTGCTGGTATTATGTTAAGTGCTATATTATCTGATACATTAATATTTAAGAGTCCAACTACTACTGATCTTGATATTAAGACTGCTAAAAAGTTAGCTGAAATCGCAGAAGTAGATATTGAAGAATATGGAATTAATATGTTTAAAGCTGGTACTTCAATTGAAGGTATGTCTATTGAGGAAATATTTCAACAAGATTTCAAATCATTTAAAGCTGATACTAGTTCACTTGGTATATCTCAAGTAATGACATTAAATATTGATAGTATTTTAGATAATAAAGATGAATATATTAAACATCTTAATACTTTAGCAACAACATTAGAATATAAAGTAGTATTAATGTTTGTTACTGATATTATTAAGAATGGTTCCTATATATTCTTTAATGAAAGTGCTAAAGATATAGTTGCTAATGCATATCATTTAAAAGATTTAAAACAAGGTTTATTCTTAGATGGTATAGTATCTAGAAAGAAACAAATGTTACCTAAGTTATTAGACTATTTAACAAAATAGTTTAATAGCTTTTTTTATTTTAAGTGATTTGTATATATTTTATATATAATAGTTATAGTATAATTGTAGTATTTTACTTGATATTTTATATTTTTTGTATATAATATATGTTAAGGAAGTGATATAAATGGCTAATTTAGGTTCTCAAATTAATGTTATGGTGGATACTGAAACTAAAAATGAAGCTAGTAAAATACTAAATGATTTAGGACTATCTATGAGTAGTGCGATTAATATTTTTTTAAAGCAAGTTATTAAAGTTGATGGGTTACCTTTTGAAGTAAAGAATCATAAACCAAGTTTGGAATTATTAAATGCTTTAAAAGAAGCTGAAGAAATAGAAAAACACCCTGGTGATTATCCTACTTATCATAATGTTGGTGAATTAATGGCGGTTTTGGAAGATGCAGCAGAGTATAATAAAAAATGATACCTTGTGTGGAATAAAACTTACATCTAATTTTAAAAAGAGTTATAAAAAAATAAGTAAGTCTTTAGATGATAAAGTAGGATTATTAGATGTAATATTTCAATTGGCAAATAAAAAAGAATTAGATTCTAGATATAGAAATCATAGATTAGTAAATGATAAGTATTATAAAGATTGCTATGAATGTCATGTTAAGCCTGATTTATTATTAATTTATAAATACATTGATAACGATTTAGTGTTATTATTGGTTGATGTTGGAAGTCATAGTTATTTGTTTTAAAAGAAATATTTATTTCTTTTTTTATTTGTTATAATATAGATGGTGATAAAAATGAAAGCATTGATTACAGGAGCATCTTCTGGTATAGGAAGAGATATGGCTAGATATTTAGCTAGTAAGGGTTATGATTTAATTGTTGTAGCTAGAAGAAGAGATAGATTAGAAGAACTAAAAAAAGAATTAAATGTAGATGTTAAGATTATAGAACTTGATTTATCTATTATGGATAATGTGTATAAGTTATATGATTTAACTAAGAGTGATAATAT
>OCVV011093662.1_pt1 | contig 10499 bp, 6 predicted proteins | sample 1539721 | NCBI WGS metagenome assembly OCVV01 (sample SAMN02144230, study PRJEB22623) | gut metagenome | biome: sheep rumen | host: Ovis aries | place: New Zealand
ATATGGCTCCAGAGCAGTGTGCTGAAGGGTGCCGACGGCAAGCCGATGTACTATTCCACCGTCATCGATGCCTACAGCACCGACGAGACCGACACCCATGCCGTGGAATTCTGCGGGCGCGACATCAACTTCCGATTCCCCAATAGCGACAACGGCATGCACGACCTGAGTTTCACCCTGCGCAATGGCGAATTCCTGGCCATTATGGGCGGCTCCGGTACAGGCAAGTCCACCCTGCTGTCCATCCTCAACGGCACCATCGTGCCACAGCAGGGCAGCATCACCATCAACGGCCACAGCATCACCGAGCCGGAAGCAAAGAATCTCATCGGATTCGTGCCGCAGGATGACTTGCTGATTGAGGAACTGACCGTCTACCAGAACCTGTGGTTCACGGCCAAACTCTGTTTCGAGGGAATGGCCGACGAAGAGATCGACAAGCGCGTGATGAAGACGCTCAAAGACCTGGGACTGGATGCCGCGAAGGACCTGAAGGTGGGCTCCGCCATCAACAAGTACATCTCCGGCGGACAGCGCAAGCGACTGAACATCGCGCTGGAACTCATCAGGGAGCCAGCCGTGCTCTTCCTCGACGAGCCGACGTCGGGACTCTCTTCGTCCGACACCGAAAAGGTGGTCTATCTGCTGAAAGAACTGACCTACAAGGGCAAACTCATCGTGGTCAACATCCACCAGCCCTCGAGCGACGTCTACAAACTGTTCGACCGCCTCTGGCTGCTGGACAAGGGCGGCTATCCCGTCTTCGACGGCAATCCTATCGATGCCATCTCCTATTTCAAGGAGGCAGCCGACTATGCCGACGCAGAGACCAGTGCCTGCCCCACCTGCGGTAATGTCAATCCGGAGATCGTGCTGAACATCATCGACGAGAAGGCACTCAGCAATACCGGCGAACTCTCCGACGAACGGAAGATGACGCCTCAGGCCTGGCACGAACTGTATCTGAAGAACAGGAAGGAACTGCCTGAGCCCGAGGTGAGCAGCGTGCCGCCGTCGGACCAGAAAAAGCCGAACGCGCTGAAGCAGTTCCTCATCTTCCTGCACCGGAACTTCAAGACCAAGATCACCAATGTGCAGTACCTGTGCATCACGCTGCTTGAGGCGCCCCTGCTGGCCATTATCTGTGCCCTGCTCACAAGGTTCGCTCCGCCGGAAGGCTACAGCGTCATGAACAACAAGAACCTGGTGAGTTACTTCTTCATGGCCGTCATCGTGGCCACCTTCACGGGCATGAGCGGAAGTGCAGAAGAAATCATCAAGGACAGAGCCCTACTAAAGCGTGAGAAATTCCTCAGCCTGTCATACGGCAGTTACATATCGTCAAAGATCGTGTATATGGCTGTCGTGTCTCTGATACAGACCCTCCTGTTCATCCTGGCGGGCAACTTCATAATGGGCATCCAAGGCCTCTTCGGCACATGGTGGCTCATACTCTTTGTCACTGCTCTGTTGGCTAACCTCACGGGGCTGCTGCTCTCGCAATGCCTGAGTTCGGTGGTGGCCATCTATATCAGTATCCCCATTCTGCTGATACCCCAGATCCTGCTCTGCGGACTGGTAGTGAGTTTCTCCGACCTGACACCCAGGAGCACAACTGGCAACGTGCCGCTCATCGGCGACCTCATCCCCTCCCGCTGGGCATACGAGGCACTGGCCGTCACATCCTTCTCCGACAATCCCTATGAGAAGCCCTTCTTCGAACTCGACAGGGAGAAATACGAGACTCAATACTATAATCTCGGCTTTCTGGACGAACTACAGTCGCAACTGGAGACGATGAACGACGAGCAGAAGCGAGGCAAGGAAGTCAAAGCCGAACACATGGAGACCATCCGCACCAATCTGCCCCAACTGACTGACTTCTGCGGGATGACCCCCTACCAGGGCGACTACTCCTACCAGTCGCTGAAGCAATATCTGGCAGAGGCAGAGCAGATACTGGCCAAGCGCAGCAATGCGGCAACACTCAAGGCCGATGCCCTGATGGCGGGCATGATACGCAGCATGGGGAGGGAGGCCGTCATGCAACTGAAGGCCGACAACTATAACCTCAGGCTGGAGGAATTCGTCATAGGTGCCGACAACGGGAAACTTCTGGACGTGGTGGACAATCATATCGTCCCCCGCACAGCCCTGATCTTCCTGACTCCGAAGAGCCAGATAGGGCGGGCGCCGTTCTATAGCAGTGAGAAGATTATAGGCGGCATCCACGTCAAGACGCTGTGGTTTAATCTGGCAGTGATGATGCTCATGAGCATTCTGGCGGCAATACTGCTGTTCACTGACTGCCCGGGCAGATTCATCAGAGGAAATCAAAACGCATAGAATAGTATAATACATAATTTATTTAATAACTAAAATTTAAAGACAATGAAGAAATTATCAATGCTTGCTGTAGCATTTACAGCCATCGTCTTCGCATCTTGCGGAAACAAAACAGCACAGACCACAGCAACTGCTGATTCTGTAAAGAGTTTCGAACAGGAACAGATTGAGGCCAGCATCAAGATGAACCTCGACAGCCTCGCTTCTGTCCTTGGTAACCTGAAGCAACTCCCCGTCACCAAGAACGAGGAAGGCAAGATCGTCCTGTCGAAGGAAGAGAAACAGGTGAAGCCCGACTTCCTGCTCGACCCAGCCGTGGCTGAGAATGCCGCTACCCTCGCTGAGAAGTATCGTACACTGGCTGCCCTCCAGGTAGACAAGCAGATAGCCCTGCTTTATGAACTGGCAACAGACGACTATGATAAGGCCATCACTAAGTTGGCTGCTGATATCAACGATCCTTCTTTCAAGGCTATCGAGGACGAAGGCTCTCTCTATGAGGCCACAGAGACGCTCTACAACGCCATGAACGCCAACAGCCGTATCAACTACTTCTGGCAGATGGCTGCCAGTTCGCTCGTTGAGCAACTTTACATCACGTCTCAGAAGACCGACACCTTCATTGCTTCTTTCGACGACGATGCTGCTGCCAATGCCACCTATCGTATCGTGCTGCTGCTGGATGCCATCAACCGTCTGAGCGAGTTTGACCCAGAGATTGCTGCCGTTGCTACAGCCCTCAAGCCCCTCGACGTGCTCAATGCCACAACAGTGGCCGAGTTCAAGGATCAACTCACTACCGCCAACGAGCAGATCAAGCAGGCTCGCGCTGCCCTGATTAAGTAATGTTACAGCCTGATATAGCAATGGAGGGTGTGTCAAAATGAATTGACACACCCTCATTTCTGAGTGAAAGTCCCCGGATGTCGAGCCCGCCCTCATAGCAGATCGCTCTATTCCCTTAATAGTTTCTCTACTGGTTGTATCAGGTTCTCAATAAGCCGTTTGTCCTTGACTACGATTTCTGCAGTCCCCAGCATTTCCTTCGTCTGAGGCAGCGCCTTTCCGAGGCAGGAAGGCCCGCAGTCCATTGCGTCAAGTTGCTGGTAATGGGGGAAGTTACTCATTAGTCTTGCACATTATCTGGTACAACTTCTTCGATGCTTTTTGCTTTCAGTAAATCCTTGTGAACTTCGCACTGGTCAGAACGTACGATGGAAGAACCTTTAATCAATACTGCGTGTGGTATGCTGTATATACGATATTTTTCTCCATCTTTATAATTCTGCATTCTGAATTGCAGCCATGTTTGACCATTCCGCTCGATATCGTTCAACCAAGATTCCGGATCTGAGTCTAGAGATATTCCCAAAACGGCAAGTTCCGGAAACTTCTGTTGTATACTCATGATATCCTTAAAAACCGAGTGGCATGGGCCACACCAGGAAGCCCAGAATTCGAGAAGTATGAATTCCTTTCCTGTTTTTTTGATTTCTTCCGATAGTGAAGTCCGCACTTGTGCAATGTCTGTCAATACCAAATCGGGAGCAGGCTGGCCATTTAGCCTTTTCCATGAAGATCCGGCAATGTTGTTAAGGATTCCAATATATTGATTGATAACATCTTTTATATATTCACATAATTCCTTATTCTCTCTAACTTGAGGTATCGTCTTTTTCAATTTCTCATTAATGTCGTAATTCAAGGGAATAGGTGGGATATATCTAATAGTGGTATCTGCATAGTCCAATATTTGCAGCAGAACCTTGGGCTCTATTTGCTTAAGATGTCGTTCTAACATTTTTTGCCCTAACTCATTGCGGATATTATTACGAATTGTGAAATCACGTGCTCTGTTATTTCGCCAAAATATCTCGTTGTCAATTTCTTCTAAGTCTATAATGTCAGAGCATCTTTTCTTAATAATTTCTCCACATCTGTTGTTTAAAAGTATTTCACTGCGGTATTCATGGTATGCTACAGAAAGATCATTACCGTACACAATAGGGATCGTGTCAAGAACTATGCTCACCGTATCCCCTGAAAGAAATATTTCAGTACCTATTTCCTCTCCCTGACAAATAATCTTTCCAAAAGTATTATTTGATAAAGATGTATTAAAAGAGAAATGTCCGTTACTGACAATTGATGAATCTACACGAATCCAGTCAGAACTGTCATTCCATTTTAGAAAGACAACTGTTTTGCCCTCTAAATGATTGGCGGCATTGCCAAAGATTTTGAAATCCTTGGCAATGCATTCAATTGACAGTGCAATTAACAGGGGAAACACAATATGCTTCATTTTGTCTTGGGATAGACCGTTATACAAAAATGTATACTGGGATTAGTCGGATTTTCACCTCCATCCATGCATGTTGTACCAACTGGGCACAAATTGTTTGGCTTGCATTTTTTACTACTCTTGTCCCAAGAACATGCACATTTGCTTCCACTACCAACTTCTCCTCCATAAACGTGCTTTAGTTCCTCACTTGTCAAGACATCACCGATGTTTGACAGATTCTTCAATTTTAGTTTTGCCATAACTTAATAATTTAAAATAATACGGATTGTCAATATATAGACCTGCATTTTCATTGTTTTCTCTTCTTGGGCTCTTTCTTGAATTGATATACCAGATGCAGCATCCAACATGACGGAACGCTCTTATACCATGTCTCTGTACGCCCCTGCGCATTAAGTGACTGCCGCACATTGCTAACTTGATGCAGAATGTCATGTCCTTCTGCCTTCAGCATCCACTGCTTCAACTTCCCAAATGAGTAAGTCACGAATAGATTCCAAATGATTGAACGGTCATTCATCGTTGGGTCGGAATAGCCATGCCTTGAATATCTCATGAGTTCTGTGTCAAAGTCAATTTTTGAGGCAAATGATTTGGTTATTGATACACCGTAGTTGTAATGGAAGACATTCTGGGTTGCAAAACTTGCAACCTTGCTGTTTATATTTAACCAGTCAAAATTTGCCTTAACTCCAACATGCCAATTGTTAAGGCGATAGTCGCCCTTCAAACTCTGTCCTAAACGTAATTGCATAACACAACTACGCTCTGACGCCATATCGTCTTCAGAGAGTAGGGAAGAGTAGTCCACGCTATGAGTATACCCCCCCGAAGATGTTGTGCTAAGACGGAAATGCTCCGCTTTATCTAATTGACGTCCGAACGTGAAGTCTCCCCAGACCTTCCAGTTGCCATTTATATTTTCTGGCTTAGTGATATTTATGCCTGTTGTCAGGTCGTATTGGCGCTTCATGCTAATGGCTCCTTGCAGAATTTCAGCACCGATGCGTGTCGTTATAACTTGCCGCTTTTTGTCGTACGTCCGGTTATGATACAGTGATAAATCGTGAGTGACGGAACGCCCTAAACAAGGGTTTCCGAGCACTATGTTCAAAGGATCAGAATCGTCTCGTATGTCAATCAGGTAATTAATCCGTGGTTGCTGGCTTTTGATGCCATAACCCATACTGAAATCCTTCTTCCCGGAAACATTTTCTACATATTCTATTCTAGGTGCAAAGTCGAATTTGTTTCTCCTAAGCATGCTGTGTCCGCCATTCCGATAATCTGTAATTCTCTCATTGTTGAGGTAGACTGGTAAAATGATATTTAACTCTCCATTGTCGGAAAGCACCCATCGGAGATTGAGTTTCAACTCATGCGTGAAGCGGGATATAGTGGAAAGATAACTGTTTTTTATGTCTATGGCTCTTTGTAGAGAGTCGGAAGTAGATGGAAGGATATCAATCCTATGCGTATAGTTGTCATACAGGTCAAGTCTGTACAGTTGGCGCTCGCCCGATGAGTAGATCCGATGGAACATATAGGCGGCCTCAACACGCGCGTAACGAGTTCTGGACTTATTGACTATATCGAATAAGGGATATTTCAAACCCGCTCTGTAGTTGTAATCACGGTTAGGAATGCGGATAAACTTGTCCTGAGTTTCTGATCTCGCATTGTCGTTAAATATCAAATGGTCTATAATCTGGGACCTGCTACTTTCGTTATTCAACCTCCCCTCAAAAGTGAGGTCCAAGAGTTTGCCATAAAGGAATATGCCGGATTCAAGTTTTGCACCCGCTTCTATAGTTTCTCTCACTTCATGTAATCTCTGGTTCCTTTGGTTGATTATGACCTTGGCAGCAGCAGAACTATTAGGCGCATAGAACAGGCTGTCTATGCTTGATCCTTTATAACTTTCGAATGGCGGCTTGGTGAAAGTTGCCGAAAGTAGACTATTGTGGCTGTTGATTCTTGAATATGTAAACTTTGGCTCAAAGTTAATAGAGAAGACTCCTTGGCGTGGATAGAAGAGAGAGCCCTGCCAAAAGACATTCGTGACATTCCTGCTGCCCTCTGATTTGCTTCGCATATACACGTTCCTTGTAGAATAGTAATTATCGACGGAAGAGACCTCCTCCTGATCCTGGTCGGTGAAATTCACCTTTAAAGAAGTGCTATAATCCAACAGAGTCGCTTTGTGGTTTCCCGAGAAATTGATGCCAAGGGTCTTAGTTGCCACCCTCCCCTCTTGTGCCATATTGCCCTCCCAATCTCCATCCCGCGCAGCAGATTGGATATTGTTAGTATTGTTGATATTCCCAAAAATGAACAATCCTGAGTGATTGGTATATCGCATACCAAAAGCACGGGCCATGAAGTGATCGCTTGTACCATAGCCCACATCACCATTGCCCAGCCATCCTTCAGCATAATCCCGCTTTAATTCAACATCCATAATCAATTGATTCAGTCTCTTGTCATTTTTTGCAGAGTCTCCCAAAACTGTCCTGTATTTCTTGTTGGCCTGTCGATAGACCTTGATGGTATTTACATAATAGGCTGGCATATTATTAAGGGCAACGGCAGGATCTCCTTTGAAAAAATCACGTCCGTTGACAAGAAGGGCATTTACGAATTGACCATTTACAGTTATACGATTTCCATGTAGTTCCGTGCCTGGCAACTGCCGTATCAGAGCGTCCAACATAGAGCCGTTCGAGAGTTGAAATGCCTCAGCATTATATACAATCGTGTCTCCGCGATGCACCATCAACACTTTTGATCCTGTTACTGTAACTTCTTTCAACTGCACAGGCAGCCGTTGGAGCAGTATGTCCTTGGCGGTCTTCCTCTTCTCATACCTTTTAACCTTCACAACTGAATATGCCGTCACATAGCCTTTGCATTCGGCTTTTAAAATGTAGGAATCATTGCGCTCAATGCCACGGGCTGTATGAAAGAAAACATTCCCTCCTGTATACACTTCTCTGACCTCAGCAGTGTCAATAGCCATGCTATCCTTGTTCATGACAACAAGTCTTGCATTCCGTAGCGATTCTCTGGTGAAACTATCGCGAATGTATACGCTGAGTGATATAACATCGTTTTGTTGCACCAGCCTGGCTGGCAGCAGGCTGGTGCACAAAATGATGAATTGTAGAATGTTCATAACAAATCAGATGTCAATATTTAGAATGCCCGTAATTAATTCCAGGAAGACGAGCAGCCACTATATTTTAATTCGGGATTTTTTTTGTAACAGATGTTGTGACATTGCTGGATTGAAAGACTTAGCGTAGTTTTCAGGCAGGACCTTGTCTTCTTCCTCAAAATCTGGTCACTCAACCTGTGTCAATTCCGCTATGCTCCCTTCCTTGAAGGATGCATTGCCGAAATCTCTTTGTTCGAGATAGACATGGAAGAGGTCGCCTTCTATATCGTGCATGGTAAAATAGATATTTACCTTACAATTGCAGTTTGTTGACATGAAATCTCCATCCCCTTTGGGCAACTCCTGCTTTACAGAAATATGCAACTCTGAGCCGTTCTGCTTGCACTGTACGAATAAGTCGCGATGACTGCACTCTATGGAATAGTTCCTTATTTCACCAACAATGTTGTTGCCTTCTCTTGTCAGCCTCACTACCGTGCGATAATCCTCCTCCATGCTGCCATCCGTACGGGTTCGGCTCAACCGTAGACAGTCCGTTCTGGAAACATTATCCACATAGTTGCCATCGATATTACTGCTGGAACAGCCTGCAAACAGGGCTGAGACCAACAAAATGGAAATACTGTTCTTTCTTTTCATAATTTTGTTTAATAATTGGTTCTGGCCGCAAAAGTACAAAAATAAGTAGTTTTGAGCAAGAAAAATCAAGCAGAAAAGTACACCAAAGTACACCAAGAGATGTTAACATCGTTTAATTAGCATTGAAACTTGTTGACTATCTGCTGATTATGATATTTTTAAAGAAAAGTACATCAAAGTTCATCCTGATATGAAAATGGGGCCGTTTAGGCTTCAATATCGTAGATGTTGTATTTGACTATAAGGTTTTTTTGTAGTGAGCGTGACGATGATTCATTGAAAAGACATCTATTGACGAGTGATTTCGTATTAGATACCCTCTGTTTCGTTATGCCTAATATATTAGCCTGTTCTCCACTGTTGATTCCTAGCGCGGTTAATATGCAGACCCGGATGTTTTGGACGCCATTGCAATTCTGAGTCAGATCGTGGATGAGAATTGGATAATTACGCCTGAAGACTTCTGTCAATTCATTCCATTCACTATCTGACATCTGCATTTGGGGCTGATGGGATATTGTCCTTAGTCTTTCTACTATCGGTTCTTTGGAAAATGCATCGGATTTCTTAAGATGCTTGGAGATGATTTCCTCACTCTGGAGTTCATTAATTCTGGCTTTTAACTGTTCATTTTCCTTTATTAAGCGAGACTTGTCTGTTTCATATTCCTCATTGAGACGAGATATTGTCATTTGACTCTGAAAGAATTCATCTCTGATTGCATCGTTTTCATTACGCGCACAAGCCAATTCCTGCTGTATGATACTTATGACTCGTTGATGAGTGCTTTCCAGAAGTTTTATTTTATTTAGATTCTCCCGGTATTCCTCTATGGTCTCAGCAAACTCCGTCTTCAGATTCTTTATCGTCTGGAGATGCTTTCCCCTAGAATCTTTCCACGTATATAGAGTGAGGAGAAGAAGGGAACCACATATAATGCTTGCAATAATCAGACTGACAAGCCTTTTATACGCTATATTCTCATTGTCAAGAGCCTCTTTAAGGATATGGTTGTATCTGTAACTTGCAAATACTTTGGATGTCAGTTCCTGGTCTTTCCGGATTATGGAGGAGTCGTTGGCTTCGCAATACAACTGGGCATACTTGGCAATTGAGTCTGGCTGATGGCGCTTCCTGAATATGCTGAGCAAGCCTTTGTACATAGGATCCTTAGCCGTGTAAGACATGCTCGGTCGATAGATTTTCCGATAAAAGTATTCTGCAGAGTCTAAGAGTCCTAAATGTTCATAATACCGGCCTTTATAATAAAAATATTGTCTTTCAGAAGGTGGAAGTTCATGATGTTCGTCAAATTTCCCGTACTCAGATTCGAACTTGTCAAGCAGGGGTTTTACCTCAGGAAGTCTGTCTGATGACTCAACGTAGAGGTGTAGTAAAGCCCTGGATGCACGTATGGCTGCCTGCGGATAATTATAATTTTGGTAAAGTTTAATCACCTTCTTCTGCAGGATCTCTGCACTATCCAATTTGTTCAATAAGATGTAAGCCCCAACAGCCATGTCCTGATTATAGATGCCCCAATATGGGCGATTCGCCATGAATGCATATTTACTGGCCTGTCGCCGCGCCTCTATTTCATTGGTTAAAAGCAATTGCAGATTGAAGGCATCGGCCATCTGGGAGTATACGGTACTTAGCGTGTAGAAATCGCAATCCTTGGCAGTCGTGTCAGCCTCGGCAATGGCGTCCATGAAACTGTCTACGGCCCGTGGCGTCTCACCCAGATCGCGGTAGGTGCAGCCCAGCAGGTAGTGGGCCAGCAGGCGGTCGTTGGCAGTGCCGTGGCTGTCGTAATAGTCGGCGACCTCCCGCATCACGGAGTCGGTGGTGAAGTTGACGAAGGCCTTGTTCATGGCCTTGGCCGTGAGCAGGGCATGGCGCATCCGCTGGCTCTCGGCCCAACCGGTCTTCTCCGCCTGCATCCCGTCGAGCAGGGCGAGGGCAGAGTCGGGATGGTCAGCCATCAGCGAGTCGGCGGCGGCGAGTCTCGCCGTCACCCTCCCGTCC
>OCVV012867643.1_pt1 | contig 10498 bp, 8 predicted proteins | sample 1539721 | NCBI WGS metagenome assembly OCVV01 (sample SAMN02144230, study PRJEB22623) | gut metagenome | biome: sheep rumen | host: Ovis aries | place: New Zealand
ACCGTCTGCACCAACAGCACCCAGAGCGACGGCGGTATCTCCGCCGATGCGGTGCTGACGATTAATGAACCGATTTAAAGCTTTTTCAGATTAGATATAGCCTTAACACATTTAGATTAGATATAGCGCGGATTAGATATAGCCTTTACAAAAACTTGAATTACTGGTGATGATATGATATGATAAATTAATAAAGCATTTCAGTTTATTTTAGATGTTTTTCATTGTTTCCTTTAGGAGAATGATATGTTTAAACGAACGATTATTGCTATACTGCTTTTGATTTTAGCAATTCAGTATACGGCTGTCGGCTCCTGTAAAGAGAATATACCCGTTTACGTTCACGGAGATGCCGACTTCGACGGCGAGCTTAGCTCTGTTGATGTAACAGTCATTCAAAGATACTTAGCCACTGTTCCTCGTCCGATCTTTGATCGTATTGCGGCAGATTACGATTCGAGCGGTGATATAGAAATCTTTGATGTAACTTACATCCAGCGAAAGCTGGCGGATATTTCGATCAAACCGTTTCAACCTTACCCTCAGATGAACAGTTATATATCTGATTATTATCACAACGTAAGCTATGAGGGCGTGGATTACAACAAAAGCTATGTTCATCGGTTTATCCCGGATTCGTCTGAGAACGTTTATTTGTCCGAGGGAGTTGAATTGAACATCCCTCAGAGCGGATATTTGTATGTTTGGGATGGAGAACACAGACAAAGCTATCGTGTCAATGCCGGCAGCTATACTGTTTATAATCTGACTCCCGGACGAGAGAGCACTTATCTGCTGACGGATGAGGAAGGAAATCATCTTAATGCAGGACTCGTTTATCCGGAACCGGGGGTTCGAATGATTCGCACGACATCTGTCGGCAACGTCAGAGATCTCGGCGGCTGGACTTGTGACGGCGGTACGATAAAATACGGTATGATTTATCGGGGGCGCGAATTAAGCGGAAACAAATCAAAGCTATCGAACGAAGACAAGCAACTTTTCCTCGATGTTTTGGGCATAAGCTCAGAGATCGATCTTCGCAGCAACAAAGAGGTAAAAGGTGAAGATAACATATATGGCACAGACGATGATATCACAAGCTCTGTTCTGGGCGATGATGTCGGTTATCTGCGCCGACCGATAAGCGCCTATGATTCTGCAGTAGATCTTAGCAACGGTAAACAATGCGAATACATCAGAAATATAATTTCGCAGATCACGAAGGATGTATCCGAGTCTAAACCCTGTTATATCCATTGCGTCGAAGGAGCAGACAGAGCCGGAACGGTGTGCGCATTGATTGAAGCTCTGTGCGGTATGAGCCAAAGCGATATCGATAGGGATTATGAGCTGACGTCTTTCAGCGGTGAATCACGCGCCAGAAATAATTCATCATGGGTTTCGCTGATGGATTATTTGAATAGTTTTCCCGGTGATAATCTGCGTGATCGCGCGATTTATTACCTGTTAAGCATCGGAGTAACAATCGATGAAATGAACGCTTTGAGGAAAGCTGTGATCAACGGCGACCCCGAAGACGTTACGAGGCCGACTGACCTTTCCTATACAAATCAGTTGTCTATGGCTCAGTATCCCGTCGGGACAGTTATCGGAGTTATGAACCAAAAACGCTGGAGCAGTTCGGGAACGCTCAAAGACAGCGGGTCTGATTCTGATTATGCTAAAGCAAGTGGATATATTGCAGTTGCTTCGGGCGATGTGATACATATGTCAGGCATTTTGTTCGGAGCAGATACAGTGCAAAAAAACACCACATGCTATATCTGGGCTTTTAACAGCGACTTATCCGCCGCAAACGCTGTTTCTGCTTTTGAGCTTTCTTCACTACCCACATCAAAAGACGGATTCAGTAATATTTGTTATGACGAATACGGCAACGTGATCCAGTTTACGGTTGAGTATACCGGATATATCACTATTTGTACAAACAGCAGTGAAATTCACGGAGGTATATCGAACGAAGCGCTTATCACGATCAACGAACTTATATGAGCATTCACAGTGGATTAATCCTAATCTATACCGTGAGGAGTTATGGCGAAGCGATATGCAGAGCGCAAGAGGAAAACTATAATTAATCTATCAGAATAACACCTTATACCTGCTTAGCCCGTGCTTATTATCTCTCAGTATTAGTGATTTCGGAATTCTCGCCAACCACTTTTTGCTAAGATTGTTATTTCCGAAGTATGCATCGAAATTGGCGACGGGCAAAACTACCCACTCTGTATCATCCTGTTTATTTGCGAGGTAGTAGCGAAACAGTTCGGCGACGACCTCTTTTGGAACGCCGTTGGTATTTGTTGCTTCAAGCTGTTTGCTAACTGTTTCAGGCAGCGAATAATCTTCCGTTCTGAGTGCTCCTGCTTCCAATGCATCAGCGATGATGTCGTCAAAGCGGAGCGTCCACGCGCCTTTTGTGTTCAGCGCAAAGATCGGCACTTGCAGCTGACGCACTTTTTTCTTCCATTGTGCCGTAAATCCGATCAAAATGTTTTCGCACTTTTTAAACGCGGATTTGCTCACTAGATCAGGATGATCTTTTTCAAACCGAATCACACTTTTAATATGACGGTAATACCATCCATTACCGTTTGCATCGACCAGCTCCGGGTAGTCGGCGGACAACTCACGAAAGTCCACCGGCGGCTCGGAGCTTTTCTTTTTGTCCGGAACACTGCACCATGCACATAGCGCGTTTCGAGCAACGTCAATTCTGTCATATGGATTTCTGTCAAGGACAGCGCCATCTTTGTCGTGAAACAGATAACCCCTTGCGATTGTGGTCAGAATACGACCGAAGCCGGAGAATTCGGTAATCATGTCAAAGGTGAACCGTCCGAGATAGGTGGTGTTGGTTCTGCGTTCAGCGGTATAAGTCGGCTGCTCGGTATACGCTTTGAATTCCGCCCATTCGTTTGTCATCGTCTATCCCTCCTGCAATTCTCCAGTGCCACACTCGGCATGACTTCCAGCGCAAACTGCCTTTCGCCGAGAGCGACCGCGCATTTCAGCACCTCGTTCAAATCTAAATTTTCTGCGCCTTTAATATGAGAGGTCATCAAATTGATACAGTTTCTGACAACCGTTTTTCGATAATCTCCCGTTTGATTTGTATTACTAAGCAGGGTGTTCAAATCTTTGCCGTCATTCTGATGCTTGACATGATCGGCAATCTCCTTTGCACGATACATATCATCGAGGTCGCAAATAATGTCACCGAGGATCCTGTATCCGCCGTGGCGAAAGCCGCAGAACAATTCACGGTAGTCATAATCAATCATTCCCGTGATGATCTCATAGGTAGCAACAAGTCTGTCTGACGGCGGCGTAAGATGCCAGTTTGTTTCAGATAGTTTCAATCGCGCCTGCCGGATTCCGTAAGGTGGAATATGATCAAAAGCGCTGTATAACTCGTCAACGGAGTAACGGTTTTCCTGACCTCTTGCAAACAGGATTCTTTCGATATCAGTTTGGCGCTTTCTCTCTTTCGGAATGTGACGAATAAAGCGATTCCGTTTCATCGCTTCGTAATATGCTGCGATAATAGCTTTTGTCCGCTCAAGAACGTGTTGATCTAATGAATCTTGCCAGTCCGGAGATTGAGCAAATGCAAATAACGCTTCATTATTTGCCGGCTGCGCTTTATGCTTTAGCGTTTCTTTATCCAGCATATAGGCGTAATACGGCAACTTTTCAAGATTGGAGCTGACGTTGTCCCAATCCGTTTTGTCGATGAATTCCTTTACTCGTTTCGCTGTTGTCGGCTGATACCATTTTCGCTGTGAGCTGTCCCCGACGATCGACTTGTATTGCAAGAACAGGCTTTTCTTTGCCTTTCGCGCTTCCAGATACTCGGATAAATCGGGCTTTACACCGCTCTTTGCAGAGTCGATCTCTAAGCCGGTCAGGATCGCCAACACCTCGGTGTCCTGTCGACTTGCCGCCCTTTCATCACTTTGGTTGTTTTCATCATAAGCGATAATGCCACGCCGTAAAGCGGCATTACTGATTTGACCGACGCGAGAAGAAAAAGTGCTTTTGACCGTTTCCATCCTCTTATGCCAATCATTTGCATCGGCGATGATCGGATCTGCCGACGGAATTTTTAGCACAGGTAACGACGCCGTGTCATCATAGCCTTTACGGACACTGTTGTTGACAAGCGGATCAGCGATCGTCTTGACCATATCGCCGTCATAGTCCGCGCCATCTGGAAGGACTTGGACAAAATCTCCGAGGCCGCGCCATTCCTCGGCAAGCATCATATCGTCACCGAGACCGATTTTCATGATTATGAGAATCAGATCGACGAGAAGATACACGAGCTCGAAGGTGTACGGCAGAAGTATCGAAACAAAATTCGTCCTGTGAGCCGTGACAAGGCGGCAATCATGCTGGTAGACAGCAACCTCCACCGTGAGCATATTCTTCCGTCGGAAAAGGCGGCAAAAAGACGTGTCCCAATCCGTATAAATGGAACTGCACAACCATCGACGGTATCTTAGTAAGGCAGGAATACTGCGGAGATGTGATCAATTTCAAAAGCTACAGTAAATCTTATAAGAATAAGACGCGCAGAGCGAATCCGCCGGAAAAAAAGGGCAGTGTTCAAAAACGTTCATGAGCCGATTATTGACAGAGATATTTTTGAATTAGTTCAAAAGCTGATCGGCAATACAAAGCGCCGTGCTCCCAAACCGGAGAATGGCGAAAAGAGCATTTTTACAGATCTGTTATTCTGTGCTGACTGTCATAAAAAGCTATGGCATCATGTGAACACCAGAAATAAGGACATCCATTATTTCAGCTGCTCAAACTATGTAAAGGATACCCGCGGCACTTGTAATTCCCGCCATTATTTCCGGGCTGATGCGATTGAGGAGGTAGTTAAGCAGGAATTGCGGCGGTTGGCAAAGTATCTGGAATACCACGAGGATGAGTTTGCTGAGCTGTTGGCTGAGAAGACCAACGCAGATATGATCAGCGAGCAAAAATATCTCGAAAGTGAGCTGAACAGGATGACAGTCAGAAGTCAGACAGTAGCCGACTTGTTTGTCAAAATCTATGAAGACAACGCTACCGGTAAGCTGACAGATGAGATGTTCATGCAGCTATCGCAGAAATACGAGTTAGAGCGCATGGAGCTGAAGGTCAAGATCTTTGAGTACAAAGAGCGTATCGCCAAACTGCATGAAATGGAGCAGAACAAGGATGATTTCATTAAAGCGATCCGCAAGTTCATGGAAATGCAGACCTTGACCGCGCCGATGCTCAGAGAGCTGATCGATCATATCGATGTCTATGAAAAAGAGGGCAGCAGCAAGCATTACACCCAGCGGATCGCAATCTATTACCGCTTTGTCGGCTATATCGAGATACCTATGGAATCCGACTATGAGAATTACACAGCCGATACGAGGCAGGCTGTAAAGGTGGAATATCTGCCCACGGATATGTTCCCGAGCCAGTGTGGAAAAACCGCCTGACAATTTAAACCCATATAATAAAGCAGGAGCAGACCAAAATCTGCTCCTGCATGGAAGAATCACAAAAAGAAAATGAGTGTTGATACCTTGAGTCCGTTATCAACACTCATACTGTGTTGCCACATCACATTGGAGTATCACATCCTCATTTAAAGTTTATGGCACGCTTTTTCATTATCCGTATCAAAAATATCTACTGGATAATAATATGGGCTAATGTCTTTTTCGGCTTATATATAATAGAATCATGGAACATATTTTTTTAGTAATTTGAGCACATAACATAGGTAGATAAAAAAGTCGGGGGATTTGCAGCCCGACTTTTTTACTTTTTCAATCCTGACTCTATTAAAACACCCCTGATAATTGGAGTCAGGGGTTCATATCGCATACAGGGTATAACGACTTGGGAAATATTTTTATGAAATAGATTTTTTTCTAATGCTGTGTTATCATTAAACATAGAGAAGGGGGGAAAAGAAAAATGAAAAAACAATGGGTGTTGAAACAAGATTTAAAAAAACTGCGTGATAATATGAAACTATCTATGGCAGATCTGGCAGAATCGTGCTATTCGACCAACACGACAATCTTCAGAATCGAGAAAACAGGTATCGTTTTCGATGAGTTATTGGCAAAGAAACTCTCAGAAACTTTTTGTATTCCTTTTGAAGAATTGTTTGAAGAAAAAAGCCATGAGGATGAATCGCTTGATAAATGGAATGAACATCTTAAAGATGTGTATAGGAACCTCCCGGATAAGAACCAGACATACTATCTTGTGTTTGTTATCAAATATGATGGTGGAAAAAACTATCGGGCAATATCGCCGACATATTGGCTCTCAAAAAGCGGAGATTCATTCGAGCGGAGGAAAATAATAAAGTATTATCCTGATTACATCTTGGAGCATTTAGCGAAGTTTAATATGAAATGCGCTGTGATTCATAATGAAATGGATTTAATATATTTTTACTATGGCTTAGAAGATGAAAATCACACCGCAATTCTAATTTGCACAGATACAATAAAAGAGTTTTACCTACAGCTGCAAACAGAGATTTTTGTCAAGCAGAAAGATCTGTTGGATTTTTGTGGGTTCAAGGATTGTGTATCTATTCAACTTCGAATATCCAAAAACTTCAAAAAAACAATGGATCAAATTGAGGAAGATATAGAAAAAAAGAATAATTCTTCAGTATAAGAAAAACCTCTACGGGTTAAAGAGAAGCTTTCGGAAAGTGAGGTACATAATATGAAGTCAACTTTGGACATGCTTCAATTAGTGCTTAATGACTTTTTGAGTTGCACTAAATGGTTCCTTGGCGGGGTTGATGGTTTGCTGTATGCTTTAATCATATTTGTGTTGGTGGACTGCATAACGCGGGCACTGTGTGCTATGAAAAATCGAAACCTCACTTGTAAAACGGTTTTCGATGTCATCAGTAAAAAAGCACTCATCTTCCTCTTGGTTGGGTTGTCCAATGTTATAGATGTGCAGGTTATTGGTAGTGTCAATATTCTGCGGACAGTGGTTATCCTTTTCTACATCTCAAATGAAGGCATCTCTCTTCTGCAAAACGCATCCAATCTTGGCTTGATTATTCCAGAGAAAATGAGAGAGGTATTGGATTTGTTCCGTGATCAATCAAAGAATGATAAATGATTTTGAGCATGAATAGGAATAAACATAGATTTGCTGACGTGCCTTTATCGATCCAATTATCGATGTTTAGCTTGATTATAATGAAAAAGCGCCACATTTAGCGACGCTTTAGTTTTGAATAAGGTACTGTCAGTGGGATATAGCTACTTTTATCTCTTGACCGTTGCTAAGGTGAAAATCTAGTGTTCTATCGGCTCGTACGATAACATAGTCAACTAACTCACGCCATAACGTGTCGCTGTATTCAATATCTAAGCTATTTACTTTACTTAGAACCTTCTCAAACGCTTTCTTTATTTCATCCTGTTTCAAAACAGGCGATTTGCATTTAACCGCGTTGGCATATTTCTGATTGCAGTACCAAACATCGTATCGTTCGGTGTTAGCGTGATTATGCCATACTTTATGCCCATAGAAGCCTCCGCAATCAGCGCAAATTAGTTTATTGCTAAATGGGCTATTGTCACGGATTTTTGCCCTGTAGCCACTTTGCTTTTCAATCTTCTCTTGAACGAGATCGAATACCTCTGGCTCTATAATTGGGTCATGTGAATTCTCAACAAGATATTGTCTGACCTCGCCGTCGTTTTTCTTTACCTTTTTAGTAAGATAATCGGTAGTATAGGTTTTTTGGAGCAGAGCGTCGCCTTTATACTTTTCGTTGGACAAAATGCTTCTGACCGTACTAACACTCCAGACGCGTTTTTTCTTAGGTGTTGGAATGCCTTGTGAGGTAAGGTAAGAAGCGATATGCCTCATAGTCATCCCGTCTAAAAACATCCGGTAGATTGAGCGGACTATCTCAGCTTCTTCCTCCACGATTTCGGGTCGCCCGTCTTTGCCTTTGCGATAACCGAGAAAGCAAGAGTACGCCATATGAACTGTTCCGTTCTGCATACTACGTTGTTGTCCCCAGCGGATATTCTCGCTGATGGAGCGACTTTCTTCCTGTGCGAGTGACGCTAGTATAGTCAGCATAACCTCACACTTTGGGTCAAAGGTATGTAGGTTTTCTTTTTCAAACCTGACTTCAACCCCTGCAGCCTTTAACTCGCGGACAATCTGCAGTGTATCTACGGTATTACGGGCAAACCGTGAAATAGACTTTGTAAGAATTAGGTCTATTTCTCCGTTTAGCGCTTTTTCAATCATAAGATTAAAGCTGTCGCGCTTCTTGGTATTTGTACCGGTTATGCCTTCATCGGCAAATACGCCGACAAATTCCCAGTCAGAATTATTGCGTATAAAACCGGTGTAATAATTAACCTGTGCTTCATAGCTGGATTGCTGTTCGTCCTGCTCGGTGGAAACACGGGCATATGCCGCGACACGGAGCTTTTCGCAGAGATGATTCTCAGAATCCTGAATTATCTGCTTCGTGGATTCAATGACAGTAATTTTCTTTTCTCTATTCATTTTTTCTCCTTTTCGCATTGCGCTTTAGTGTTTTTTGCCGAGCTTTTTCTTTCATTTCAGGAGTCCAGCTTTCCTTACGAGATTTATGCTTCCATACTGCGTATTGAACAGACCCATCTTTTAGCGTATACCGTAGATGAAAATGTCCCGTAACCTCAACATTTGAAATCCGTTCTAAAAGAGTTTCTCTATCTAGCGATTCAACACCCAAAACCTCTTTCGTTTTGCTGATAAGGATATCCTCAGGTATTTGCTGTGAAGGACAACACTGTTTTCCAAGAGTTAAATACTTATCACATATCCATACAGTTTTAGGACGACAGGTTGAATTAGCTATGCGTCTACGATATGTACTACCGCATAAACTGCATTTTATAATCCCAGTAAATAAACCAGCGTAACGAAAAGCCTTGCCTAGCTGCTTAGGCGGGTATAGTGATTTTCGCCGTTTAGCTTCATTTTGAACAGAATCAAAGATTTCTTTGTCAATAATTGCTTCGTGACTATTCTCTACATAGTATTGTATGACCTCTCCGTGATTATCCTTTCCTTTTTTAGTTCTGAAATCGGGACGATACGTTTTTTGAAGAAGCATATCACCCATATCTTTTTCATTATGAATAATCTTTAAGATTGTATTAGGACGCCAGTATTCAGAATATTTTGCCGGAACTCCCATTTCATTTAGTTTTCTGGCAATAGACTGTACCCCCTTGCCGGAAAGATAATCATTAAAAATCATCTTTACTATTTCCGCTTCTTCCGGCACTACTATCATTTTACCGTCTTTAAGTCTGTAGCCGAGCATATCACCAACCCACGGCTCACCGTTTTCAAACTTCTTGCGGATTCGCCATTTTTGGTTTTCGCTGGCGGAGCGAGCTTCCTCCTCGGCATACATAGCCAACAGGGTTAACATAAGTTCGCCATCAGGGCTGATACTGTGCATATTCTCTTTCTCGAAGAATACGTCTATATCGAGTGCCTTTAACTCACGGATAGCTTCTAGCAGTACAACTGTGTTGCGCGCAAAGCGAGTAATAGATTTGGTAACGACTAAATCTATCTTACCGTTTCGGCAATCCTCTAGCATACGCTGAAATTCAGGTCGGTTGATGATAGTTCCTGAGATGCCATTATCCGAGTACATATCCACGAGAGTCCAGTTTGAATGTAGCTTGATATATTCCTCATAGTAAGCCTGTTGGGCTTCCAGTGAGTGGAACGCGGCGTCTTTGTCTGAGGATACACGGGCATAAGCCGCTACGCGTACAGTTTTTTCTTCTTGCGGTTTTGCCGGTATTTCAGTGATTTTCATTGATATTACCTCCTGTCAACACACATTCACCCTCTGTTGGGGCAAAATGTCAAGTCTATTTCTCAATGATTCTGAAATTCTGTCTGCGCCATTTGGTACGGCAATAGGTAGAGCAAAATTTCGCGTCGCTTCTCATGCCTTTGGGAAGTGGCTTATGGCAGCATTTGCAGATCGGTGCTGTCGCTTTTTCGCTTTTAGTTTTGCGCCTACCAAAGGTTTTGTATCCCTTTCTGCGGCAGATGGATTTCACCGTGTTCATAGACAGCTTCAGCTCATTAGCAATAAAGCTGTACGGATAATTCAAGCTGCGCAGAATTGCAATGACTTCTAATTGTTCAGCTGTCATCATATCTTTGCCACAATGTCAAGTGATGAATTCAAAAAAGGGCAAAAAATATCCCCTCTCCATTAAAAGAAGAGGGGTTATATGTGATACGAACTATAATTTGTTTGCCTTTCAGCGTATCCATAAAATCATCGCCAAAAGGCCATAAGAAAAGCACCGCCGAAGCGATGCTCTTAAAACCATATTATTGAATGTGTCACTTGTTCCGCTTTCCTGTATTCTTTGTTCCCCGGACTTCC
>OCVV011266488.1_pt1 | contig 10496 bp, 8 predicted proteins | sample 1539721 | NCBI WGS metagenome assembly OCVV01 (sample SAMN02144230, study PRJEB22623) | gut metagenome | biome: sheep rumen | host: Ovis aries | place: New Zealand
TTTCAGAATCCCGGCGGCAGGCCAGAAACAGCAAAAGCAGCGCCAGTGCCAGAATCACCAGATCCAGCAGCCGCTTTCTGTATGCAACGATTTTTCTCCTTCCCATGCGTCACTCTCCTTCTGCTGCCGGCAAAAAGAACCAGAACCGGCTGCCTTTGCCCGGTTCACTTTCTACCCCGTATTCCATCTGATGAATGTTAAAAATCGCTGCCGCAATGTGCAGTCCCAGGCCGGTGCCTCTCCGTGTTTCTCCGTGGGGATCCGACGTATAATACCGATCCCAGATCTGCGTCAGCTCTTCTTTCTGAATCCCCGGCCCGAAATCCTGCACCTCTGTGCGGATCCGGCTGCCGCAGCGGTATGCCCGCAGGATGATTCTGCCGCCCGGATCTGAGAATTTCATCGCATTGCCGATCAGATTCTGCAGCACCCGGGCAATCAGCTTCCGGTCCGCCCGGACATTCAGATCCGCTTCCAGCCGGAAATCCACCGTGACCGTATTTCCGTACTGCAGTCTGCAGGATTCTGCCGCGGAGCGAACTAGGTTCCCCAGATCAAATTCTTTCATTTTTACCGGAAATGTCCCGGATTGCAATTTAGACAGATCCATATTTTCCCGGATCATGTCCGTGAGTTTATCCACTTCTTCCTGAATGCGCGCCAGATGCGCCTCCCGCCTTTTCGGATCTTCTCCGGACACCGTCTGAACCATTTCCGTATACATCCGGATCACCGTCAGCGGCGTACGCATATCATGGGAAATATTAGCAATAATGTCCCGGCGCATCTGTTCCGTCCGTTGAAACTCCCGGGCCGCCATCTCCATGGTATCCGACAGCTGGAGGACTTCATAGCAGCCTTCCGGCTGAAACTGCACGGAATAGTCTCCCTTCGCCAGATGCTCCGCTTTTTTTGTCAGCCGCTGCAGCGGACGGGCGAAAAAACGTGTCAGCAGCAGGGAAAGGATGACAGCGATCCCCAATGCGCAGAAAAAGGCAAACAGCGCCCGTTTCCGCAGCAGCAGAAGCATCTGGTCCACGCGGACCAGGGATTTTCCCATAACCAGCACCTGCCGGTTTCCGTCCTTTACTGCGATTACTACCGCGTGAAGGACCCAGATCCCGCTTCCGCCCCGGGCATTCTGCTCGCTGTGATAGTCGCCGCCCGCCGTATCCAGACGGGTATACAGATCCACGGGCACCAGTTCCTTCATCACCGCGGAATCGCTGTTTCCTGATGTATCCACCGCAAAAACAGGTGCGCTCTTCTCTTCCGACATGACTGCCACATAATAACCCTGGGTCTTCGCGATCAGCGACAGATGGTCATAATAGTTTTTCGAACCATACTCTCCCATCGCGTCCCAGATGACCCGATTCATATCTTCTGTATTTTCCCGCACGTAGTTCAGCCGCACGGACTGGGCCAGCACAAAATAAAACAGCAGTGTCATGGCACTGGTGAGCAGAAGGAAGGAAATCCACAGGCGGACGCCCATACGTGACAGGAATCTCCCGCCGTTTCCATTTTCTGCTGTTTTTCTCTCAGCTTTCAAACTTATATCCTGCCCCGCGATGCGTAACAATAAATTTCCTGTAGTTTCCCAGTGACTGCCGCAGCATCTTGATGTGTGTATCCACCGTCCGGCCGTCCCCGCTGTAATCATAGCCCCAGACCCGATCCAGCAGTTCATCCCGGGAAAATACGATGTCATTGTGCTGCGCCAGGAAGAAAAGCAGATCGTACTCCTTCGGTGTCATAGACACCCGTGTCCCGTCAATCGTCACACTGCGGCCGGTGATGTTTAACTCCAGTCCCTCAAAGCTCAGAATATTCTTTTCTGTTTCTGCCGCTTTCCGATAGCGGCGCAGCACCACTTCCACCCGGGCCATCAGTTCCTTTAAGGAAAAGGGTTTCACCACATAATCCTCGACCCCAAGCTCAAATCCATACAGCTTGTCGTACTCTTCCCCTTTCGCGGACAGCATGATAACCGGAATGTCTTTCATGCTCAGAATCTTTTTGCAGGCCGCGAATCCGTCAATCTTCGGCATCATAATGTCCAGAATCAGCAGATCGTAATCCTTTTCCCTGCACATCTGCACCGCTTCGCTGCCGTCACAGGCCTCATCTACCTCATAGCCTTCGAATTCCGCATATTCCCTGATTCCCAGCCGAATCGCCGCTTCATCATCTGCCACCAGTAATCTGCGCATAGTCCCTCATCTCCGTATCTGTCAGGCGCTGCTGTATGCCGCGCCTTCATTTTGTCCGATTATAGCATGAAGCAGATCTATTTTCCACGCAGCGAATGCTTTTCCGGAAACGGAAACCGCCAGTACGGCATCTGCCGGTACTGGCGGTCTTCGGCAGGTATTCTCTGCCGGTTCTCTGAAAACTGCTGGTTTTCCTGAGCCCATAAGGCCTCCCGAAACCGGGATCAGAACTTTCTTTAAGCCCAGCCCGGCACAACCGTAAGCAGCAGCGCAACTACAAAGGCCGTGATGGTCGTGCTCAGGACAGTTGTCAGAAATACATATTTATAAGAGTCTTTAATTTCCACTTCCGCAATACCGGTAGCAATGATATAACCCGGATTGGTGGGCAGTGTATCCAGTGTCTGAGAAGCGAATACCGATACCCGGTGCAGGGCATTCAGATTGATTCCCATGCTGGTGAAAGTCTTGGACATATAAGGCAGCGTCGCGGACAGTCCTGCAGGTCCGGAACCGGAGGCGCCGGTCAGAAGCGCAATTGCCACAACTACCTTAAACAGTGCCGGTCCGCCCATGGACAGCAGCGCCTTGGTCAGAACCGGGAAAGACGGAGACGCCGCCACAACCGCGCCGATCGCTCCCAGCAGTCCTACCTGAAGCACCAGCATCGTCGTCTGCTCGCCCACCGGCTGAATCAGTTCTTTCAGGCCCATAAACTTACCGTAATACGGGAAAAAGAAAACAAGTGACAGAATAATATTCAGCATCATGGCCACCAGAATATTCCAGTGCAGGCCGTTAAAGGCAACCAGTGTAACCGCAATGGGAATGACGGAAATCACCCAGTGAGGCGTCTTCACATCTGTGGGTCTCCCGGCCAGCTCCTTGGGCGGCGTATACACATGTCCTGCCGCAATCTCCTTTTTCGAGATCACATTCATCATGATAATATTGATCGCCAGCACAATCCCGCCGCCGATGAAGCCCGGAATGGCAGCTGCCATCGGGGATGTTCCCAGCATCTGTACGGCGATAACGTTCTGATCCGATGTGGTACCCGGCATACTGCAGGCAGCGGTTGCCAGCGCGCCTAAAACCACACCGGGGCCCATTGCTCTCGGAATCTGCGCTTTGGAAAACAGGTCCATGGAAATGGGGAACAGAATAAACATCAGGACCACCGGATTCATTCCACTGTAAGCCAGTACTGTACCAATCACATAAATCGTAATAATGGCCAGAATCGGACGCATCACGACACGCTCGCCCGCGGAAGCCCTTTTTCTGGCTCTGATGGTAAACAGGTCATACAGCGCATTCGCGATGGACAGCGCCGCGCCGCTCTGATTGTATAACGCCGCAATGACGCAGCCGCAGAGCACCGGGCCCAGCATGGCCGTCACATAGTTGCAGGTTGCCGGCAGCATCGTTTTCGTAAACGTAGACAACAGGTCCATCCCGTTAAACAGAGCGATCAGCAGTCCGCAGAGGGGCGCCAGGATAATCGTGCTGATTCCCTTGTACGCGCCGTAGATCAGGACCGCGACACCCACGACGATGCCGATAATTCCTAAAGCTGTCATAAGAAAACCTCCCTCATTTTCTTCGTGTTTCTCTATCAGAATCACTATAGCAGAGGAAGGTGTGCGTGCAATGACGCGAATGTGAAAACCAGGTGAAAATCCGGGTTTCTTTTTTCTGTCGGAACGCTGCGACTGTGGAGTTCTACTCCGAACTTTTTCCTTCCCTCGCTGCCATCCGCTCTTTTATCTTCAGCCTAGCCCGATGGTACGTCACCCGGGCCCAATTCTCCGTCTTCCCGAAAATCCGCCCCACATCCCGGAAAGACATCTCCCCGAACACCCTGAGCTGGAACACCTCTTTATACGGCTCCTCCATCTCGTGAAGCACCTGATGGATCCGAAACACATCTTCCTGATCCTCCAGCTGCTGCATCGTATCATCCGCAGCTGCCAGCGTATCCGGGATCTCCTCCGTCTTTTTCCCGCGCATCCGGTCCATGCAGAGATTTTTCGCGATGGCACAGAGCCAGGTAAAGACCTCCGCCTTCCCTTTGTAACTGTGCTGTGCCTTCAGTGCGCGGAAAAATGTCTCCTGCGTCACTTCCTCTGCAGCGTTCTGATCCCGCAGGATCGTCAGGACATAGGAATACACACGCATCCAGTACACCCGGTACAGTTTGTCAAAATCCATGAAAACTTCACCTTTCTGTCAGCTGTTCTCTCCTGTGTCTGCGTATGAATCCCAGAATCAGAAATACCCCACCGGCTGCAAGACCAATCAGCAATCCCGTCAGATAAATATTCGCGTTGATTGTCTGCTCCGTCACCGGATGTGAAAAATCCACAAACCGCAGAGAATGTCTCCATCTGCCGTCAAGCAGCAGGTAAAAAATATCATTCATAAAGCAGAAGCAAAATCCGCCGATCCACGTACCGGCTGCCGCCTTAAACCAGCGGTTCAGCGAAAGGTATCTGCAGATCAGGAACACTGCCCAGGCAATAATCAGAAATACCGTTACCGCGCTCAGCGCCGGCCGTAAAAATTCCGCCCGCTCCGCCGGATTCTGCATCCATCCCGCCGCAAGCATCAGCAGATAGATCCACAGACTCTCCCAGAGCATGGAAAGCACGCCTGTTTTTCCTCTCATCCACTGCACGACCCGGCTTCCCCCGCAGGGAATCGTATCTGTCAGACTTCCGGCTGTTTCATCGGTACCGTAACTGTTCAGAAAACTTTTCAGAATCAGCGGCACTGCCACTGCAGACAGGCCGAATACCGTACCGGCAGATGCCGTGAAGAACCAGTTTCCGCCGACATATACCGATGTACTCAGATACAAAAGAATCAGAGATCCCATCAGGCTGATCAATGCTTTTCCCAGACGGGCTTTTTCCGTTAGCAGCGGAACCACGGTTACGGAAGCCGCAATCAGCATAGCCGTCAATACGATGAAAAACCAGTTCAGCCCATGACCAACCGCCAGATTACAGATCAGACAGATAATGATCGGAATCAGCAAAATTCCTGCCATGATTCCTCCTGCTCTGGCTGCCCGCCGCTTCTCTTTTCTGGCCTGGCGGCTCAGTACCTCCGACGTATTCTGCTTCAGCTCCCGGTCCAGTTCGGTATCCGAAAGAGATTCCGCTATCTTTCTGCACGCCGCGCAGGATTTCAAATGTTCCTCCACAAGCCTTCTGCTGCCCTCACTGCATACCTGATCCTGATACAGCGGCAGCAGATCGCGTATCACTGCGCAGTCCGCTGTTTGCTTCTCATTTCTGCGATCACTCATGATCCACTCTCCTTTCTGTCTTCATAACTTAGACGAAGGAACCCGGGAATCGTTACAGATTTTTTAAAAAAATCTCACTGCAGGCGAAATCATTCCCTGCTATTCAGGTGCGCTGCTCCCGGCACTGCAGAAAACGAACGCACAGACCGGCATCCCCGATCTGTGCGTTTTCATCTGTTTCTGTATTCTGTATCGAACTGTTATGAGATCTGCCGCAGTCTTTTCGACCCCGGCGAAAACTCACATCCGTCTCCCTTAAACAAACTCTATCGAACTTTTACGCTCTTTACCGCCGACCACTTGCCGCTGTACCAGACACCGGATACCTTACGCTGCGCGCGGACTCTGACGTAGTATTTCTTCCCTTTTTTCAGGTGTGAAATGGTTTTGGTCAGCTTCTTTCCATTCTGGACGGTCTTCCAGGAGGACGTGCCCTTCTTTTTATAGCTGATCTGGTAACGCTCTCCATAGGATGCCTTGCGGTAAGTAACTGTCAGTTTGCGGGAGCCGCTCTTTAAGGAACGGATTTTCCCTGTGGACGGTTTCACTGCACTGGCCGTATAGCGAATAGCATACTTTTCATTATAATAATTCCGCGTACCACCTTCCGACTGCACAATCACATAGTATGTTTTCGACGGCTTGAGGTTCGATAAGGTCACATAATTGCTGCTGTTCTTATTGGCGTGGAATACTTTGACACTTTCGCTGTTCGCCTTATCCCATATCTGAACAGACAGTGCCCAGGCGCCGGCCGGCGCGTTGCTCCTGCTGTTGGATCCCGTCAGGCGGTATTTCATTCCTTTTGTGCTGTCTGTCTTGAACCGATAGTACTGCGCTCCTTCCATGTCTTTCAGGGTGCCTGTATAAGTCTTCCCCTTATGCATCAGCTGTGCATCTCCGAAATCATTTCCGGCTGCAAAAGCCGGTGCCGCAGCGGAACATGCAACTGCCGCAGAAAGTGCCGCAACCATACCGCATCTGCGTATCCGTTTCATTCTATTTTCACGCATTTCCGAATCCTCTCCTTTTCTAAATAACTGTATCCATACTATATCATAATTCTTCTGTCATTGCAATTCTGTCGCCGCCTGCTTTCCCATCCTTCTGAACCTTACTGCATGTTTCCGCAGTCCTGTTTTTTCACCGGCTTTCTGTCCTCCCTGCCCAGTTTTCGATACACCGTAACATACATGGTAACCGCGCAGGCAATACCGCCGATGGCATTGCTGATGGGTTCCGCCGTAAAGACTCCGCTGACCCCCATCCCCATGGCGGGCAGCAGCAGCGTCAAGGGCACCACAATGATTACCTTACGGAACAGAGAAAAGAAAATTGCCCGCTTCGCGTAACCCAATGCTGTAAATACCGACTGACCGGAAAACTGAAGTCCCATAAGAAAAAATCCGAAAAAATACCGATGCATCGCCGGTATGCCTAAGCGGATCAGCTCCGGATCATTGGTAAACAGCGAGACAAACAGGTGAGGAAAAAGCAGCACCACAATCCAGGCAGCAAAAAGAAATGTCACACCTACTGCCGTATTAAAGCGAATCGCTGACTTGACCCGTTCATATTTGCGCGCGCCGTAGTTAAATCCCATCACCGGCTGGGAACCGGTCGTCAGCCCCATAATCGGCAGATGCAGGATCTCCCGGACCGAATTCAGGATCGTCATGACGCCCACATATACTGCGCCGCCGTAATTGCGAAGCGTAAGGTTGCATACGATCTGCACCAGCGAATTGGTTCCCTGCTGCACAAAGCCCGCCAGCCCCAGCTGCACAATCTGTCCGGTTATACGCAGATCCGGACGCATCTGCGCACGGCGGATGGGAATCAGACACTGGCCTCCTGTCAGAAAACGGAGAACCCAGAGCGCCGATACCGCCTGGCTGATCACTGTCGCAATGGCTGCGCCGCCCACACCCAGATGAAGCGCGAAAATAAAGACCGGATCCAGCCCAAGGTTGATCAGGGCGCCAAGGACAGTGGTCAGCATCCCGATCTTTGGAAATCCCTGGGCATTGATGAAGTAATTCATACCGGTAGCAAACATCACAGGGAGGGTTCCCAGGATATAGATCCGGAAATACGCGGCTGCGTAGGGATAACTCTCTGCCGTGGCGCCAAAAAGATACAGAATCGGGCGGCCAAACGCCAGCCCGATGACAGTAATCAACACTGCACAGATCAGCAGCAGCGTCAGTGTACTGCTCTGCAGACGGCTGGCCCGCTCAGTATCTCCGGCGCCCCGCGCCATGGAAAACAAAGGCGCGCCGCCGCTGGCAAACAGCATGGTAAAGGCCAGCACCAGTGTAACAATCGGAAAGGTCACGCCTACCCCTGTCAGCGCCATACCGCCGCTGCCGGATAAATGTCCGATATAGATGCGGTCCACTACATTGTACAGGAGCTGTACAAAGGACGCGAGGGTCAGCGGGATCGCCTGTGCCAGCACAATCCGCCATACCTTTCCTCTGGAAAAATCATTTGCCATTGTATACCATCACTTTCTAACAACCTTCTGAAATCTGCGCATTTCCCGCCTACCGCATCATAGCACGGTGTCCCTGACAGCACAAGAGCTGCGCCTGCCGGCGGCGAATCCTCCCAAAACGCAGGGGTTCGATATGGCGGCGGCAAATCCCCGACGAAAGCACAATGGCTCCGGTATGGCGACGAATCCCCGACGAAAGCACAGGAGCTTTGGAATGCCGCCAGCGGCATTCCAAAGCTCCTGTTATTTTCCAGCACTCTTTTTTCGATTTTCTTCTGTCATCCGCACAGCGCGGATCTTCTTCTGCACAGTTCCATCAGCCATGCAGAAAAGCCAAGAAGTTCTCTGTGATTCTTAGTATACGCCGTAAGGATATTCTTTATCCGGCACGCTTCTGTCAATCCGGTCAGACGGAACAAAGGCAACCGCACGTACGATTGTACCATCGCCCATGTACCAGCGAAGCGGGAACGCGCAGAATAAGAATCTCTGGTTGGTCAGTTTGTCCAGATCGCCGCCCAGGTTTTCGATACCCATAACATTGTTGGAAAGAAGAATATCATGGCACGGCTCCCACTCCGGGAAGTCCTCTTTGGCCGGATGGCCGAATTCTTCTTCATATTCTTCTACCGCACGGGGTACATACGGGCCGGGGCCATGCTCTGCTGCATATGTATACAGGATGTGGTCGATGGCCTGCATATCAAATCCGACGCCGCGTACATGATGGTCTACAAACCAGTGCGCGCCTTCAATGGATAATCCCGGGCTGTATGCGAAATAATCATCATTTTCACCCCAGCGTCTGTGTGTACCGGTATTTAACAGTACCCAGTCGCCTTCCTTGATTCCGCCCGGAACTTTCTTGGCTGCATTCTCGATATCCTCTACCGAAATCAGTTCCCATTTGCCCTTCGGAATGTCCAGACATACGGCTTCTCCAAAGTAGTTCTCGATAGGAAGCTCATGGGTAAACGGGCTTTCCGGAATGACATGGGAAGGGGAGTCCGCATGGGTCGAGTTGTGCATATGGAAGGAATTAAAAGTCTGAAGCAGACGATAATGCATCGGCATATGCTGTACACGGTCGATGTGGAAATCTCCGTTTGACGGCCATAACGGGTTGCCTCTTCCGAACGGATTGGACAAATCCACTAATTCGAATTTTCCATCCTTGAACATATCGAAAATATTGCCATCGTAGGGTTTTTTCCAGTCATTGGTATGTGCAAAGCACTCCTCTCTTGTGTGTCTCTGTGGAATCTCTGACATGATTAGCCTCCTTAAAAAATATATAAATCTTTTTTTGTTATCGCTGTACGCTTTATTAACAGCAAGTACCGTGCCAGTTTTAACAAATAGCATCATCGGGCAAATCATTCCGGATTCCTGCGGTTTTTCCGCCAAATTCGGCAAAAATGCGAACGATTGTTACTGTCCGCCACAGAATAGTATGTCTGCTCCCTTCGTATTGTTGCAAGTCTGCAATGTTCGGTGTTGCATCCCAGTATTTATCAGTAATCACTCCAGTATCCTTGCGCTGGAAAAAAGCAGGCGGATCGAAATCCCCCTGCTTCTCTCTTGTGAGCGCTTTACACGCCTATTCCCTTTTTATCCGTCTGTGCATGAGCGGTCTGTTCTGCTGCCCGTCATTATATCTCAGTCGTCCACAATGACGCCATCGCCGGACCGCCACCAACGCAAAGAGACGCGCCCCCCGTTTTATAATTGTTCCGCTTCATCTCATAGATCATGGAAACAATAATCCGCAGTGCGGTGCACCCCACCGGATGTCCCAATGAAATTCCCGAACCGTTCACATTTGTCCGATCCATATTCATTTCAATGTCATGCTCTTCCTTCAGCATGCGTCCGACTCCAATGAACTGCGGCGCAAACGCCTCATTGATTTCCCAGTAATCCACGTCCTCGTATTTCATTCCAGCTGCTTTTAAACATTTCGGAATCGCCACTGCCGGTCCAAGCCCCATCACTTCCGGTTCTACACCTTCGCCACATATGTGAATCATCTTTACCAGCGGCGTGATATGGAGTTCTTCTGCCTTCTCTTTGCTCATTACCACTACGGCCGCTGCCGCGTCGTTAATTCCGGAAGCATTCGCCGCTGTGACCACACCGTCTTTTTTAAATACCGGACGCAGTCTGGAAAGTGACTCCATGGAGCAGTTCCGGATCGGATGTTCGTCCGTATCAATTACTGTTTCACCTTTTTTGGTTTTCACGGTAACCGGAACAATCTCCGCCTGAAACCTTCCTTCATCAATGGCCCGACATGCGTTCTTATGGCTGCGCACAGCCAGCTCATCACATTCTTCCCTGGTAATTCCGTAACGTTCTGCCACATTTTCGGCTGTCAGTCCCATATGTCCGCCGGACAGTTCATCCACCAGGCCGTCATGAAGCATCGAATCCTCAATCTGACCGGCGCCCATCCGGTAGCCGC
>OCVV011227625.1_pt1 | contig 10495 bp, 5 predicted proteins | sample 1539721 | NCBI WGS metagenome assembly OCVV01 (sample SAMN02144230, study PRJEB22623) | gut metagenome | biome: sheep rumen | host: Ovis aries | place: New Zealand
CAGCAGGCTGAGGCAGGAGATTGTAGATCAGGATGACGGGGCAGTTAGTATACCGGAGGAGATTATTGAAGCGTTCGTCGACCATATAATTGTTCACGAGAGTTCATTTGACTGGTATCTGCGGTGTACGGAGAATGATGGTTGGGACGATATGATTTATGATGGTCCGGATTCTGATCTGGGTAAGCATAAAAGGCGTTCCACCAAGGGTTATTACGGTTATATGCCGGGGAGGGGAAAACAGATTAATAATCCTATGGATGATATTTATGAGGGAGCTCATGAGGATAGGCCGAAGGCGACTGAAATCATGATGTTCGTGTTGACGAGGGAGAAGGCGAATACGTTTCGCGAGAAGATGGGGAAGGATAGAAGAAAGATACGGTGGAAGGATATTACCGTGAGGGTGTTTATTTGAGAGAAATCAGCTATACGAAGAAAGAATTCTACTTAAAATGTCTGTGCATGTGGTGCTCCTGTAGGAACTAGTTTATTCAGATACAGTGTAATTATGTGCTTTTTTTAAAATTAGAAATACTCAGTATTGCTCTTGTTTCTTTTTGACAATATGAGATATAATCATTGTTAGTATCTGTCAAAAATGATAATAATTTGCCAATAGTTTTACTTAATCTAAGTGCGAAGGGTGATAATAATGGGATATATTTCTCAACAGATTGATTCAATCATTGCAAAAAGAAAAGAAAAATTAACGCTTTTGCGTGCAAATCAAGAAGCTATGAGCGATGTATGGGATAGAATTCTTTCTTTCAAGCAGTTCCAGTCTGATTTAAGAAATAATTTTGAGGATTTTTCAGGTATACATGGTGAATATGAAATTGCCGAAAAGATAATGGGTATTTCTACTACTTCGTTTGAGCAAGTTTATCAGAATTATGTAACTGATCTTGAACTTATGATAAATCGAATGTCCCGTGATCGACTTCATATTAGTTTTGTGGGAAGTGCAGGACAAGGAAAGAGTCTTGTTATGCAAAATATTAGCGGATTACCCAAATCTGTTATACCTTCTTCTGATGGTGGTGACTGTACTGGTGCTAAATCCATAATAACAAATTCTGAAAGTGATGCTGTATCAGCTCAAATTACGTTCTATACAAAAGCTGAATTGGTCGGAATAGTTAATCAGTACCTGAAAGCTCTAAACGTTCCTACCATTAGATATATTTCGGATATACCTTCTCTTACACTTGCTCCAATTAAAGAAAAAGCTGAGAGTAGCGGAATTGCAAAAGACGAAGAACTCTATGAATATCTTGAAAAGTACGTTAAATACTTTGATGAATACTCTGGTGAGCTAGTAGATAGTAATGATGCGGAGCCGCTTTCTGTTTCAGAAAAAGAAATAGAAGAATATGTCGCTCAATATTCAAGTGATAATACAAGCGTTGAATATCATAAATACCTTGGAGTCAAAGTCGCAAATATAAGCAAAAGATTTCCCTATGCTGATTCTGGGAAGATAGTTTTAGTGGATACTGTCGGACTTGGAACAACTTCGCTCGATACAGTGAAAGATATGCTAAAGGCTGTAAAAGAGGACAGTGACGCAATAATCTTCATGCAGTGTCCTAGTGATAGGCGTGGGCGTATTAGCCAGGATGAAATTGAAGCCATCGATAGTATAATAGGTGAAGTAGGTCCTGGATATACAAAGGAAATGTTGTTTTGGGTCTTGAACAGAGTGGAGTCCGGAGACAAACAGCCGAACGGAAAGCAAGTATCTATTGTCATGCAAAAAATTAATCAAAAAAATTATGCGATTGCAAAGGCATTAGATGTTGATTGCTTTAATCCGCAAGAAGTCGAAGAAAAACTGCTTACGCCTGTCTTAAACCAGTTATCGCAAAGAATGGGGTTTGTCGATGATTTACAAATCAAGGCACTTCAAGAAAAGTCACATGGGGTATTCTTAGAGTATTCAAAGATATGCCAATCTACAGATCAGGCATTTGCAAATTCAGCAACTCAGGACTTAAAACGAAAATTTCATAGTAGAATCGTGCAAACATACGATAAAAAGTTGCTATTCCAACTAAAAGAACTGTATTTGCACGAGTACAATGAGCGCCGTAATCAACCTTGTGAAGAATTCATGGCGGCCTCTCAGGAAAAGCTTAAACATGTTATACAATCAGTCCTTTCAATAGAAGAGGTCATTGACTTATTGGAGAGTGGCATTAGGAATCAATCGTATGCATATATGCATAGCACGGATATTATGCGTATGAGAATAATTGATGATTTCACCCAGTTGAATGATGTGCTTGATTATCTAGTAGAAACTATGAAGAAGGAAGTACTAAGCATATTCGTTTCTGCTGATTCTGGGAGGCTGGGATTTGTTTATCCGATGGAAAGTACCTCATCTGAATGGATTGAAGGATTCATTAATAAGGTAGATGCGGAGAAAAATTATCCTGTAATTGCATCATCACTAAAGAAATTCAAAGATTATAATATTAATGTTCAGGGTTTTCTTATTCATGAAGTACGTGATAAGCTTGATCCCATTGATGTAACGCTCGTTGGGCAGCCTATTCTCGACGCACAGCTTACTGACCTTAATCTTGTGGCTAAGCAGATTGTTGAGTTCCTTAAGACAAAGATTGAAGAAGTTCATGAAGATATACAAATGGCCTTAACTCAATTATACACTATTCCGAACCGTTCAATGTTTGCAGCAATTAAGGACTTGACTGATAGATTAACTTATACAAGAAAAGATGGTGAAAACATAGTTGCATATGAATGGCAATGTTTATATGAGGATTGGATGCACATGATCTGGAAAGACGAATATGAGCAAGAAAATGCACTACTTTCTATTACAGATAAGTGGATACAAGTTGTGAAAAATCTTAAAGATAAAAATAGTTCAGAATTCTTTTCTATAAGAAGTTGAGGTCTTATAATGGATGATTGTACAATCAATGTAATGATGTTTGGTGGTAGACGGTGTGGCAAAACTAGCGTTATTGCTGCAATGAAAAAGTGCTTTGAAAACATTTATGGATCAGATGATATAATAATATCCCTGCCTGAACAAGACAAAAGTGCTGTTATTTCGGATAAATATACTGAAATTGAAAGTTACTTTAATAAACAGACACAGGGTATTGTATTTGATTCAGCTACAGCTTCGACAGTTGAATTAAGTGAGTATAAACTGAGGGTAAGCTTAAAAAACAAGTCGACAGGCGGTATTATTCTTAGCTTATGTGATTACCCTGGTGAATGGCTTGATAGCGGTCATACTGAAAAGCAACAGTTGCTCGCTAATCGTCTGAAGAAATGTCGTATTATCCTTATTGCAGTAGACACTGTTTTTCTTATGGAAAAGCCGAGTAGTTATAATAGTGATTCAATCGGAATATATAACGAGAATAGAAACTACTCAAGAAAAGTAGCTGATATGGTTAAAGAGTCGTTTAAGGTTTGTGGCGATGAAGAACCAAAGATGGTTATGATTGTTCCATTAAAGTGTGAAAAGTATTATAACCGTGGACAGATGCAGCTTGTTAATGAAAAAATCCATGCGGCATATAAGCCTCTGTTTGATTTTCTTGGTGGAAGCAATAAGAACAAATATGAAGTTGTGATTGCTCCTATACTAACTCTCGGAGCAAACACGGCAGAATTTGCTCGGTTTGAAAGAAACGAGAATGCAGAAATAATCCTTGACCCAGACTTAAAAATTCCTGCAAAAACAAAGTATAATTTCATAAATATTAACTGCGTGTATTCTCCACAATACTGTGAGCAACCACTACTTTATTCTTTATCATATCTAATAGACTGGATTGAAAAACTCAAACGGGCTGAAAAAGCAAAAGCTCCATGGTATAAGAGAATATACTTGGCAATTATCGAGTATTTTGGGAACATTGCATCAGCAGAAGATTTTTTGCGAGTTAAGGGCAAGATCATTGGAAAACTAAAGACAAAGGGCGATGGGTATGAGATCGTTCAAGATCCATTGGGGTTTCGCTAATGATGTTTTAGGAGGATGCATAGTATGATCAGAGTACATTCCTATTGCTCCTATAAGCTGTCACCAAGTGGATTTCAATATGGTACATTCGAGATTACTGATGATGCAGCTGGGGATATGTACTATCTGTCTGATGAGAAAAAGGATTTTATCGTATCTTCAGCGTTCGATTACGGCATAGTTAAAAGACTTAAAGGAAAACTGCCCAAAAAGCATACATTTATATTTTTGTTTAAAAAAATCTCCTACACATACGATGGTAAAGATGATGATGTTGGTGGAGACGTTGCGATGAATATGGCATTTGAATTTGACGATTATAAGCAGTTTGTCTCATTTTCAAATGGTTTTGAGAACTATGAAGAGAAGCAGCCTTTAGAGCTAGCAAGATTACTGGCTGATTGTATAGTTCCCGATATTTCAATCAAAAGATATAAGCTATCAATTAGCAAGAAAAATATTGATGATTGGCTAAGGCAGATGATTAGTAGTCAACAGAATATTGAAATAGACCAACCCAGATTATGTGGACAGTTAGGTATCATAACGGATTCTAATGAGAAAAAGCTATACTGTGATGAATTACAAGAGATATTTGACTTTGATACAATCAATGGTGATGGTAATGAGGTAGGAATTATGTACCTAGAAGGTGCTACGTACGTCTATCCTGTAAAAAAAAAAGAGATGTCCAGCCTGAACCAGCCATTACAACAACGAGCGGAGGGCAGCCTACTATTAAAGATATTAGTAGTGGCGTTTATCGTTGGTTTAATCGTTATATTGATGATGATGCTTTCAAAAAATAAACATTATGAAAATCGTAAAACAACATCAATGTTGTCAATTAAGAACTATAGTGATGCTGTAATATTTGATGTAGGGGAATTAAGCGCTCTCGGTATGGAGAGCGCTTAATTAGTAGTGTTCTTACTTGTTTTCTTTTCTGTAAATTTCATTGGTACAAAAGTTCAAATGCCTTTTTGAATGGAAACTCCGGGAAACAGCATTATACCGTACAGATTAACGAATGTTATGTCGTCTTGCCCATATTGCGTCCATAAAATTAAGGTGATAAGCCTTGTGGGTCATCGTTCTGAGGCATGCATCTACAAAAGTATTATTACCAAATAAGTCCCACTACTTGAGGGCAGGCTGCTGTGAAATGATCACGGTAGGCTTGCGACTGTCTCTTGATGCAACAATCTCAAAGAGAACAAGGCATTTATCTATATCAAGATTCATAAGACCAAAGGCATCGATAACGAGCAGGTCGTAAGCATACATCTCATTGGTGTAATCAAATGCCCTGCCTTCATCCCAGCTTGTTCACATTCTGGAAAGAGGTGGTTCGCCCGGATGTATTTGTATTTCATGGTACACATTTTAGGGAGGATTGCTATGCACAAGGCGTTGACCACATGCGTCTTTCTTGCACCTGCTCCACCTGTAATGAGAAAATTCCTGGATCCATCGTTCCCAGTCACCATTTTGGAGCAGTTTGATCGGATGCAAATCCTGCATACGATTCGGCTCAAAGTGTTTACCGTGCGCGTAAAAAAGTCCTTACCGAAAGATGTAAAACTCCTTACCATGGCGGAAAAATCATCTTACCGTACACAAAGAAACTATAATGCTGTATTTGAATCCGTGCCGCGCAAGCGAAATTGCATGCAGTTTGGTCCGAAAAGCACATGCTGTGCTAAGCGGAAAATGAATGCCGGTTAGCCGGAATCCCCACATACCAAATCTGCTGACAGCGGCGTAACCATTCCGATGAGACGGCGCACGTTTTCCGCGCTGAAATGCGTGTACCTTCCTTTATACTGATGTGCAATCTCTCTGGCAGCCGGAAAGCCTTGCTGCTTGTATATCATCGCATGAAATTTCAAAGAGCAGGAAGAATAGTATCCCCTTTAACTCTTTGACGATTGGTGCAGCTTTTTCCCGATTTAAATTATAAAACATTTGTTAGCTGGTGGTTCAGCAATACATATTAATCACCTAATCTCATGCAAATATGATGAACTGTGAAATGGGCTCCATTGCAATCATATATAACAGAAGCATGTTTAATGAAATGTTTTCCCGTATAACATTCTTCCATATTTCTAAATATAAATTTGTCTACGTCTGTTTTTTCAATGTATTTACAATAACTTTCCCAGAATGATTGAAATAGGTGTTTCGCTTTTTCAACATAAGCAATGAGAAATAGCTCAGGTAGTCCATTAGGATTATAATTATCCAAAAGTTTCTTCAAATGTTTGAATATATTGCCCTTATCTACTGACTTTATTTTTATGGCCTCAATAATAGTAAGCGGATTCTTTTCATTATCCAAGACCATTAAATCTGTCTCTCCGGGATTTGTGCTGTTTACAGCATTTCCATACCAAGAATGATCCTCTACTATAAGACCACGATTTTTTAAAGCATCTTTTATTTGTATGCTTCGTATATCTTCCTTTGAATTCCAATAGCCCGAGTTCCCTTGTATCTGTGCACATGCCGCTAAAATGTATTCGCAAATAGTAGCACATGTAACTGATGTAGCATTATTAAAATGTAAAACTTGCTCATTAAGGGGTTGTTTAAGTGCCTCCATCATAATAGATCGAACATATTCATTATGGTTTTTTTCCATAAAATCAGCTTTTACGTTACTATCTTCTTCGTTATACTTTGTTGATTCCATTCTCTGAACTTGTTTATCACCAAATGTAACCCCTAATAAGTCATTTATTAAGTAATCTTTTTCATCCCCCTGGTAATACCTGATACCTCGTTGTTTCCTTTTCAGTAAACTTTCAACACTAACTTTCTCTACTGATGTCCCTTCTTCAATTATAATAACATCGTCCGCTATCAAATTCATTGTATCATTGATATCGAGTAAACACGAGCGAATCTCCTGAAGCAATTCCCAAGGTGCATGATTGCTATATGAGTATACTTTTATCCTTAATATATTGTCCGCACGGCTCATATCCAGTATAGCGTACAAACCAATATTTAAAACATTTCTAACGTCAATGACGGCTCCTTTTCTCCAACAATGCTGAAGGTCAAGATATGGATACATCGCAACCATGAAGTTATGTATAACATTATCAGGGAGATATTTATAATGCATCTCATATGATATTACAGAAGCATCAATATCTCTGTCTAAGTCTGCTGGTTTCTTATCTCGGAGAAGGCTTGGAATGAATTCACATTTTTTATTCGGTACATTATATGATAACTTGAACTTCCTCATTACTTCTAAAACATAGCTGGTCTCATCTTTAGAATAGCTTACGTTTTTCATGGTTCCCTTTTCCGAGTGATAAAGTTTATTAAGTATTCCCTTATGAGATATCAACCCATCCACAGCCCAGTCTCTAGCCTCACGTATTATTATGTAAATTGCATTCGTCAGCCATTCTGGGTTTAGCACTTTTAGATTCTGCGCAGTATTCAGTCGCGTTTCTTCAAATTGATAACTAAAGCATTCCCCCAAATCATTAAACCACTCCAACAACCATTGTTGTATTTCGCCATTAATAATTCCATTCTCATCACACTTTTTTATAAACTCTTGCTGACTGATATAATACGGTTCTGACCCCGTTCTTCCTAAATGAATAATTTCTTGACGAATATTCTCCCAACTTTCAGGAAATGACATTGATATACTTTCATTACATACAGCCATTTTTTGAATAGCCTTCACAACCTCCGAGAACTCTGCATCACTTCCATTTTTTGCAGAACCCCTAACAACGGATATTATATTTGGATAATCCTTACGTAAACTGTATTCATCAATATCATTGGATGTTCCATCACTCCATATATTGACAAAAACAACAACTGGCGCATCGTTAGTAAAACTTTCAATGTTTCGCATCCAATCTCTCGCTTGTTTATCCAGATCTCCAAGCCTTGTACTAACTACCACTACATATCCGGTTCTGTCAGTCAAAAAACATCTGTGCATGGCATGCATTAATTCCTGACCACCAAAGTCCCAAAAATTAATTCGATAAGAAATATGTCCTGTAACAAAATCCTTAGAAGTAATACTGATGCCAGGCGTTTCTTTGCTTGGTTCATCTTTTTCATCAAGTTTATGATTGTCATTTAATGTTCGTAGTATAGTATGTGTCTTCCCGACACCTTCAGAACCAAGAAAGATTACCTTGGTTTCGTTTACATCAATATGCCTTTGCCTATAATAATCTATTATTAATTCACGCGGTTGAAAAAAAAGGCTAACCGGTTGTTTTTGTAGCTTTAATCCGTTAATAAATATACCTGTAATATTATCAGTTTTATGTTTTTGACTCTGAAACTCGAGCTTTAATCTCATAATACTTTCAGGTAATCCGGATAATGTAAGGTCTTCTATGATTAACCATTTTAAATTTGTCAAGTTTCCAATTGTATCAGGCAACTCGTGAATCTTCGTTCCACTTAAATCTAAATAATTGAGTTTATTAAATTTTCCTATTGTCTTTGGTAATTCTCTTATTTGTGTATCGCTTATATCAAGCATCTGAAGTCTTTCTAAATCACCTATCCATTCTGGCAGTTTTTTTATTTTTGTCCCCCATATAAATAAAAACCTAATACTTTGCAATTCGCTTATCCAAGACGGCAATTCTCTGATACCTACTCCGCCCAATCCAAGCCATCTTAAGTGTGTCAGATTTCTTAAGCAGACTGGTATTTCTCCAAGCTGTGTTTCTCTGAGATTCAAATTCTGTAAATTCGATAGTCTCTCAATAGTGTCAGGCAACTCATTTATTGTAGTTACACTCACGTTTAGAGTATGCAAATTATAAAGGTTACCAATGTTTTGTGGTATTTCCGAAATTTTTGTACCCCTTAGATTTAAACTCCGAAGGTTCACCATATTGCCAATGAATTCAGGCAATTCTCTTATTTGAGTATTGCTCAGGTGAAGTACTTGTAATCTCTTTAGTTCACCAATGCACTCTGGTATTTCTGTTATTTGCGTTTGATCCAATGAAAGATTTTGTAAATTTTTTAGTTTTCCAAAACGAGGAGGCAACTCTCTTATCTGGCTATTCCACAAATTTAGTTTCTTTAAACTCGACAATTTATCTATCCAAGAAGGTAATTCTCTTATCTGTGTCTCTCTCAAATCCAACTTTTCTAGGTTTGTCAAGTCACCAATGCATTCTGGCAACTCATCTATTAGAGTCCCCCATAGGGATAGTTCTCTTAGATTTTTGAGATTTCCAATTGTATTCGGCAATGTATGTATCTGGGTACCTCTTAATGATAATTTTTGTAGTTTTGTTAAATTACCAACAAAATCTGGCAAATTCTCTATTTGCGTTCTTCCAAAAACAAGCCGCTGAAGATTCTCCATATTCTTAATTACATCGGGAACATGCTCTAATCGCGTATCACATAAATTAAGTGTTTGTAAATTAATGAGTTTACCCATACACACAGGTAACTCTTTTATCTTGGTATTTTTTATACTAAGTTTCTCGAGTTGCGTTAGTTTTCCGATCTCTTCTGGCAAATTACATAATGGGTTATTTTCTAAATTTAGTCTTCTTAGGTTTTTGAGTTCTCCTATCGTATAAGGTAATTCATCAATTGAGGAATTGCTCAAATCAAGGTTTTGCAAACTTTTTAGCATACTAATACAATACGGTATATGTCTGAATCCGCCATTTCCTCGAATAAGGAAATAGTCTTGATCCTGGGACAAATTGGGGATATTGTCTCTGGATGTCGATTCACTGCCACTCCAAGTTAAAGCCTTTATATATGATAGTTCCTCTCGCTCCTTATCAGTAGGTTCATACCCATAATCTATTCTCAATAATAAAAGCATTACTTCCCTGTTTGTCATATTCAATTCTCCTGATTTTATTCTTCAGAATATAAATATTTAATCGTAACCGTTCAGAATCTCGCATTCGGATTGTTTCGCAATCCTTATTGAAGAGGTACTAGTAGTTATAGTTAGTTTTATTATAACAAACGCCATGACATATATAAAAGCGAAACAACACGCTATCTCAAACATAGTATATGTCTTGCAGCTTTTCTCTCATGATTTCATCCGATAGGTAAACAACATCCAGATGTCCAATTAGTATCTGCTTAAGCCTTGATATTATTTCCTTGTTACAGACAAACTCCAAAGGCTTAATCACATCACCCGTCAAAAAGCAATGACTTTTCATACAAGAAAACTCAACCCTCAGATAATCCTCAATAATCTTATACATATCCGTCAGCTGGTTATGCCACCAATAGTGTCGCGATCTGTTTGAAGTGATAGGTGGTCAGGATGGCCGACTAACTACTATCGTGATTTCACAAACAGCTCACGATACGGAGCAGGCGGATACGGTCCGTAAGATCTTCAAGTGGTATGCCGAAGGCCGGGGACTGCGGTGGATTATGTGGGAACTTGAAAAGAGAGGGATAAAGACGGCGACCGGC
>OCVV010747646.1_pt1 | contig 10492 bp, 9 predicted proteins | sample 1539721 | NCBI WGS metagenome assembly OCVV01 (sample SAMN02144230, study PRJEB22623) | gut metagenome | biome: sheep rumen | host: Ovis aries | place: New Zealand
ACAATTAAAGAACCGTCAGCCATGTTCATAGGAATAATTGCAATTTCATCTTTGTATGCTGAGATAGAACCTTTACGAATAATCTTATTTTTAATATCTACATAATTATGAACTGTACAGAATTCATCAAGAATATGTTTCTTCTTAATATTCAATGCTTTACAAATTTCATCTTGCATAGCCTTTCTTGACCAATAAGCAAAATTTTGTGCAATTTCCATATCATGTAAATATCCTTTCAAATCTTCACCTTCAAGATATGCAAGTTCATTTGGAACTTTTTCAAATTCTAGTTTATCAAGTTCAGACTGAATTTCTTTTTCACGACCTTCTCTCTTAAGTCGTTCAATGATTTCAGTTTTTTCCTTGATGTGATTTTTATGATATTCGATTGCTTTATTCTGCCAATATTTACAAACTTCAATTCCTAAATGTCGAGAACCGCTATGAATTACAAGATAATAATTCCCTTCTTTATCGATATCTAATTCGCCAAAATGATTTCCTCCACCTAATGAGCCAAGAGCAAGTAATTCTTTTTCTTTGTTAATTGGTGTAATAATATTATCGAGATTTATATTTTCGCAGAATTTATGTTTTGTACTTCTGTGTGCCATTCCCATAGGAATGTTCGCTCGCCATACTTTATCCAAGTTTTTTAAATCAAAATGAAAATCTTTAGATATTTTAAGAACTTGCATTCCACAACCAATATCTACTCCAACCAAATTTGGAACAATTTTATTAACAATTGTTTGAGTAAAACCAATTACACATCCACTTCCTGCATGACAATCTTCCATAATTCTGATTTGTGAACCTTCTGAAAATTTCTGATTCAACAAATTCAAAATCTGTTTATAACACGCTTCTTCCAACTTGTCATAATCATCTACGAAAACTTTAGCATTGTTATATTTTCCTTTAATTTCAATCATATTATTCTCCTATTTATATTCCATTTTCACAGTACCGCAATCGTAAACGCAGTTCTGTCGGCATATTTCCAATTCAATCATATTATGAGAATATATTTTAATCTTTCCTTTATCAAGTATTTTTTTAATTTGTCTTTTCTAAATCCGTTTTTATGAAATCTCTTTTTATTCAATATATAAATAAGGTGGTACAATTAAAGTGAAATACAAACCAAATTAAAATAAAAAGACCTATAAAAATCATCTAGGTCTTTTTATTTTAACTATCTTATAAAACAATTAATTTTTATTAAAAGAGGTACATTATGAGATTTAAAATAACAAGTGTGGGTTTTGGCGGAGATTTAGAACCTTTTATGCGAGGTTTAAAAAATTATGAAATTTTTGGCGAAAATGCTCTTCTTGATACATTAGAAATTGCTGATAAATTTTTATCATTTTCTAAAATAGGTTTTATTGATGGCTATGAAGATGATATCGAAATTATAGTATCAAATAAAAACGGAGATTATATAGAATTTAAAATAGACGATGGAACGGATGAAGATTATCAATATATTTTAGATTTAATCAAAGATGCTTCTAATTTAAATGTAAAAGTTAAAAAATATTAACTATTTATTATGTTGGATGTTAATAAAAAATATTAACTATTTATTATAAAGAAAAGTTTAATTGGCAATAAACCGTCAAGATTTTTATATGAGGTGCGGTTGATACGAAGTCGAAATTATATGCTTTGATTTTTAAAAATGTATCAGTGAGATTTTTTAGAATTTGTTAGAAATCTTTTGTTCATGCCGATAACTATATATCTTATAGGTATTTTAGTAATTCTTTCGTGTAAAGCAAACTAAAAACCTCAATCGATGAAACAAAAGGTGAAAACTATGGGTTTCGGAAAAGTTATGAGAATGAGCGAAGATAAGGCTCGTTCAATTTACAATGAAAAACTCTCAGAAAGAGAGAATAAAATCCTTAAACTGAAGGAAAAATATTCAAAATCAAAGGGTCTCGCACTCGGAAAGGGTAAACTTGAAGAGATGTTCGAGAAGGATGCTAAAAAGGCTGAAAATCTTATTTTGTTCCTTGAGAACTCTGAAATTCAGGCTCGTAGAAATCCTACAATCGCACAGAATGTTCTCCAAGAACAGGCTATCAAATCAATGACAGAAGGTCAGATGAAAGAAGCAATGCAGACTGGTGGAACAATGGCTCTCATGTTGCCAACCGATATCGTAAAGATTTCTCGTATTGCTTACACAAACTCAATCGCACAAGATGTATTTGATGTTTGGGGTATGTCATCAATGAAAGATAGCCTTTACAAGTTGGAAACAACTTACGGTTCAACTGCTCGTGGTGCAACAGAAGGCAATGTAGTTTATGAAAACTACGGCGAAGGTCGTTATCCTTCTACATTCGAGCAAGAAACACTTACTTCTGCTGATGCAGGTGTAACATGGACTGCTACACTTTCTTATGCTCCACTTATTCCTTTCAAGGTATCTGTATTCCTTGATGGTACACAAGTAGCAACTGATAATGGTAGTGGTGTTCTTGTTGGTGCTACTCTTGATACATCAACTCCTTCAACTGTAAACTACACAAGTGGTGCTATTTCTGTAGTATTTGCAAGTGCAGTAAGTGGTGGTGCTAGTGCTGAAGTTACAGTACAGTACGCTTATGATTTCGAAGACCCTGCCCTCTTCCCAAGAACAGGTTCTGTTCTCTTGAACTTGGTTGAATATCAGTTCTCTGCTATTCTTTACCCACTCGAAGTAGAATGGACACGTTTCTCTGAAGATTTGATGAATTCAAAACTCGGACTTTCTGCTAAAGATATGCTTATTGCAGGTGCAGGTGACGAATTCCGTAAAGCATTCGATGAAAGATGTATTGCAAAGGGTATCAAGGCTTCTACATGGCACGCTCCTGTAACATTTGATACAGACTTCGCAACTGCTGGTGCTGACTCTTCTTACGCTCACGCACAGTCAGTAATTTCTGCAATCATCAATGGTGAAAACCTCCCATATGATGCAATTGGTCGTCTTGCTGATGAAACAAACATCGTTTGTGATTCAACATCTTATTCTTACCTTACAAAGCACAACAAGTTTGTTGGTGTTAAACCTACAAGCAAAGTTGGTATCTTCAAGGTAGGTGATATCGATGGTCGTGGAGTTTATATGGCTCCTAAATCAATCATCGGTAACGGTGCTAATGAAGGCAAACTCTATCTCTTCGGTAAGAGTACAGAAAGCAAGAATGTTGATGCACCTGTATCAATCGGAACTTACGGAACAGGTATCACTACAAACCCAGTTGAACTTAAGAATTTTAATTCACAGATGGGTTTGGGTGTTTATGCTGATAGCAAAATTAACAACAAACACTTCGCTACTGTGGTTACTCTTGAAAACCTCACTGCAAATTCGTAAGTCTAACTTGAAATCTAACAAGATATAAATAGATAAAAAATACCCTAGATTTTCTAGGGTATTTTTACTTTCATCATTAACAAAATTAGGACAAAACAAATCATAAACAAAGTAAGATAGAATTAAATAGAATGTCAACAAATCACAAATAATCTGAAAAATGTTCTCCATACAAATTATCCATTTCTTTTGCCAACAACGATAATTCTTCGACAGTTCCACATTGTTTTATTTTAGTACACCATTCGACACGGAACAATTCAAAGTGTTTGTTCATTTCTTTAATATAATTTTTAGCATACTTTTCATTTTCACTTTTTGGGTCATGGTAAAGACATTTTAATCCAAAAAATTTATCATTTTCAATCTTATCGAAAAGCATTTCTCGAAATATTTTCTTTAATTGTGGAACAGTTTTCTTCAAATTTTTCTCTTTCTGAATTTTAATCAATTCATTTCTAAATTCTTGCGAAGATTCAATTTTCATAACAATAGAATTATCGAATTTAGGTTTATGACTTTTTATATCATATGATGTTGGATGAAGATTAAATTTTTCAATCAATTTATCTGTCCAACCGTGTCTTTTCAATGTAATGTAATTAATTTCATTCATAACTTTCTCCTATTCTTCAAACTTCCAACTTTTTGAAAATTCTTTATCAGCAAATAAACTAGCAAGACCTGTCAACTGTTTCAATCTTAATAATTCTTCTTTATCCATTCCCAATCTTCGCTGAATCTCATAATCAGACAGACCACTTGAAACAAGTTCCGTAATAATATTCGACATAATATCGATATCGTGAGTTCCCTTACATCTATTATGCAAAATTGTAGCAAACATACGGTCATATCGATTTTGGTCTTTATTCAACACTACGCAAGGAACTACACCTTTTTCACGAATATAAATATCCTTGTAGAGTGACATAATCAAAACTCTGTGAAAACCATCAACCAACACATAGGGATGCTTGTCTTTATCTTCATCGTTATTTGGTGCTACAACACAAGGAAGCGTCCAACCACTTTCAATCATAGAAGTATGAAGAAGTTCAAAGATATTTTTATCCATAGCATTTGGATTATAATTATTTGCTTTAATCAATTCTATCGGAATTTTCTTCACTTCATAAATCGGTGAAACATAATCAGAGTTATTCATCTGTTCTATTTCTTCGTCTGTCAAATCCCAACATCTTTCAAAAGTATGAGTATTTTCATAATTCACCGTAATTTTCTTTTCCATAATTACAACTCCTTAAATTTTTCCAATGCTATTTTTCTTTTTTCTGATTCCGTCTTGCTAGGTGAAAATCCCATTGTTTTACAAATGTAATCATTCTTCAAAATTGTTACACACATTCTCTTGTAAGACGGTAAATCCATCCATTTCTTACACAAACTTAAATCATCAGGGTAACTTTTAAACCTTACAAGATGTTTATTTTTATATCTAGAACTTTCTCCCAAATCTTCAATTTCAATATCTTTATAAAATTCGTGTATCTCATCGATGCTCTGTGGGTCAATGAATGCACCTTTTCCCTTACACCAATAACTTATACTAGTAGTAAACTTTTCTATAAAATGATTTTTCACATCTTCGCTACAAGTGTTCAGCAAAAATTCACAGTAAGTTCTCCATGTGTAGTTTTTCGGAAGTTTACAATCTCTCCATCCCATAAGTTTTGTATCACCATAAAGGGAAACAAAGTTTGCACCTTGTACACGAGAAATCATTCTTCCCCACATCGAAGGATTAATACACTTATAAAATTTTAATGTTGCATTGGCTTGATTATTGAATGGACTTGCTACACGCATTTGGTCTACTGAAAGACTTGCTTTATAATACAAATCATACAACTTGTTATATGTCTTCCCACTCTTCGCAAAGTACACCCATACATCTTCTACAATCCAATCATAAATCGGATATGACATCGATGAAAGTTCATTTTCCACAATCCATCTGTTGCCACTTTCAATGCGGTGATTGTCAAAAGAATGTGAACCACTTGTAACCAACATGTAACGGTCATAAGATTCTTCTGCTCGAATGCCACAAGCATTCACAGATTTTCCATATTTACTAGAAAACCAATTTGAAAATGCAGATAACAAATCCTTATCCCACCATTCATAATCAAAATTAAACGGACAATTTTCTTCCGTAACTACATAATCATAGTTCGGTAATTCTCTTACCCAAATTTCTCTCTGTTCTTTATTCCAAGGTCTCCAAAACCCCTTCGATTCCAACGAGCAACAATTCTGAGCCTTGAACGGTAGACACAACCAATATTTATGCTTTATATCAGACAATGATTTGAAGGTTTCATCAACAAATTCCGTAGTCATATCATACTGTGCTTCAAAATCTTCATGTACAATACAAACTCGGTCAATCAGATTATGTTTCCTAGCATAATCAACAACAAGATTTAGACAAACGGTTGAATCCTTACCACCACTGAATGGTACAATTATATTCTGATAACGGTCGAATAGAAATTCTATCCGTTTCTGAGATTCTTCAAACACATTGGTTTCGTTGTATATTTTCATGTATTTCTCCATAAATCATCTTGTTTTAAACTGTTCTACATAATTTTTACCATATTTTTCATCTACAATTTTCATAATTTTAATTATATCTTTCTTTATAATGAGTTTCACATTATTTTCTTCCATACATTTTTGTTTACACATATCCCATTCACGATTTTTCATTTGTTTAAGATTTCCATCTTCATCTAACAATTGTCCACCTTTAATTTCAATATTTTCACCATTTACTAAGAAATCACATTCATAACGATGAATATTACCATTATATTTATATTCAAAAATCTTGCCTTTAGTTATATTATTTTTAAGAATATATTTATTATAAATATAAAAATAAACTTCCCATGAACTATGAAATTCTAATTTCTCAAACATATATTGATGCGTTACTGATAAAGTTCCGTGATTTTCAATTCTACTTTTCATTGATTTTTCTGAATCAGTAATTGAACGTTTACCATATTTCTTTAATTTGGTTTCTTCTATTTTCTTTTGTCTTTCATCAGTACAAGATTCTTTTACTTTTTCAGAAATCTTGTTTCTCGCTTCATTAGAACGAGAAGGATTATCAACTCCATATTTTTTCATACAAGTTTGTTCTTGAAAAAATAATTTTCTTTCTTTTGCCGAACCAAATCCTTTAAGAAAATCTTCAAATTTTTCTTTCTGCTCTTCATTAATGAAAGCAAATTGATGAGATGGTTTATAAACTTTAATTCCTAGATGTTCAAGAATCGCTAACGCAGTATTTTCACAAAAATCATATTTTTTACCAAGTTTATCAATAATATTTCTTAATGGAATCCAACCATCTTTAGTATATTTCAAATCTCTTAATTCCGCACGATTAAACGTTGAGATACTTTTCATAAATTCATCAAATCTTTCACATTCTTCATTAGAATAAACATATTTGAATTCAAGATTAACATGTTCGCATTTTATTCTAAATTGTTTTTCATTTAGATTATATTTTTTAAGCAAATCTAAAAGAAGAGTACCTTCGTAAAAATTTTTAATATTATGTGATTTAATATATTTTATCTGATTCGTTGTATAAGTAGAAACAAATTTTTCAATAATAGGAATGTTCTCAATGAGAACACATTTAGCATTATTTTCGATTTCAATAGGAATGTTCAAAAATTCAAGATAAGAAATAAACTGATAGAAATCAATTTTGTATTTTTCTGAAAGTTTTTTAACAGAGATATAATCCATAAATTCCTCCTACAATGCACTAAGTTCCGCTAAGAAATGCACCATAGGTTTTAGCGGAACTTACGGATTATTTCTTACATATAATATAGTAGATTTTATAGAAAATGTCAAGATAATTTGAAGTTTATTTGAACCTTTATTTTCCTAAATATAATCCCAAAACATCACTCTTGAATAAATATATTACTTTAAGTTTCAAAATACCATTATAATCCAAGCATACTTCCATTAAATTATCATAAATCCAAATGTGCTGAATATTCAGTTTTGTTATCGAAACGATATCTTCTATAAATGTTTCCAAATCATTTACATATTTTATCTTTTTAAAGTCAAATTCCAAATCTGCTAGTTTTTCATCATAACATTCAAAATCTTCAAATTTAATATCTTGATTATAAAGTTTCATAATTCATACCTCTTAAAAATAATATATGAATATAGTTATAAATCAAAAATATTTTCCTTACATTTTTCTATTCTGTTTTTGGCAATTTCAAAATATTTATCATCTTTTTCTATTCCAATGAAATTACGATTAGTATTGATACAAGCAACTCCTGTACTTCCACTTCCCATACAATTGTCCAAGACAGTTTCATTTTCATTGGTGTATGTTTTGATGAGATTTTCCAAAAGATTTGTTGGTTTTTGAGTAGGATGTAATTTTCCATTTCTATTTGGAACTACATCGAATTTTAAAATATCAGACGGTTGTACAAAATTAGGGTCATATTTTTTCTTTATTTTATTTAATTTGAGATGATTAGAATTTCCACAATAATGTTCATAATTATAACATTCTTTACCTTTTCCAATTCTTTCCTTCATAATGGGATTATAAGTTGGAAGTTCTTTATAAAATACTGAAATTGTTTCATAATATTTCATCGGTCTATATTTTGCAGATGACATTCCTGTAGGAACATTTTTTTCCCAAATTAAATTATATTTAAAATCTTTTCTATTCGAGTTGATTAAATCTACAGTAAATAATCCACTTCCAAATAAAACAATTGCTCCATTATCTTTAATCACTCGATTATACTGTTCCCATAACTTATCAAACGGAATTATATTATCCCATTTTAAAGTTTCAGATTTTAATTGACCATAAGGTAAATCACACAAAATCATATCCACCGATTTATCAGCAATTTTATTCATCTCAATAAGACAATCGCCTTTATATAATGTTTCTGTCATACATTCCTCAAAAATTCTTAATTTCATAAAATCCGTAGTTAAAGGGGTAAATTTGTCGATTTTTGGCAAATTTATCCCCTTAGCTACATAAAATCTCTAATTAAAAGAATTCCTCAAACATACTAGGTCTTGCATCTATACCGAAATCTTCAAGACGGTCGTATATTAAATTTATATACCATTGTTTATCTAGCATTGGATATTCTGAACATTTTTTATCATGAATATCACCGTTTTCGATAAATACATGGTCTGATTGTCCTGCAAATTTTTCAATAGTATCGCTATCCGCTTTCTTTTTACCTAAATATGTATCTTTCAAATCTTTACTAGCAAATACACGATAACACTTATTGGTATATTTTATTCCGTTATGATAAACTTCTTTATAATTACCACTCAACTTGAATGTTTTCATAAATCGCCAAAGTTCATCACAATTATTTATAAATTCTTCAACATTGATTTTGTGCATGATATATTCTCTGATACATTCATTCACAATAGGTAAATCATTATCCAAATCATTTGTCTCTTTTACATAAGAACCTTTTACTTCGATTTTACCATTAGCGAATTCAAACAAATAATTATTGACATCTTTAAAATAAGCATAGTTAATATCGTCACGAGCCAAACCCATCAAACTCCTATGTTCCCAGTCTTGTCTAATCCTTTCTACAGTTTCAATATCTTTTTCAGAAAAACATTTTACTAGCAAGCCATCTGTATTTGAGTTCAAAATTCTACAACACTTTGCTTCTTCGAGATGTTCAATTAAGTCTACAAGATACATCTGTCCATAAACAGAAATTAATGTTGCACCTCTAGGATAATAAGCATTGGAATTTTTATCACGGAGGATACCATATGTTCCGTTTAAAACAATTTTTAACGGTGCTTGTTCTTTCTTTTTACCTTCTCGTTTTAATTGTAATCGTTTTTCATAAATTTCTTTATAAATTTTATGACCTTCTTTACCAAAAGCAAGTTCAAAAATAGTCTTATCTTCTGGATATACTTTTGCAAAAATTCCAAGACTTGGGTAGTAACTATTGACATCAAGATGCATTATAATTCCACCGTCTTTATTATCAATATATTCCTTTGCAACCGAAGCATGAATTCCACCCCATCCAATTGTATGTTTTAATCCCATAATTTCAAAATCAGCCTTTTTACTCAAATCATGATTTTGAGGATTCAAAAACCAATCTATAACATATTTATATTTTTTTACTTGCAAATTTGGTGGACATACGATATTCCATTGGTCAGAATCATCATGTGTACCTTTCTTACATTTCAAAATATCCGCTACAATTTGCGCTGATGTTTTATTAATTTCATTGAATGAAAGATAATCAAACATCTCAATTAAACCCATATGAGCGTCATAAGTATATGGACTTCTCTTAAATACTTCTATACAACTTTTTACATCATGGTCATTATATTTTAAAATTTCAGTCCATTCATCATTAGTAAGCAATCTGTTTATATCAAACGGGGTGTGGTCCTCATTTATTTCCATTTGTAAAAATGATTCATATTGTTTAAGACTATGCCCCAAAATATAACAATCGAAAGCATACAATTCTATATCTTTAAATTTATCTGAAATCTGAAATCCTTTAAGACCATCATAAACAATTTTATCATTTATTTCTTTAGGATTCATTCCTAAAATAATACCCTTGAAAATAAAATTATCATAATTTCTATTGTTAAATGCAAAAAACAAATTGGACTTATTTTTATAATAAAATTCAAGTAAAGATTTTCTTTGATTTACAATTACAGTCTTTTTGTAATTCATCACATCGTAGAATGTAACACACCAATCATACTTATATACCTCAAAATCAAAAAAAATGGCATTTCTAGGAAATCTTTCTTTTGTAAAAAAATCCTTATAATCATCCGCATTCAAATCCGTAACTCTAGTGAACACAATCTGCTTACTACAATCAACTTCCGAATCATCTATTACTTTTTCTACCACACACTTCTTCACCTTTTTCACAGTCGGCACATTAGCAGAACTAGGTGTTTCAATCTTACCACTTTCAAAATCACTGAAATCGCAAGGAGAATTGTTCATAG
>OCVV011016185.1_pt1 | contig 10489 bp, 21 predicted proteins | sample 1539721 | NCBI WGS metagenome assembly OCVV01 (sample SAMN02144230, study PRJEB22623) | gut metagenome | biome: sheep rumen | host: Ovis aries | place: New Zealand
AGATATCAGAACTTACTTGTCTGATTTTGTTTAATGAATTTTTAAGTCCTTTTGGTAACATAATTTTTCATTCCTTTCTTATATTAAAATTTATTTCAAGAAATTTCCGTTTCTTGTCGAAACAGTCTTCCCATGAAATCTTATCTTCTTCTACTTCATCAAATGTTTTTGATCCAGTAGAAGTTTTCTTTGGAGTATCATCTGGAACTCCAACTTGTTGAAGTAAACTTGAATTTGCAAAAACTAATTTTTGATTCAATTCTTCTTTTTCTTTTATAGTTCTATCTCTTTCTTCAACCATTCTATTCATAGTAATATTATCAGAAATTAAAGTTCCAAGATCATCAGCTATAATAGAAGAATTTTCTTTTCCAAGTTTTTCCTGAAGGCCTTCAACTATTTTTTTAAAATCTTCATTTTTCATAAAATCTTCTCTCCTTTATTATATATTTAATTTAAATTTAATGCAAGTTATATGTAGTATTTTTTCCATAAAGCCATTTCCATTTATTACCTGATTTCATAAAATATTCATACCAATATAAACTTCGTTCTTCTAATTCCTGTGCTGTTTTATTATTATAAGCATAATTTACATACCAAATATATGATAAATCTTTAGGATTTAAATGTGATTCAGAAAATTGTTGTAAGGTCATGCTTACATCATTCCAAGCAAGATCGTATTGTCTATACCAGCAAATTCTACCTATTGAATTATCAATTATAGTATAATCTGAATCAGATACCCATTCTCCATGATCATCAACCCAATCAGTAAATTCCCAATATCTCCAACCAAGTAAACCAAATGGAGATTCAGTATCTGTTGTAGGCTTCCAAGCTGAATTAAGTGTACTTACTAAATCCATAGCTCCAACTACAACTGATATTGATTCTATTGTCCAGTCTACATCTTCTAAATAATTTCTTATATAATCAGCATTTTCTTGTTTTTTAGATAAATCTGAAGAGTTATTTAATTCTCCTGTATATCCTGGAGCTGTACTCCAAAACCATTTTCCATTATATAATCTATGATAAAAAGGTCCTGTTGGAGTATCTTGACCTGGAGTAGGTGGAGTAGGTGGAACAGGTGGAGTTTCTCCATTATAGTTAACAACTGTTCCAGATACATTTGGAATTCCTAAAGCTGCTGAAGGATTTTGAAAAGCTGAACAAGTCCAATATTGTGAAGTTGAATATTCCAAATGCAAATGAACACCATGAGCACCTGTTCCAGTTTCTCCCATAACTCCAAGAGCAGTTCCAGTATTAATTTGAGTTCCAGGAACTATTGAATAAGTTTGAGATAAATGACAATATCTCCAATACATTCCTGTTGATGTATCTTGAATTACAACTTGTTGACCTAAAACAGAAGAAAATTCATTTTTTACATATACTCCAGTACATACTGAATATACTTCAGGAAGTGTTGAATATCCATTTCTTGCAAAGTCCGTTCCAGTATGATATCCACAAGCTTTCCAAGAAGATCCTGTTTGACCATATACACCAGTTAAAACAGTTGATTGATGAACAGGAGAATTTCCTATTGTTACAGTAGCCATCTATTCTTCCTTTCTTAATATATGTTTTTCTATTCTGATTATATCTCCAGAATGAAGATCCATTATATTATCTAAATGATTTATTTCAATTAATTCTCTGCACGTAATATTAAACTTTCTAGCAACTTCGCAAATATGATCTCCAGTTTTCCATTCATAAAATTCAGCCATAAAATTATCTCCTATTTACAAATATTTTTTGGAACTTCAAATTGAAATTCTCTTTTTGTACCTTTATCATTAAAATAAAAAGCAAGACCAAAAGTAAATTCTTTTTCAAAGCAAATTTTACCTATTATTTGAGAATTCTTTTCAAAGAAACATTCATTTGCAATCCAGAATTGTTTTTTATCATATTCAACTAATGAATTCTTTTCTGATCTTGCTCCTGTATCTAAAACAGGAACATAAACAATTTCATTCTTTTTAGCATTAGGAATCGTTTCTTTTTTCTTTTTTCTAAGTACTCCCAATACATTCTTGTAATCATGCTTTATTTTTTGAACTTTCTTTCTACCATTCCAATTTAGATCATAAGAATAGAATTCTTTTGTATTTCCTTCTCCAGTACATATAGCAACGTGGCCAGCACCTTTTCCACGTTTCTCATTCCATACAAATATATCTCCTTTTTCTGGAACAAATTCTGGAGTATTTTTTATTTTTATAAAGTTTTCATAAAGCAATTTTTTCTTTTCAAATCCTGTATAATATTCAATAGCATTTCCAAATCCATTTGGAACTTCTATTTCATAACATTCTTTCAAGAATTTCTTGATTAAATCAACACATTGAATCCCGAGAAACTTTGTCGAAATCGAAAGAAGTTCCAATTACATCTTTTAAAAATTTATCAACTGTTTTCATTTTATTCTCCTTCCTTTTTTACTTCTTCAGTAAATTCAGTAAGTAATTTTTCAATAGCCTTTTCAAGTTTTTTAGGAATAGGAAGTTTACATCTATACATATTCTTTAATACTGAAAGAGCTTCAAATATTACAAATAATATATTAAATAAATCTCCTATTCCTACAAACTTTAAATTAATAAATGATAAAAAACTTTCTGGAACAAATCCGACAAAATTAAATTTCAATATCCTATCAATAAGAAATAAAAATACATCTGAAAGAATCATTCCAGCCTTTCTTATCATTCCATCAATTCCAATTGTTGAATTAAGTTTTCTTTCTTTTATAGCTCTTAATATTCCAAAAACAATATCAAAAACTATAAATACTAACAATAATTTTATGTTTGAATTCTCTAATAAATGAACAAAATACTTTTCAATCATTTTCTTTTCTCCTTTGCTAAAGTTTATATCTATATACTAATTATAACATTAATATTTAAATTTAGAAATGAATTTTTGTTCAATTATAGAAAATTCTGATGGAACTAATATTACGCCACCTTTTACATGATGAAAAGCAAGTTTTCCTGTTACAGTAAATCCAATATCAAAATCTTTTAAATTAAATTCTTTTTCTACTTCAGTAATTTTTCCAGATATATCTTCTTCTGTTGTTTTATAGAATAACAAGTTCTTTATTCCTTCTTTTTTATACATACACTTTTTAGGAAGTCCAGAACATGTTATATTATATTCTCCATTAAATACTTCACAATAACATTTTTGCCTTAAAAATTTGGCTGTTTCAAAGCTTGATTCATGCTTCCACTTTCCTAAAGCTACATCATCAATATCACAAAATTGAGTTAATTCTTCAATAGGAAGTAAAGTATGAATTGAATCCGTATCAGAATAACAATAAAGATCCTTTCCATATTTTGCTATTGAATAATCTTTTATAGCTTGTGAAGTTCGTATTGTTTTTTCTCTTGCATAAGAAGTAATAAATACTCCCATTGGAATATATATTCCCTTCTTTTCTTCTGGATCTGAAAGAGCATATTTTACAATTCCTTCTTCAGAAAGATATGGAATTTTAGATCTTGTTTCAAGTCCTGTTGCAAATTTACCATAAAGAGAATTGAGCATTAATTTTGCAAGAGTTCTCATTCCTTTATTTCCATTCTTTGTAGATTCAATTTTTACCTGAATCCATTTATCAATATATGGAGTAAACAGTCCAGATAATGCTTTAAACTTCCAGCCATTTAAAAACTTTAATTCATATACATTATAGTTTTCAAAAAATAATTTCATATCTATATTAGTTAAAACTAAATTAATTATTTTTCCATGAGATGAAGTTAAATATTCATTTGGAAGAAATTCCCATTTATAATCTTTAGCTTTTAGCTGAATAATAGGAATCTTTCCTTTTTTGAGTTCAAATATACATGTAAAGCTCTGAATAAATAATGGATATATTTTATCTTTTTGATATTCCCCTTCAAAAAATATTCCTTCTCCAACTGGAAGCAATTTTTCATACATAACAGATGGATAAAGTGAATTCACATCTAAAACAACACCAGCTCCAACTTTTACTCCTTCATATATTGGATTTAAATAAGTGAATCCACCTTTATAAGCCCTTCTAATATCTTTATCAGCGTCTGGATTTAATGGAGGAAAGTAATGTTCAAATTTTCTTTTTGTGATTATATCTTTAAAATTTTGAAGAGCATTTGCTCCCTGTGTCATTTTAGTAAGTTTTTGATTGAATAACACATTTAAGGCCTTTGCCATTATTAAAACATCATTCTTTATATATGCTCTTTCTTCTTCAGTTAATTCATGATTTTTTTCTCTTTCTTTATTGTAATCAATAGACAGTTTTGAAATTTCCAAATTAAAACTTTTTGCAACTTGATCAACAGAAAAAGGAATTATTTTTAATGAATCAATAAATTTTACTTTCTTTACAGTTTTATTTCCTACTTTGAAATAAACTTCTATTGAATAAAACATTCCCATATCTGAAATAAGTGTTGTAAATGTTTTGTCTTTCTTATCTTTCTTATTTAATATATGTTCAAATCCATTATTCAATAAGTAAGAAATAATGAATTCTCCATCAAACTTTAAATTGTGAAAGTAAATTTCAGGATTCTTTTGTTCCATACAAAATTCAAAAAATGAATCAATATTGTTACCAATTATTAAATTATCTTCATTTCCGAATTTCACAAACGGCCCAGGCCCAAACCCAAGTTTCATCTGGAATCCATGTTGCTGTTTCAAAATCTCCTGTAAATTTTTTCATATTCTAATTTCCTTTATTCATTTGGTAGATTTAATAATTCCCATAGATAAGATTCATCTGGAGTAGATCCTGTACTTACAATTCCTTTTTCAATATCATATCTCATTTGAATATCTGTTAATCCAGAATCTTTTATATAATCCCAAAAATCCATAGGATTTTTAAAACTTCTTGCAAGTTCAGCAATTTCTTCTCTTCCCATTTTCTCATAAGCTGTAATAAAATTCTCTTGAAATGTTCTTGCTTTTTTCATATCATAATCTAATCTTCCTTGATTATATAAAACTGAAGTTCTTCTTCTAAATTGATCAGAACTTGTTGATTTAAAAATACGATCAAACATTTCCAAAGTTGATTTTATTTCATTTGCTGAAGAAACTCCTGTTCCATAAGTAGAAGTAGCTTCTATTCCAGCAAGTTCTCCAGTCATTCTTCTTGTTGCTCTTCTTTGAGCTTTATTTATTTCAGACTGTTCCCATTTTGTAATAACTAATCCAGATTCAAGCCTAACTCCTTGTTGCTCCATTGGATTAGTAAATCTTTTCATTGAATTAATAACTCTATTTAATTCTTGCCTTGTACTAATACTAGATTTTAATTCTGAATAACTTTGCATTTCAGGAACAATTATTCCTGTATCAGTTATTCTTCCTACTGCTTTATTAAATGAAGCAACAGCTTTTCCAAGTGATATGTAATCAGATCTTGACCATCTTATTTTATTTGCCATCTTCTTTGTACCTTACTTCATTTAAATAAACTCTAAATCCCCTTTTTTCTATCTTTTTATAATATGAAATAAGCAACACTTCCTTAAGTAAATCAAAAAACTTATCATTTAAAACTTTATATCTATTCATTGTTTTGTAAGTTTCTTCTTTTAAATATCCTTCTATTCTATTTTTGAAGTTTCTTCTGTAAAATGCTGAACTAAAATAAAATTTGAAGTTTTCATATTGATAAAATATTGGAGATTCTTCAATATTCTGATATACTCTTACTTCTTGAGATTCGTTCATTTATTTGAATTCCTTTCTTTAGATATTCAAATAATAGAAGGAATTATTCCTTCTATTATTTATGCTTCTGGATAAAATTCTACTGAAATATATTTTCTTTTTCCTTTAGATACTCTTTGACCAAATAATGTTGGAAGGCCATCTTCTTTTAATTCTTTGTGCTCTTCTTCTGATAATGCTTTTAAATTATCAGTAATTACTTTTCCACCAAAGTAAAATTTCTTTGCTTCTTCATCAACTATAAATACAGCATATTCTCCTTCAGTTCCTGTAATAAAAGCATAATCTCTTATTGTAACTACTCTATCTAGTAATTCTTCAGATTCTCCTTTTGTTCTTCCTTCCATAAATTCAATTCCTTTTCCAGAATTCATACTTTCAGCTTTTTCTCTTAAACTCATTTTATTCTCCTTCTTCTATTTTACGGATAGATCCATTAATATTTTATCTTCTTTTACATCTGGATAATAAAAGATGGTATTTGTGAGAAAATATTTTATCTTCTGTTTAAATAAACAGAATGTTAAAAACTTATTTTTCATAATATTCAATTAGTTCTTCCAGTTGCTGTATTTTTGTATCAGCAATTATTTTAAGTATATTTGAATGATCATATCCATGTACAATTATTTCAGTTTTTAATACATCAATTTCATTGTATAAATCAACAAGTGGAATAATTAAATAATCAGTTTCTTTTCCTTTAATTATCATCTTCTTCAACCCTTTCAATATTTATTCTGTTTCCAGTTTTATCTCTTAATTTTGCTGATGGATTAGTGTACCATCTTACAGTTGATTTTTTAATGTTTAAAAATTTACTACATTCATCTATATTTCCAATGAATAAAAATTTATCTCCTTTATAAATTGCATATTCCTTCATTATATATTCTCCTTGTACTCATTTTGAAGTATATTAATTTCATCTAACAAATCCAATATTTGATTCCATCTATAATTGATTTCTTCATAGTAATATTTATCATTTACAAATAATGAATCATGTTCCATATTCATTTTAATTATTTTTATAATTTCTCCATTATTTATCATTTTATCATCTCCAGTAATTCTTCTAATAAATTTATTTCCTGATCTAACATTATAGTAGTATCAGTAAACAGTCCAGAATTATCATTCAGTAAAATTTCAAGCTGTACTTCTAATTCTTCTTTCTTATTTCCTATTATGTATTTTGATGAAGTAATTCCATCTATAAATCCTTTATGATATGCTTCTTTATTTTCTTTTTGTAAATCCTGTAGTCTATCAAAAAAATGTTGATTTTCTCTATCTAATTTGTAGTTATCTTTTTGTAGTGTATCTATATTTTGTTTTTGTTTAGTATATAAGTCTAATAAACCTTGAATTGCATTATCAAATGGCTTAACAATGCTTTGCCTATAATTTTCAAATAAAGTGTCTATAAACATATCTCTATCTTCTAAAATTTCTATTATTTCTTCTTCACTCACTCTATATCACTCTCCTAATAATTCTTTTATATCTTCAATTTTTAAATATTCAATATTATAAGTACCTATTTGTTTTTTATCTTCTATTAATTTTTTTATAATATCTTTACTAATATAATTAATTTCTATTTCTTTAGGCAAGTTCATTTCCTGCATTAATTTAATTTGCTTATTTTTACTTTTTATTTCTTTTTGTAAATCTTGTATTCTATCAAAATAGTGTTGGTTTTCTCTATCTAGTTCGTAGTTATCTTTTTGTAGTTTATCTATTAAATTTAAAACTTCTTCTAATGCTAATAAGTCTTCTCGTTCACCCTCAACATCTTTTCGTATTCCTCTAACAAATGTTATCTCCTTAACTATTTCTATGTCTTTTTCTTCTTCACTCACTCTATATCACTTCCTTTCTAAAATGGTAGATTATCTGATATAAATACTGTATCTATATCATCTAAAACATTTTGAATTAATATTCTGGATTTATGAGAATAATCTTTTGTATTAAGTTTTCCAGAATAAAATTTATCTCTTAAATTGATTCTTTGATTCTCCCATTTATCTTTATTCTTTAAATATAATCTTCCTTCTGATAGATTCTCGATTTGTTCGCATAGCGATTCTTTAGAAAGTAAATTAATATTCCATTCATATATCATCATGATCATCTCCTGTTATGACCAAACAAATTGTAAATATTCCAGCAAAAGCTCCAATAATAAATCCTAATAAAAACATTATAAGAATCTCCTTTCTAATACTTCTACTTCATCTGGAGAAAGTCCTTTTTGTAATCCATAAATTTCAATAACTTCTTGATTTATAAAATCCATATAGAAGTTTTCAATGTAGTTTTTGAATTCTCGTATTATTCTTAATTCTCTTTCATCAAAATTTCTCATCTTCAATTATCTCCTTTATTAATTTTGTTTTCTTTAGCTTTCCAGAATAAATTACTTTTGTTATTGCTTCTATCTTTCTTCTGTATCTTTCTTTTAAATCTCTTGAAATACTATTTCCAAATTCAAGATCTTTAATTCTTGTTTCTAATCTCTTTACTTCTGGATCAACTTCTTTAAAAATATACTTCTCTATTTTTTCAAAGTCTTTTTCTATAATTGTTTTTTCTTCATTTACATCATCTTTTACATCTGAATAATCTAATTCATAAGTAATCAATTTACCTTCTGAATTATATGTAAGCTTTATAATTCTTTCTTTATCATTCTTACTTACATTAAATAGATCCTTCAAATTTACTAATTCTCCATTTAATTTTATAAATTCCATTATTACAATTCTCCTTTTATTTTTGTATATTTAATAACAACTTTAGCCAAAATAGTTTCAATTTCTTCTTCTGTTTTTCCTTCTTCAATACACTCATCAAATAAATCAGCAATCTCTCTAAAAGTTTCAGCTAATTTATGAATTTTTTCTTTATCTTCTTTATTCATATCTAACAAACTCATTTTCTTATTCTCCTTCATAACATAATTCATACATGATCCAACAAAAATCAAATATTAATACTGGAATAATTAATATTGGAAATTTATACATTAAAGCAACTCCTAAAGTTGGAATAATTCCTGATATTAATCCTAATATAAATATTATAACAAATAATTCTAAAATTTTCTTCATTAGTTTATCTCCTTTTCTATCTTAATATTATATCTTTCATTTTTAATTCATCTAATAAATTGTGAATTTTGTAATTAATATATGAAACATCAATTCCTTTTTCAATTCCATATTTTCTACATCTTATAAGTTCAAATAATTTCATAGCTTTCTTTAGATCTTTTACTTTTCCTTTAAATATAAATTCTTTCATTTGTTTATCTCCTTTCTTTAGGTTAATTAGATTATATAGATAATAAAAAATTTTGTCAATATTTTTTCAAAAAATTTTTAAAAAATTTTTTCAATTATTTTTATTGACTTTTATTTTATTAATGATATAATATTTATATACATATGTTTATAGTAACATGTGTTCCTCGTTTTCAAGAAGTGAAGATAATTGTTAATATAAAGTATTTAATGGAATAATCCAGCCTGAAGAAGGTTTCCATTTGGCGTGGTGGCTGACTTTATAACATTTATACTTTGCTTCTTATTTTTATTTTAGGAGTTATTATGCACTTTTATTCATTAGATAAAGTAATTTCATATAATATACCAGTAAACATTATCATTACTGAACGTGGATATGGTAAAAGCTTTGCTGTTAAAGAATATGTTATTAATAAGTATTTAAAAAAGCATGAATCATTTATGTATATAAGAAGATATGAGAATGAAATTAAATCTGTATTTGAACATGGTTCTCCAGATAATCCAAAAGATTTTTTTGATGATCTAAAAGATAAGTTTCCAGATCATAATCTAAAAACTAAAAATAAAAAATTCTATATTGATGACCAGGTATTTGGATATGCTAAAAGAATGACTGAAGCACAGGATCTAAAATCTTCATCATATCAGAATGTTACTACAATTATAATTGATGAATATCCAATAGAAAAAGGTAGAAGATATTATTTACCTAATGAAGGAATGATTCTTCTTGGAATGTTTGATTCTATTATTAGAAATAAATCAGCTTCAGAAGTTAAAATATTTATCCTTGGAAATGCTGTTGAAGGATTAGAATATTCTCCGCTCTTTATGTTCTTTGATCTAAAGCTCCCTTATGGAAAGAAAGATATAAAACTATTTAAAGAAAATACAATCCTTCTTCAATATGCAACTGATTCAGAATTCAGAAAAGAACGTGAACAAACTTTAATTGGTAAACTGGCCAAAGGTACACCTTATGAACATTATGCTATGCAAAATCAGATCCTGGATAAAAATAATGATTTTATTGAAAAGAAAAAAGGATCTTCATCTTTCTCTTTTGCTTTTATATATCAGAATGAATTCTACGGAGTATGGAATGATTATAAAGAATCCAAAATTTATATATCTTCAGACTATGATCCTTCATCTCCATACATCTATGCTGTTACTACTAAAGACTTCAGGCCGAACACTCTTCTCATTAAATCAGCTTCTAAATATAGACATTGGAAGTTCTTACTGGATAACTATAAGCAAGGCCTAGTATATTTTGAAAATCAAAAGATTAAAAAGTATTCTCAAGATGTTTTTAGAATGTTCCTTACCAGCTAAAGTTCCACGTGAAACATCTGGCCTGGTTATTCATACCAGCATGGTGTAATATAATTGTT
>OCVV011184711.1_pt1 | contig 10489 bp, 5 predicted proteins | sample 1539721 | NCBI WGS metagenome assembly OCVV01 (sample SAMN02144230, study PRJEB22623) | gut metagenome | biome: sheep rumen | host: Ovis aries | place: New Zealand
GGCAGCCGACACAGACCGAACTCGACAGCTATTCCTGCCGCCACGGTCTGGGATACACCATTATCACTGGCAGCAAAAATCAGATCGAGGCTACGCTTCAGGCATTTGTACCGATTCATGACAACTGTGAGATCAACCGCATCATTCTGACGAACAACTCCTCTTCCCAGCGGCATCTGGATCTGTTCAGCTTCGTAGAGTTCTGTCTCTGGAACGCACAGGACGACGCTTCAAACTTCCAGCGCAATTTTTCCACCGGTGAGGTGGAGGTACTCGGAAATACGATCTACCACAAGACCGAATATCGTGAACGCCGGAACCACTATGCCGTCTATTCCGTGAATCGCGATATCGCCGGATTCGATACCAGCAGAGAGGCTTTCATCGGACTCTACAACGGCTTTGCCAATCCTGAGGCAGTGCTTGCAGGAGAAAGCAGGAACAGTATCGCACACGGCTGGCAGCCGGTCGGAAGTCACCATCTCAAGGTCGATCTCGCCCCGGGTGCCTCGGAGAGCTTTATTTTTGTTCTGGGATACTGTGAGAATCCGAAAGATCAGAAGTTCGAGGCTCCGAATGTCATCAACAAGAAGCCGGCAAATGAACTTCTTGCAAAATATCAGACCGATGAACAGGTTGATCAGGCTTTTCAGGAACTGAAGGATTACTGGAGCCGGCTGTTATCCACCTATACCGTGCATACCGATGATGAAAAGCTGAACCGCCTTGTAAACATCTGGAACCAGTATCAGTGTATGGTGACCTTCAATATGAGCCGCAGCGCCAGCTATTTCGAAAGCGGTCTCGGGAGGGGAATGGGGTTCCGGGATTCCTGTCAGGATCTTCTGGGATTCGTCCATCTGATCCCCGAAAGGGCGCGTGAACGAATCATCGATATCGCGAATACCCAGTTCGAGGATGGCAGCACATATCATCAGTACCAGCCTCTGACCAAAAAAGGAAACGCGGACATCGGCGGAGGCTTTAACGACGATCCTCTGTGGCTTATCGCTGCGGTCTGTGCATACATCCGCGAGACCGGCGATTTCTCGATTCTGGACGAGAAATGCGCCTTTGACTGTGATTTTTCCAGGGCAGTTCCGCTGATGGAGCACCTGAGAAGAAGTTTCCGGTTCACCTCAACACACCGGGGTCCCCACAGTCTTCCGCTGATCGGCCGCGCTGACTGGAATGACTGTCTGAATTTGAACTGCTTCTCAGAGGAACCCGGCGAAAGCTTTCAGACCTTCGGCCCGAGCGAGGGCCCGGTGGCAGAGTCTGTTTTTATCGCTGGAATGTATGTCAAATACGGAACGGAGTATGCGGAGCTGTGTGATCAGATCGGTCTTGATGAAGAAGCTGCGGAAGTCCGCAGGAATGTGAAGGAAATGGAGACAGCCATCGAAGACGCCGGATGGGACGGCAGCTGGTTTGTTCGTGCCTATGACGCATACGGCAAGGCCGTCGGCAGCCATACCTGTGAAGAGGGCCAGATCTATATCGAGCCTCAGGGCATGTGCGTAATGGCAGGCGTCGGCGTAGAGGACGGAAAGGCCGAAACCGCGCTGAAAAGTGTTGAGCAGAAGCTCGAGACAAAATATGGCATCGTCCTGCTGCAGCCGGCTTACACAAAATATCATGTCGAGCTCGGTGAAATTTCCTCTTATCCCCCGGGGTATAAGGAAAACGCAGGGATCTTCTGTCACAACAACCCTTGGATTGCCTGTGCGGAGACCATTCTCGGACACGGCAACCGCGCCTTCGAGGTGTTCCGCAAGACCTGCCCGATCTACCTGGAAGATATCAGCGAGATTCACCGCACAGAACCATATGTGTACTGCCAGATGGTCGCCGGCATTGACGCGCCAACCTTCGGAGAGGGCAAAAACAGCTGGCTCACCGGCACCGCCGCATGGACCTTCACGGCTATGAGTCAGTACATCCTCGGTGTTCAGCCTACCTTCCACGGATTGAAAATCGATCCATGTATTCCTGACACCATGAAGGGATATACCATTGACCGAACCTTCCGCGGTGTCAGATATCACATCACCGTGGACAACTCCGCTCACGTACAGAAGGGTGTGAAATCCATGACGATAGACGGCAGTCCGGTCGAAGGCAACGTGATTCCGCCTGTCCAGGGTAAAACTGACGTAAATGTCGTCGTGACACTCGGATGAATTTTCTATAGCTTTAAGCAGCGCAAAAAAGGCTGCCGCGTCAGATGACGCGACAGTCTTTCTTTGACGAATCCAATCGATAGATCTGTCAGATGGATCGATTTATCGCATGGAGTTACGAGAAGTTTGTAACCAGAGATACAATCCTCAGGCAGAACAGAACGAATACCACCCACATTACCGGGCTGACATCCTTTGCCTTCTTCTCGAATACTTTCAGGATAACCCATGACAGGATACCGAACATGATACCTGTCGCGATGGAGTACGCCAGCGGCATCATCAGCATTGCCATGTACGCGGCTGCCGTATCGGCGATATCTCCGTCAAATTCAATCTTCTTCGCTGACGAGATCATCAGCATGCCGACATACAGAAGAGCCGGTGCTGTAGCAAAGCTCGGAATTGCAAGGAAGATCGGGCTCAGGAACAGGGACAGGATGAACATCACGCCGGTTGTAACCGCAGTCAGACCGGTGCGTCCACCCGCAGCAACACCTGCGCTGGACTCTACGAAAGAAGTAATCGTGGATGTACCAAGGCAGGCACCTGCAACAGTACCAATAGCATCAGACAGAAGTACTCGGCCTACACGGGGAAGATTTCCGTTCTCATCCAAAAGTCCCGCCTTGTCTGCAACGCCGACAACCGTTCCAACAGTATCAAAGAGATCTACATACAGGAAGCTGAACATAATCGCGATGAACTGAATCAGGTGCTGTCCTGCCCATGCGAAATTAAACTTGAACGCCGTGTTCGCGATACCTCCGAGCTGAAGACCTGCGGAGAAGTTCGGGAATACACTGTAGACGCCCGCGTCAACGTCAACGACATACCAGCCGGCTGCCTGTGCGATCATTCCGAGAACCCAGGTAACGATAATGCCGATCAGCACAGAACCCTTTACATTATAATGCACCAGGATCAGGATGATGATGAATCCGATCAGCGCCAGGGCGACATCCGGTTTGCTGAAGTCTCCGAGGCCGACCTTTGTGGAATCATTTGCAACGACGATGTTCGCGTTCTGAAGACCGATGAACGCTACGAACAGACCGATACCTGCGGAGATACCGTTCTTCAGGTTTGCCGGGATTCCGTTGATAATCTGCTCACGTACCTTGAACAGGGACATGATGATAAAGATAATACCTTCAATAAATACAGCAGTCAGACAGATTGTGAATGCATCTGCCTGTCCTCCAAGTTCGCCCAGACATACGGTATAAGCAAAATACGCGTTCAGTCCGAGACCTGCGGAAAGAGCAATCGGGTAATTTGCGAAGAATCCCATGATGAAGGTAGCGATCGCCGAAGCAAGAGCTGTTGCAACGAATACGCCGCTCCGATCCATAACCGTACCCAGAATATTCGGGTTGACGGCAAGGATGTAAGCCATCGTCAGGAAAGTTGTGAGACCAGCGATGATCTCAGTTCTCACGGTTGTGCCGTGCTCTTTGAGTTTGAAAATTTTCTCCATCTCCACTCGCCGGAATAACCGGCTCCTCCTTTTGAAAAAATTTTAAATAGTTGATTTATGATTCATCCGAAAGGCAGATTCTGCCTCTGCGGAACAATCATCCTGATTTATTAACCACTCAATCATATTCATCTTCAAATGCTGTGCACGGTTTCTCAGCAGCGGAACTGTATGGTGCCATGCACCGCCAAAGCGGCGGTATCCCTTCGTGCCATGCACCGCCAAAGCGGAGGCCTCCCTCGTGCTGCACAACGTCAGGGCAGCAGAATTGCTTCGTGCCCCAACATTTATTCCGCGGCGCGCATCTCAGCAATCCACCGCATATACGCGTGCCTGCCGCATCAGAGGGAAAAATCAAACGCGTCGCTTCCGATCTCCTGATTCTTCCAGTTCATCAGCCAGAGCATCATTTCTCTCTCACCGGCTCTTTCAAGAGTTTCAATGCTGCCCTCAATATTCTCCGCATTGAAAAATCCCTCTTCCGCCAGAAGTTTCAGCACCGGGAGATTCCGGTCAGCCGCGAGATGACGCAGAATTTCCTCCAGCTTTTCATTGATTCTGCCGCGGTACTCCGCCGCCTTCTCCGGGGCGAGATCCTCCGGATACTTCAGACGCATCAGAATCATTTCCACTCTCCTGGAATCCATCCAGGTACGGTCAAGCACCCTGTCATAGACCGAGAAATCATACTCCTTCCCGTTTCTGCCGAACCCGGTGAGCAGATCATTCATCATGTAGGTATTCTCAACCGGAAACACAAGAATCGTGCCGGAATTCTGAAGTTTTATTCTGTCTGTCTCGTTTTCTCCCGCGCTACGTGCATATTTTAACAGAATTGCGTCTTTTTTTAAATACTTATCTATCGATACCATGCGCTATTCCAATCTGCTTCACAACACATTCACTTCCCGGCACCATTTTTTCTCACATTGCATTCATTTTCCCGGCACCATTCTTTCTCGCATTGCATTCATTTTCCCGGTACCATTCTGCTTTAAATCGCATTCACTTCCCGGGAAAGTTCCTTTTCCCTCTCGGAAAGCATGAACTTTTTATGGTAGCGGAAATATTCCTCATTTCCGTGCGCACTGAGAAAACGGACGCTGTAATCGTTAACAGTGAGTTCTGTCACCAGGAGAAGCATTTCATTCCCGTCGCCGAAGGCGCGGCTGACAAAATCGAATACGTTGGAAATCTCCCTGCTGATCCGGGAGGTCTCCTCCTTCATAGAGCTGACGCGCCCCGAGAAAATTCTTTTTACAATTTCAAATTCTTTGTCGGATCCCGCAGGCTTCTCCAGACGAAAATCCTTCAGACACTCCCCGTCAAAGGCGATGGGGTACTGCCTCCGGAGTCTCTCATCGTCTGTGATCCCGTTTGCCGCCGTCAGCTCCTCCAGCTTCTGCTCTTCTTTCTGCATAGCTTCTGTCAGAAGCTCCGAGACGGACCGCGCATTTTTTTCCTGTATCCCGGCACCGATCTCAGCCAGTCCGGCGTGCAAACACTTCAGGCAATCTTCCTCCCGCACGTTCTGCCGGATTTCCGGCAGAAGCGCCTCCGTCAGAAGCCCAAGAAGCGTGATTCTCTCATCAAAGGGTGCCCTCCCCGCTCTCGCCACGATCTGGCTCTCCGCAGTCCCGTCCAGGATGCGGCGGACCTGGTAGTCTTCCCGATACTTCCGGTACAGCTGATAATACGTCGCAAATTCCGCGGCAATTCTCGGATGGTGCAGATACTGTACGATCAGCATCTCGTCAACCGGGAAGTTCTGTTCCTCATAGAGAAAAATTGCCTCGGAGAGATCTTCCCAGCCGCGCGCCGTCACGTAGTTCTTCCCGTCAACCGTCGTCTCGATCGAATAGAAATCGTCCGGATTGATATCCAGATAAGACTGAATTGCCTTGTGAATTCCCTGCTTTTCCGCATAAGTCTTCCATGTGGCATAATCCGGCTCCGCCTTCAGGACCTTAAGGCGGTCCAGCGTAACGATGTCAAACTCATGCACCGAACGATTGTACTCCGGCGGATTGCCGGCAGTCACAACGACCCAACCCCGCGGGATCTGATGATTGCCGAAGGTCTTGTACTGCAAAAACTGAAGCATGGAAGGACCGAGCGTTTCCGAGACACAGTTGATCTCATCCAGAAACAGTATGCCTTCCTTCTTTCCGGATTTCTCCATGTTTTCATACATGGAGGCGATAATCTCACTCATCGTATATTCGGAAACATTGCAGGCCTCGCCCTGATAGCTCTTGCGGGAGATAAACGGCAGACCGAGAGCGCTCTGTCTCGTGTGGTGTGTCATGGAATATGAGACGAGGGAGATATCAAGCTCCCTCGCGATCTGTTCCATGATTGCAGTTTTTCCGATTCCCGGCGCGCCGATCAGGAACACCGGTCTCTGCCTCTCCAGAGGAATTCTGTAATTTCCATATTCATCCTTCATCAGATAGATCATCACTGCCTGACGAATCTGTTCCTTTGCCTGCTGTATATTCATTCCTGTCTCTTTCTCCGTCTATGTTCCGGTTCGTGGTCCCGTCTGCGTCTCTGTCTGTATTACGTTCTCTTCTTCATGGCCTGTTCCGCCAGCCTGTCAGCACGATTGCGATCCGTGCCCGTCGGAAGCGGCTCACTGCCCGCACGTATTCCCTTCCGTTAACCGAAGTCTTCCGCGTCCAGAACGAGCCTCATCGCCCACGATGGCACCTTCGGAATCTCAAATCCCTCTCTGACAAAAATAAACGCCGTCTGGTACTCTGGTTTCCGCAGCGGAAACGTCCCGTATCCGTCCGTGAAATAAAGGAGTCCCCGGAGATTTCTCAGTTCTCCGGAAGCTCTCATCTGGTCTACCCGTTCAAACACGGGCCGGAAGTCCGTTCCTCCGGACCCGGAAATCTCAATACTCTTCATGTACCGCTCAAACTCTTCATCGGAGGTTATCTTTCTGTCCTCCTGTATGTCGCTGTCACATTGTATAATATGAAGATTCATCCGTTCTGTAAAGCTCTCTGTTGTTTTCAGCACGGACCACGTCTTGTGGAGGAAGTTCCGGATCGTCGATCCCTGGCAGGAACCTGAAGTATCAAGCGCAATGACAAAATCCCGGATCTTCATGGTCTCCCGATATTCAAGCGGCTCGATCAGCGGCATGTTCCGGTACAGCTGCATGCCGTAGGTATAATAGATATAGTCAAATTCATCCGGGTTGACGTGAATCTCTTCCGCCGATCTCGCAAACTTCCGGAGAAACGACTCGTACTCTCCGCTTTTGCGGTACTGCTCGTGAAAAACCTTTTTCAATCCACCCGGAACTCTTGCCTGGTTCTTCTCGAAGGACTCCATATCCTTCTGCACGCCGCTGCTGATGGTCTGCCACTTCTGTCCGACCGAATCTCCGCCCCGGCGGATGATCATCTCCTTCCAGACATGATCCTCCATCAGCCATGGCTCGTGCAGATCAAAATGGAAAAGCTCACGGAGTTCCTCTGCTCCATTCTCTCTATAAGCATTGCCATCTCCCGAGGCCAGATTTTCTCCCGGAACATTACCATCCCTCGAGGCCAGATTCTCTCCCCGAACATTGCCATCCTTCGTGACCTGATTTTCTCCCGGAACATAGCCATCCTTTTCCGGTATGGATTCTCCAAGGAACAAACGATAAAGGCTCTCGGCGGTCATCTTCTCTGTGTATCTGCGCAGCTGGCGGATCCGGTTTCTGCGCTCCCAGTCTTCCGGGAGCTCCAGATCACGAAGGCCGCACTCCTCCACCGCGTTTTCCGCGGCGATATCGGCAGCCAGGTCCCACAGTCCCGTCTCCAGTCTCGCATACCGGAACGGATGCCGAAAGAGACAGTGGAAAATCATGTGAAGACAGGTTCGGATCAGTCGGATCCGGTCCTCTCGAAACAACCGGATCACCGATTCCGCGTCGCAGTAAATGTAGCTCCCGTTGGTTCCGATGCCCGCAGGAAGATCCGCCAGACGGTACCCGCCGGCATCAATGCCGAGCAGACTTCCGGCGAGCTTTTCCCCTAGGGTCTTCTTTTCCTGATCACGCTCTGCACCCTCACTTTCCGGATTCCGGAACTCACTCTCCGGCTTTTCCTTCTCTCCAGCGGAGCTCACCGGGCCTAAGCCAGCTGTCCCGGACCCCGGCAATACGCCCTTCGGAGCCGGATTCATCCTGTCTCCCGGTTCATCAGCTTTCTCTGCGGACGGTGTATAAAAGACCACCGGCATGGTCAGCAGCGCCCGGTTCAGATAGGGCATCTCCGTGATCAGCTTATCCCTCACGAACTGCAGAATCTGCCCGGCAAGCGCCTCCCGCGAATCCGGATACGCGGTTTTATCCCTTTCAGTTTTCTGCGTCTTATCTGTTATCATTCACTTACTCTTCTTCGCACAGTTCTGCAGGCTGCGCCGGTTCGTTTGTTTGTTTTCTGAACGCTCTGTTTGGGTTTGTTTATTTTCTGGGCGTTCTGAACGCGCTATTCTGGTCTGTTTATTTTCTGAGCGTTCTGTCAGCTTATACCAGTTCTGCCAGCTCGCAGATCAGCTTCTCGGACTTCTCCCAGCCAAGGCAGGGATCTGTGATTGATTTTCCATAGATGCCCTCACCGATCTTCTGATTTCCATCTTCCAGATAGCTCTCGATCATGAGGCCCTTCACCATCCTGTGAATGTCTTCAGATACATGCATGCTGTGAAGAACGTCCTTGGCTATACGGATCTGCTCAATGTATTTCTTACCGGAATTCGCATGATTGCAGTCCACGATCACCGCCGGGTTCTTCAGATCCCGCTCCGCATAGAGCTCACAGACATTTCGAAGGTCTTCATAATGATAATTTGGCATACTGTTGTTAAATTTGTCAACATATCCGCGGAGAATAGCATGTGCCATCGGATTTCCCGTCGTCTGAACCTCCCATCCCCTGTAAAGGAACTTCTGTCTGGACTGAGCCGCTGTGATGGAATTCATCATAACCGTCAGATCGCCGGAGGTCGGATTTTTCATTCCTGCAGGGATGCCGATGCCGCTCGCCACGAGGCGGTGCAGCTGATCCTCCACGGAGCGCGCGCCGACCGCCACATAGGACAGCAGATCCGACAGATATCTGTGATTCTCCGGATAGAGCATCTCCTCCGCGCAGGTGAAGCCGGTCTCCCGGATCACTCTCGTGTGCATATCCCGGATCGCGATGATGCCCGCGAGCATATCCTCCTTGCCCTCGGGATCCGGCTGATGCAGCATTCCCTTATATCCGGTGCCGAGCGTTCTCGGTTTATTCGTATAGACACGGGGAATGATGAAAATTCTGTCCTTCACCTTTTCCTGTACTTTTGCCAGACGGTTCATATAATCCAGAACAGCATCTTCATTGTCCGCCGAGCAGGGGCCGATAATCAGAAGAAAGCGGTCATCCTTCCCGGTAAAGATCGCTTCGATCTCCTGGTCTCTCTGCTCTTTAATGTCCTTCAGCCTCTGGTCAAGCGGAAACTCCGCCTTCAGCTCCTGCGGTGTCGGAAGTTTCCGGATAAAATTCATCTGCATTTCCATAGTGTCTTCTCTCCTTGTTTCATGATCGGATCGTTCCGAATCTATTTTCGCGCTTTAAAGTGTAAAAGAAGCGTGTCTTTATATGATACCATAAATACACATCAAATCAACCCGGCACGATATTTTTTTCACATCCTGCCAGATATTTCACATTTTCACCCTGTTGTCGCACACATATGCCCAAATTTTCTTCCCAATTGGTATCGCGCAGCATTTTCCATCGAACTTCCATGCAAACAACGCACATCCCGCCCCGATTCAGTCACAGTAACCCACAGACCAGGACCGTCCACATTTTCTCACAGGCCGGGGCCGTCCACATTCTCTCACATACCGGATTCCGTCACGTTAATCTCCACCCTGGGTTAAATAACGTCAAGCCACCTCCCGGGCCGATCAACAGGTTCGTTAATTCCTTGAAAGAATTCCCTCCGGATACTTTCCTTTCAGATATCTTTTCCTGTACAATAGAGCTGTAGAAATTCCGTATACTTCAGGTGACAATTGAAGGAAGCAAAAGTAAGAAGGAGAAACCTCCATGACTGAAAACAAAATATTCACCAGAAGAAATATGTTCTCTCTGGGCGCCATGATTCTTTCCTCTTTTATCATGGCCTGCGGCAATAACCTGCTGATTGAAGAAGCCAACCTGCTCCCGGGCGGAGTCATGGGCATCTCCCGTCTGACACATGTCATCGGCGGCCTGTTCCATGTAAATATCCCGCTGATCGTTGTGTATCTGGGGCTGAATATTCCGGTCGCACTTTTCTGCATCCGCCATATCTCAAAGCGATTTGTCCTGCTGTCCCTGATCCAGATTCTGATGCTGTCGCTGTTCATGCATCTGTTCCCTCACTACCGGATCTTCGACCAGGAAATTCTCAATGTAATCTTCGGCGGAGTAATCTGGGGCGCAGGCACCACGATTGCCCTTCAGGGCGGCGGCTCCACCGGAGGAACAGATTTCATCGCCCTCTATGTATCAAACAAGACGGGGAATGAGATCTGGATGCAGGTCTTCTTCTTCAACTGCCTGCAGCTGGCGATCTTCGGATCGGTCGCAGGATGGGGCCAGGCCGGCTATTCCATCATTTTCCAGTTCATATCCACCCGGATGATTAATACCTTCCACAACCGCTACAAACGGGTCGTGCTTCAGATATTCACCAAGCACAAGACCGATGTCACAAAGGCCTACCTAAAGCGCTTCGACCATGGCGTCACCATTCTGGACGGCACCGGAGGCTATACCGGTGAAAA
>OCVV011345246.1_pt1 | contig 10489 bp, 2 predicted proteins | sample 1539721 | NCBI WGS metagenome assembly OCVV01 (sample SAMN02144230, study PRJEB22623) | gut metagenome | biome: sheep rumen | host: Ovis aries | place: New Zealand
ACGTAAGAAGAAACCGGTTAAAATTGCCGATTCGGTCATAGGTGCACTTTTCGGCAATCTGCCGGACGAGCCTGATGCCCATTCCGCCGGAATCCAGGTCTTCAAAATCCTTCTCCGCATCCGTTTCCTCCAGCGGGTTGAAGGGTTTTCCGTCATCCCGGAAGCCGACCTGAAGCCTGTCGCCCTCTCTGCGGCAGGAAAAGAAGAGGTGCCCGGCACCGGAATAGGAGACAATATTGGTCAGGACCTCCTCGCAGGCGAGATACATCTTTCTGCTCCCGGGGTTGTTGCCCGCTTCGGAAAAGACTCTGTCGCGAATCACGGTGGCGGATGACTGATCAACGGGAAGAGCCTCCCAGGCGGTCGGCGCATCATCGCTCTGCAGCATCAGAACCAGAACCGTCAGATCATCAAATGCGGGGCAGCCCCTGCGAAAGGCGTAGTTTCTGCTGACGATGCGCAGCACGCTGTCTTCCGCCGTGAGGCGATTCCGGATGCAGTTTGCGGCTTCCGAAAGGAGCCTTTCCTCCCCGTAGAATTCATTGTCCGGATTGACGGCTTCGGTAACCCCGTCGGTATACAGCAGGAGGCCCTCACTGGGGTTAAGCTTCAACGTCTCCTCCCGAATGCCGGCATCCGGAAAAATGCCCAGTGCGATGCCCGTATCCAGCCTGACGGCCATCGGGTCCTTTCGCAGCAGAAGGGGCCTGGTGTGGCCGGCGTTGGCGAGACGCAGCTCACCGGTTTTCGGGTTGAGCTCTGCCACCTGCACAGTGGCAAACAGCCCCTCCGGATTCTCTCCGCAGAGCTCATCATTGGCCAGATTCAGTGCCTCTGCCGGGCTGCAGCCGGCCTTCAGCTTCTCCCGGATCATGGTTTTTGCCATGGCCATGAAGAGTGCCGCACTGACCCCTTTGCCGGAAACGTCGCCGATGACGGCACAGACACTCTCGTCGCTCCGGACAAAGCAGTCATAAAAGTCGCCCCCGACGGTTTTGGCCGGATGGGCATAGGCGCCGGCGCTGAAATTCTCTCCGGAGAGCACGGCGTTTTCCGGCACCATGCCAAGCTGAATTTTCCGGGCCACATCCATCTGCACATTGGTTTCGGCCTGCTCTCTGGAAAGGCTCTCAATGTCCCGGATATAGGCCTCAATGTCTTCCGTCATTTTGTTGAAGGAGTCGGCGATCTCGCCGATCTCATTGCGGAATTTATATTCCAGCGGTTCGGGAGACTTGCTGCGGTCAGCCACAAAGCTGTTCATGCGTTTTGAGATCTGCTGCAGAGGCTTTGCAACCCACCGGTTGACAAAGGAAAGCAGCAGCAGGAAAACAACCAGCATGACCAGCACAACCGGCACGGTTGAGACAATGAAGTTCCGGATGAGAGCACTTCTCCCCACGCTGAGGCTGTCCTCCGAACCGATGACGGCGAGAACATTGCCCTCGGCATCCTTATAGGGCGTCACCCAGACCAGACCGTAGCTGTAGCTGTTGTTGACGACGATGCGATCGATATCTTCCTCTCCGGCGAGTGCCTGCAGCTCCTGCTCGTAGAGCGGGTCATTGGTCTTGCCGCCTCTGCCGATCATCTCCTGCAGTTCCTCATTCCGGTCATCATCGGCAGCGATGCAGAAGACATAGGTTCTCACATGCGTTTCGGGATCAACCGTGTAGGCAAAGATGGAATCCAGCCGGGAGGCCGCAGCCACTTCCCGCATCAGAAGGCAGAAACTGTCATAGCGCTCCGTCTGCCGGGCATCCTGCAGGTTTTCCAGTCCGATCTGATCCAGATATTCCTTCACGATCTCCGCACTGCCCCTTGCCAGGCTCTCGCCCTGTGTCAGAAGATCGGAATAGTTGTCATAGAGGCTCCAGAGCGTTGTGGCAAGGAGGAGGAGAAAGAGCGCCAGCAGAAGCAGAAGGATGATCTGGTGGCGTAACGTCGTCTTCACGTTTCGATCCGGATCTTGCGATCCAGCCCGGTCATGTGAATCACATCCAGCAACTCATCTGACACGTTGCGAAGGGCAAAGGATCCGTTCATCTGCTTGTAGGCTGCCACCAGCTGCCGGAGGCCGGCAGAGGAGATGTACTCCACCTCTGCCAGGTCAAGCGAGAGGAAGTCAATGCCGCCCTCCAGATTCTGCAGCTCCTGAGCAAGCTGCGGTGCGCTCTGGGTATCAAGCCAGCCGGACAGCTTCAGCTCAGCTTTTTTGTCCGTAATTGTTTTGGTAATCGTCATGGTGTTTATCCTCCCTGATCAGCGTATTTCGGATTATTCTTCAAACATTTCGAGCTCGTCGAGCGCTCTGAGCATCTGGATGATATAGCGCTCGCCGGAAACCGGCCATTTAAACCCGAGCCGGAAGAGAGCCTCGGTGGTAAAGCGGTTGTCCGAACCGATTTCGTAGCGGCGGAGCCCGTCATGGCTGCGGTAGGCAATCAGGGCGCCGGAGGTATCCTCCGACTTCTCCATTCTCTCCGCAAACTCCTCGTCCTCCACCGTCTCCACCCGGAAGCCGTATTCCCGCATGGAATAGACAATATCCGCGAAGGTGACAGTGTGGTTGTTGTAAGTATGGAACACGGTGAACCGTCTGTCAACCCCTGCGAGCTTTAAAATGGCGGCTGCGGTCATGTCGATCTCGGAAAAGTCTGTGAGATTTGCCAGAAGCGAGTAGGGCACGGCGCCGATGGTCTTGTAGCTGGCAAGGGTACGGATGAAGGCGTTGCTGCGGAAGTTGATCTGGAATTCACCGTCGGAGTGACGGCCCATCAGATTGCTCAGGCGCATGATCTTCGCGTCCAGCCCGTCCTCCACCGCCTCGAGGATTGCCCTCTCCGCTTTGAACTTTGCTCTGGCATAGGCGTTGTCCAGCAGCTGACCGTTGTAGATTTCGTTTTCCTTCATCAGCCAGCTCTTCGGAGGCGTGCCGTCAAGGCCTTCGCCGGCGATGCTGACGGTGGAGGTCTGTATGAGGCGTCTGCCGGTTCTTTTGCACAGGTCGATCAGATTCAGCACACCGATGTAGTTGACCTGATCGAGGCTGTCGTCCTTCACAAAGTGCTTCACGAGTGCTGCACAGTTGATGAGGGTGTCAAAGGGCAGGCTGTCCAGTTTCTCGAGAGAGGCCCGGTCTGTGATGTCACCCGTCACCACATGCACCCGTCCGTTCTCCAGATAGGGCATCAGGTTTTCGTTGAAGTAGTAGAAGAACCACTGTCTCAGCCGGCTGACGGCACCCGTGCCCCGAATCAGGCAGGTTACATCACCCTCATAGCCCTGCAGAAACTCTCTCAGCACGTGAATCCCGAGAAATCCGGTGACGCCGGTGAGGAGAATGTTGCCGAGAGAACCGGGATGGATTTCCGGGAGATTCTCTTCCGCATTAAAGGAGAGATCCAGCTTCCGATAGTCATAGTCTCTCAGCTCGTCCCGCTGCTTTTCCTCTGTCTCATCCACGCTCTGCCCCATGGCAAGTGCGGCCAGCGCACGGGGCGTCTGCGCCTTGAACACATCCGCATATACAATCGGATAGCCCTTGGCCGAGGCGTTCATCGCCACAACAGCCACCGAGAGGGAGGTTCCGCCCAGCTCGAAGAAGTTGCCGTCGGCACTGACCTTTTCCAGATTCAGCACATCGGCGAACCATGCGCAGAAATCTGCCTCCGCCTCATTGGCAGGCGGAATATAGGCCCGTTCCTCCGGTTTAAACTCCACCGGCGGGAGCTTCTTTTTATCGATTTTTCCGTTGGCGGTCAGCGGCATATGCTCAAGCGGCACAAACACGCTCGGCACCATGTAGGGCGTGAGCCGTCCGGAGAGAGAGGAACGGAGATCGTCCGTGTCAATCGGCTTAGAGGCTGTATAGTACGCCGCCAGGAACAGGTTGGTGCTCTCTCCGCAGGCAAGCACGATGCTCGTGCCGATGCCGGGATATGCGTTGATCGCCTCTTCAATCTCACCCAGCTCGACCCGCAGCCCTCTCAGCTTCACCTGATTATCGGTTCTGCCACGGAAACGGATGGAGCCGTCATACAGCAGCTCCGCCAGATCGCCCGTGCGGTAGGCGGGGATGCCGTCAACCGTGATAAATTTGCTCTGCGTCTGCTCCGGGAGTCTGATATATCCCCTGCCGACGCCTTTGCCGCCGATGACAAGCTCACCCGGCACATAGGGCGGAAGCAGATGGCCTTTGCTGTCCATAATCCAGGCCTTCACATTGGCGGAGGGCCAGCCGATGGTGATCCGCTCCGGATCCGTCACCTCGGCCATGGTGCAGCTGATGGTGGCCTCTGTGGGGCCGTAGCCGTTCATGATGTAGCTGTCGGGGTTTTTCTCCCTGATCTTCGCGTAGAGGCTTGCCGGGAAGGCTTCCGCCCCCATGTCATAGGCCTTCACCCTTCTCATGGCCTCATCCATGACCGGCAGTGAAATCACGTTGGACAGCCAGGAGGGCGTGCAGCTCACCATATCCACCGCATTGCGATTCATCAGCTCGGCCATCTTCGCCGGGTTGTGGATGGCCTCCTCATCTGCCATGACGACGGTCATGCCGTGAGAGAGCGGGATCATCTCCTCCATGACGGACACGTCGAAGGTGATGGCCGCCATGGCGAGGGAGCGGGTTGTCCTCTCGGTATAGCCAAGAATCTCCGCATTTTTCGGGTTGGCATCGACGAAGTTGACAAGATTCTGCTGCGTCAGCATGACGCCCTTGGGCCTTCCGGTGGAGCCGGAGGTATAGATACAGTATGCCATATCCTGCGGAGCCCTGTCAATGCCGGGGTCGGAGCTGCCGTTCTCCGCTTCCCGCCCGGCTTTCATCAGATCATCAAAGTGATGTACCGGGCAGGGTGCGTTCTGCAGAAAGGCCTCTCTCTCTTCCGCCACCTCATCGGTGACGATCAGCATCGCAGCGCCCGCATCCTCCAGCATGAAGCGGACACGGTCGTCGGGATACTCCGGATCAATGCAGAAGTAGGCTTTGCCCGATTTCAGGATGCCCTGGCGTGTGACATACACCCGGCTGTCACGGTGCATCATCAGGGCGACAATCCGGTCAGGGGCTGCATCGGGATCCGCTTTCAGAATTCCGTGGGCCAGGAAATTTGCTTTTTCATTCAGCTCATGATAGGTCAGCGTGCCGTCCTTTGCGATGACGGCCGTTCGGTCAGGCGTCTTTTCCGTGCTCTCCTCCAGCAGGCAGTGGGCCGGGCGGAAGACAACAGGCCAGTCGGTATCATTGTTCTTCTGCAGGAATGCTTTTCCGCTTTCAGACAGCAGCTCGGCATCGCCCAGCTTTTCTCCCTTCAGAAGCCCCTGCAGCACCATGCCGTACACGTCAGCCATCCAGCCGATCTGCTCGGGCAGATACAGGTCGCTCCGGTATTCAAAGGACACGGAGTAGTTCCCGTCCTGCTTCCACACATCCACACTCAGCGGCTCCTTGGCATCGGCAAAGGGCAGGGCGACTTCCTCGGCCTGCTGCCCGGCAAGGGTGAAGCCGGTGAAGGAGTCTCCCTGATAGGCAAAGAGAATATCGGCATTCACGTCATAAGCTCTCGCACACTCGGCAAAGGAGACGATATCATTGGCCGTCAGCTCCTGAATCAGCTTCTGGACCTGCCGGACATAGTCCGCCGCCTCATCCGTCTCCTTTGCGGAAACGAAGATGGGATAGGTTTTCACCAGCATGCCGGTGATACGCATGGTCTGCAGTGTCGTTCTGCCGTTGTAGATGGCGGCGAACAGTGCTTCCTCCTCGCCGTTGAGCCTGGAGAGCATCCGCGCAAAGCCCGCCGTGAAGAGGGCATTCTCCGTCACCCTGTTCTCCCTGCAGAAGGTGCGGACCGCGTCAGCCGATACGCCTTCCAGTTTGTGGCGGAACATGGCCGCTTTTCCGGATACCTTTTCATCCGTTTTTTCCGCTGCCGGGAGGGATTTGACACTCACCCCGTCGAAGAGCGAATCATACAGAGCCTTCGCTGCGGCATAGGCATCGGATGCTCGCTTCTCTCTCTCTTCCAGTGCGAGATTCAGGGCATTGAAGGTCTCCTCCTTCAGTTCCTTTCCCTGATAGGCAGATTCGATATCCTCCATCAGCACGGCAACGGAGCTGCCGTCCATCATGATGTGATGAAACACCATGCAGAGATAGAGGGAGGTATCCGTATCGATCAGGCGGAAGCGGAAAAGGGGCGCTTCACTCATGTTGAACACCAGATGCTGAGAACCTATCTGCTCTTCAAGCTCCCTGTCCGTCAGCGTGCTGTGCTCTATCTCCACATCCCACCTTAGCTCCGGGTGCATGACCATCTCCGCCTTCCCGTCCGGGGTGTTCTCCACAGAGCAGGTCATGGTCGGGTGGGCCTTCACCGCTTTGCGGATGGCCTGCGAGAGACGGTTGACGTCCGTATCCCTGCTGATTTTCAGAAGGAAGGGAATGCTGTATTTATCGCTCTTCTCGTCCATCCGGCACTCGAGCCAGATGCCGAGCTGTGTCTGCGTCAGGGGTGAGCGGAGAAGCCCGGCCTCGGCCTGCTCCGCCTGTTTGACGGGCAGAACATCCTTTTTCGGCTTACGGGCGTTTCTCCAGTGCTCGGTCAGGCGGTTTTCCAGATCGAGCACCCGCAGGCCCTGCAGCAGCTCCTTCACATCGGGGCTCCAGCCGTATTTCTCCTCCATCTCGGCCATCAGCTGCATGGTGTTGATGGAGGTGAGGCCGGCATCCGTCAGGGCATCGGTAACGGAGAAATCGCCGTTCCCAATCACATGGGCAGCCAGGTCGAAAAGCTCCTTTTCGAGAGCCGGCATCTCCCTTGTCTCTGCCCTGTTCGCAGCGGTCTTTCTCTCCGGTCTGGGGAGGCGGCGTTTATCCACCTTCTGGTTCTGCGTCATGGGGATGGCGTCGATCAGCATGGTCACCGCAGGCACCATATAAGGCGGTTTTTTCGACCGGATATGGTTTTCAATCTCCTGCACGGAGCATTCCTTCCCCGCTTCCGGCACCACATAGGCCGCAACATACTTGCCGCTGCCGCTGTCATTATCAAAGGCCTGGACGGTCACGTCCCGAACCCCGGGGCATTCCCGGATGACGGCCTCAATCTCAGAAAGCTCAATCCGGAAGCCCCGGATTTTGACCTGTCCGTCATTTCTGCCGATAAAATCGATCTCTCCGTCGGGCAGGAAGCGAACCACATCACCCGTGCGGTAAACGGTTTCATATTCCTTCCAGTCTGAGAAGGGATTGGGGAGAAAGACCTCTGCGGTTTTCTCCGGCCGGTTCAGATAACCCCGGCTCACGCAGGGCCCTGCGACCCAGAGCTCGCCCGGCACGCCGACCGGCACCCGTCTGCCCTTCTGATCCACCACGTAGAGTGCTGCATGGTTTGCACTCCCACCGATGGGGATACGGAGGTATTCCCGGTCAACAAGCTTCTCCGTCACATGGACGGTGCACTCGGTCGGCCCGTAGAGATTGTAAAAATCGATATTCGCGGGCGGCGCCATCGGCGCAAGGCGTTCGCCCCCCACAGCGAGCATGCGAAGGCATGCAGGGCGGAAGGGAGACACTGCAAACTGCCTGCCCACCTGAGTCGTCATGAAGATGTGGGTGACACGGTTTTCTTCCAGATACTTCCCCACTGCAGCAAGATCCAGCCGGATCTCCTCCGGCACGATGCAGACGCAGGCGCCTGCAGTCAGGGTCGGGTAGAGATCCAGCATGTCGGCATCAAAGCCGTAGCTTGCGTAGGCCCCGACCACGCTCTCTTCGGTGATCTGCCGCGCTTCCCTTGTATACCGGCAGAAGCCCGCCAGGTTGCCGTGCTCCAGCATGACGCCCTTGGGAACGCCGGTGGAGCCGGACGTATAGAGCAGGATAAAGAGATCACGGGCATTCGGGATCGGCAGAGAGTACTCCGCCGGGGCTGCCGGAAGAGCGGGAATATCTTTGATCAGAAGCGTCTTTCCGGTATAATCCTTTACGAGCGGGAGAAGATTTTCGTCCGCAATCAGCAGGGAGGCCTTCGCATCTTCGATCATGAAGGAAAGCCGCTCCGCCGGATACGACGGATCCAGCGGCTGATAGGCAGCCCCCGCTTTGAGAATGCCGAGAGAGGCGATAACCATATACTCGCATCTGGGGATCAGCACGGAGACCACATCGCCCTGCCCGATGCCCTCCTTATTGAGGGCCCAGGCAATTCTATCCGACAGATCGTCCGTCTCTGCGTAGGATCTTCTCACCTCGCCGATGATGACGGCTGTGGCTTCCGGATGCTTTTTCGCCTGCATGCGGAAACGGGCTACGATATTGTCCTCATCCTTCGTCACATAGGGGGCATCCGGCAGAAATGCGTTCAGCTGCTCCGTTTGCTCCGGAGATGTGATGTCCACCTCCCCCATCCGTTCCTTCCGAAGGAACTCCTCCGCCGCCTTTTCATAGGAACGGGCAAAGCTTTCGATATTCTCCCGCAGGAAAAGATCCTTCCGGTAGGAGATTCTCAGCTGATAGCTGCCGTTGAAGCGGAACACCTCAGCCGTGATCTCATCCTTCGGGTCATCACGCAGAATCTCTTCCGGAACAACCTTCCCGCCCAGGAAATTCATCTCCGGGAGGAGATCGCCCTGATAGGCGAAGAGGGTGGGGATCTCAAGCTGCAGAGCGGTGCAGACCTCCGCGAAGGAATAAAGCCCCATCTCCCGGCTCGTGCTCACCTGACTGTCAAGAGCCTTCAGATGCACCGCTATTGTTTCATCGGGAGAAAACCGCTCCGCCACGGGGACGGTTTTGACGAACATGCCGTAGCTGTCGGCAGTCTCCTTCGTTCTGCCGCTGTGGATGGTGGCATAGAGGGCACGCTCCGAGCCGGAAAAACGGCTCAGCACATACCCGTACACCCCCAGAAAGAAGGTGCTGGTCCGGATCCCCGCCTGTCTGACAAAGCGGGAGATCGCATCCGTATCAAGATCCAGCGAATGGCTGAGCACGGCGCTCTTCTCCTCCCCACCCCTGAGATCGCGGCAGAGGGTGGTGGCCTCCTCCGTATCGGAGAGCAGGTTTGTGTACCATTCCTTCGCCTTCCCATAAGCCTCCGTCTTTCGCGCTGCCTGCTCCTTTTCCGCAAAAAGAGCTGCGGGGCAGTTTTCCGCTTTCGGTGCTTCCCCCCGATAGACTCTGTCCAGCTCCTGCAGAAACAGATTGACCGTTGTGCCGTCAAAAAGAATATGATGGATATCGAAGAAAAGGTACTTCTCCTCCCCGTTATCAATGAGGGCGAACCGGCAGAGCTCTCCCTCCGTGTCCTCAAAGGGGCGGACAAGCTTCTCTATCTCCGGCCTGCCTGTAAGACGGGAAATGTGAACGGGAAGTTCTTCCCCATCCCCCGCCGGGAGAGAGCGTGTGACGGTGCCGTCCTTTCCGGCATGAAAGGTGGAAAGGAAGTTCGGATGGGCCTGAACGGTGACGCGAAGCGCCTTTTCCAGCCGGTCCAGATCGGTCTGAGCCGGCAGCGGAAGCAGGACCGGGATATTATAGGCAGTCCCCTTCGGATTCTTTCTCCAGTCCAGATAAATGCCGTATTCCGTCATGGAGAGGGGCGTTTCTCTCCTGACACGTAAATCTGCGTTATTCATTTTCATACTTCTCCTTTTCTCCCGTTAATCTCTGATCTTTCACGGCGAGGGACAGGCTGACCGTCAGGGAAAGTGCCTGGGCACAGACCCAGCTGTACCAGATGCCCTCCACGCCGAATATCGTTGTCAATATCAGTAATGCCGCTATCATGAAGACCGATCCGCTGAAAAGTGAAATCAGCAGGGCCCGTTTTGTCTTATTCTGTGCCTGGAAGAGGACCATGATGAGGCTGTTCAGCCCGAACAGCGGAATCGACAGCACGTAGATCCGGATGGCCTTCACGGTGAGGGAGAGCAGTTCCCCTCCCCGAATGGACAGAAGCCCGGCAATCCCCACAGCTGCCAGGGCATACAGCACGGCAAGCACCGCCGTACCGACAAGCTCTATCCGCAGCCCGAGACGGAAGGTTTCGCCCAGGCGTTTTCTGTCCTTCGCACCGAAGGCCGCAGCGAGGATCGGCTGGGAGGCCTGAGCGATGCCATCATAGACGGCCATCGCCGTCATACTCAGCTGCGTGATCACCGCATAAACCGCGACATAGCTTTCATTGCCCACCCGGATAATCCGGTTATTGAACACATTGGTGGTGACGGTCATGCCGAACTGGGAGGCTGCGAGAGGAATCCCCGCCTGCGTGATCTTCATCCACCTGCCGGGAAGGCTCCCTCTGTGCCACCGCAGCGTGTTCTTCCTGCTGAGAAAATGGGTGGCATTGAAGAGCAGGCCGACACTGTATGCAATGCAGGTGGCCAGCGCTGCGCCCCTCGGCCCCCAGTGAAGAGGCCCCACAAACAGCACATCCAGTGCCAGGTTCACAAGGGCACAGAGCAGCGTGGCAAGAAT
>OCVV011360973.1_pt1 | contig 10489 bp, 8 predicted proteins | sample 1539721 | NCBI WGS metagenome assembly OCVV01 (sample SAMN02144230, study PRJEB22623) | gut metagenome | biome: sheep rumen | host: Ovis aries | place: New Zealand
TTTATGATTTCGCGAATATTAGCAGCAGATGCAGTGAATACATAGAAGTTCTTTGCGCGGAAGCCGTTTGAATCGTCACACAATTTCCCGGCTGCAAGGGGTTTCGCAATTGCCGGAAAAATGATTCGATGAAAGGAGGTGAGACCGTGGATGCTGTGATCAGCTGGCTCCGCGTGAGAGTTCTTACGTGGCTGATACCGCCAAAAACAATAGAGATCATAGATATCATACAGATACTGCTGATAGCATATTGTGTATACCATATGATCCTGTGGCTCCGGAATACCCGGGCGTACACATTGCTGAAGGGTATTGCTGTTATAGCGATCTTTGTATTTTTTGCAAATGTCCTGCAGATGGAGGTCATTGTATGGCTGATCAGCAATCTGGGAGTTGCGGCATTTACCGCGGTCATTATAATTTTTCAGCCGGAGCTGAGAAAGGTCCTTGAACAAATGGGACACAGATCCCTTTTTTCTCCGATCATGAATTCGCTGACGGTATCGAGGGAGGAAGAAGGAAACAAGCGGTTCAGTGATAAAACGCTCAATGAGATCGTACGGGCCTGCTATGAAATGGGCGAGGTCAGAACAGGAGCTTTGATCGTTATAGAGAGGGATATCAATCTTAACGATTATGAAACGACCGGCATACCTGTGGATGCAGTCGTAACAGGTCAGCTCCTGATCAATATATTTGAACATAATACTCCTCTGCACGACGGAGCCGTCATTATCAGAGGAAACAGAGTCGCTGCGGCCACCTGTTATCTGCCGCTCTCCGATAATATGGATCTGAGCAAAAAGCTCGGAACCAGACACCGGGCCGGAGTCGGCATCAGTGAGGTGTCTGACTGTCTGGTCATTATTGTTTCGGAAGAAACGGGAAATGTTTCCTTTGCCAGAGAGGGAAGACTTACTTCCGCAGTAAGTCCGGCGGAATTGAAACAGGAAATGAGTGAATTTCAGAAGATGGTTGGAATAACCAGAAGTATAGGAAAGCTTAGATGGCGGAGAGGAGTGAAGAATGAATAAACTCCTCAGTAAACTGAAAAACAATCCGGGATTGAAGCTTTTATCCGTGCTTATAGCCATTATCGTGTGGTATATAGTGGTAGGGTACAATGATCCGGTTATTACGAAATCCTATTCTGTCCATATCAATGTCACAAATGATTCTTACATCGCTAACGGCAAACGGAGCTATATCATTGATGAAACATATAAATCCGTGGTGGTGTATGTAAAGGCGAACAGATCCATATTGAAAGATATATCCTACAGTGATATAACCGTAGAAGCTGATCTGACGCAGATCGTGGATTTGAATGAGAATCCCGCGTATGTACCGCTTGCGCCATCATGTCCCGGCGTGGATCCGACAGATATTACACTGTCCAGGACTACAGTGCCGATCACGATCAGCGATATCGCGAGCAAAGAGTTTCCTGTCACCGTAAGTACGGGAAATACAAGCCCCGCAAAGGATTATGAGGTGGGAAAGACGACGCCGAGCGCCCAGAAACTGGTTATAAGCGGTCCGGAGTCAGTTGTTAATTCAATTGATAACGTAGTGGCGAACATAGATGTGACAGGCATGTCGTCCAGCAGATCCGTCAAATCTTCTCTGAAACTGATCGATAAAAATCAGGCTGAGATCTCGGATACGATCGTACAGGACGATCTTACCTTCGAGGGCGGATATCCGGACATAGACGTATACGTTGAACTCTGGAAAAAAATGACAGATGTCCGTTTTGCCGTGGAGTGTGTCGGCAGTCCGAGAGAAGGATATGTAGTGGGAGATATTTCCACTGTCCCTGAGTCCATCACTGTGGCCGGTACCGATGAAGCATTGGAAAATCTGAAGGAAAACGGGAACGCGATCACGATCCCGGTGGATGTGGAAGATGTCTCATCAGACATTGCCGCGGAACTTTCAATCTCTGATTTTCTGCCGGAAAACATAATGTTTTCCGAGAATACGACAGATACTGTAAACGTAAATATCAGTATCGTCTCTGCGGGAAGCCAGACAGTTTCACTGGATGTGGAAAAAATCAGTCAGAGTAATCTGGCTGACGGACTGGTCGTTTCCTATGATAAGACGGAGATTCCGATCGTAGTCAGAAAGGATGTCGGTTATGACGAAGATTATGACGTGGATCTGAAGGCAGAAGATCTGCAGGCAGTCATTGATTTTTCCGGCTTGACAGAAGGTGATCACACGGTTCAGCTTCAGCTGACTCTTCCTGAAGGATACTACATGGATGAGACGCCGGAAATAACGGTGCATCTGAAGAAGACGGCTTAAGGCCATGATGAAGGATGCCGCTTTTGCGGCGGCATGAACGATCCGGCCTGCAAATAATTCTTAGGTGGAGGTTTGGTATGGTCAGTAAAGTGGTTCAGGTGCATAATGCCGAGGGAATCCATCTGAGGCCCGCAGGAATACTCTGCGAGGCAGCGTACAGATTCCAGTCGGCAGTCAGGATCCGTTTTGAAGATAAGGAAATCGACGCAAAGAGCGTGCTCAGCGTACTGAGCGCGGGGATCGGTCCGGGTGATACGATCGCTGTTATCTGTGAAGGAAAGGATGAACAGCTGGCGCTGGATTCTCTGGTGAAGGTCATTGAAGAATTGTGACAGATGGATCCGCAAGAGGAAAAAGCATTGCGTTTGCAGATGATTTATAGTAACATTATGGATGTTATCGATATGCTTGATAATGAGACATGAAAGGAATAGTGTTTCATACTGATAGAAAAATAACATGAAACACTATAACAGAGTGTATTCAGGAGGAAACGAACTGATCGTCCGACAGAGATCAGAATCCTGATTCAGAGGGGATCTCTTTGAAAGCCGGGGAGCGCGTGATATTCGGGTACGCGGTCCGGGAAGCAGCTGGAGATTGAATCGGAGGTGGATATCTGTCACGGGGCCGGTCGAGTGCGGAATGAATTATGGCGGAGTATAAAAAGAAACAGAGAAAAGTAAAAAAGAACAGCAGGGCTCAGAGAAAGAAAGCATTAAGAAGAAAAAAGATCACTCTTGTACTGGAACTGGTCGTTCTTCTTGCGCTGATCGTAGCCGTGGGCGTGAAATGGGTCAGCTCTAAATTCTCAATGATCAATCATCAGGAACTTGATGAGAGCAAGCTGATCACATCTGATGAGGCCAACAAATATGAAAATCCGGAACTGGCAGAAGAGATAAACGCGATCACTGCCGAGGAAGGCGGAGAAGATTTCTCCGGAATCGATATGATCGCGCTGGTAGGACTTGATACCCGGGAGACGGAAGAAGAGGATATCAGTTACAACAGCGATACTATGATAGTCGCAGTCATCAATCATGACGAGAAGACTATCAAGCTGGTATCTCTGTACAGAGATACGTATCTGAACATAGGCGACGATACATATCAGAAAGCCAATGCGGCATATAATCAGGGCGGTGCCGAAAGATTCCTGACCATGCTGAATCTGAATCTGGATCTGAACATTACGGAGTATGCTTCGGTAGATTTTCAGGCGGTTACGGATACGGTAGACTGTCTCGGCGGCGTTGATGTGGAAATGACCCGTGAAGAGATCATAGCAGTTAACAAGTACTGTGGCGAGGGTGCCATGGTGACCGGATATGAACAGCATGACCTGATCATTCCTACAGAGGAAGAACTTCCGGGTGAGACTACCATGACGGTTCATCTGGATCCCGCACAGGCGTTATCCTATGCTCGTATAAGAAAGACGACAGGTAATGATTTCCGAAGAACGGCCAGACAGCGTATGCTGATCCAGAAGATACTCGAGCAGACAAAATCGGCAGGCATCGGCACTTTGAACACGATCCTGAACAGGGTCCTGCCTCTTGTAACCACGAATCTGGACAATGCAAAGATAATCTCGCTTGCAAAGGCAGTGCTTTCCTATAACATCACTGATCAGACAGGATTCCCGTTCGATCATTATGATGACGAGGGGCAGCTTGCATCAATGAACTGTGTTATCCCTGTTACGCTGGAGACAAACGTCGTGAAGCTTCATCAGTGGATCACAAATACGCAGGATTATACTCCTTCTCAGACGGTCGTTGAATACAGCAATCATATCATAAATGAGACAGGGCTGGATGATACAAGCATTCCGTCATATTCGGAGGACGGACAGCTGCCTCAGACGAGGATCGCGCGGGGACTGAACGCGGACGGAACATCCGCATATGCAGGTCAGGAAAGCGACAGCTCCGGATATGAAGAATCAGGTTACAGTGAATATGACGATTCATATTAAATAATCGTCAGGGACTGATCCTGATAAAAAACATAAAGATAAGTAAGAAGAGACTGTTTTGCATTCGTGCAGGATAGTCTCTTTTCTGTATCTTTCTGAAATAAATATGAAAAGAGACACATTTTAAACACATTTAAAACGTATTATAATTACATATTGATAAAAACTTCCTGCATATTATTTCTGAACAGTCAGATCATGACTGCGTTACAACCCGAAGTGGGAAGTTATAAATTATAACGTATAGGGTCAGAAAGGCAATCGAGATGAATGATATTTGGAACAATGACACAGAAGAATACAAAGAGAACAACAATGATCTAAGTCAGGAAAAAACGAATATCGATCAGGGCGCGGATGCAGCCGGTCATGAAGGAAGTGCGGAGACGTCCGGCGCGGCCGGTCAGGAAGTATCCGGAGCATCAGATCAGAAGGTATCCGGAGTATCAGATCAGGAGGTATCCGGAGCGTCAGATCAGAAAGTATCCGGAGTATCAGATCAGGAGGTATCCGGAGCGTCAGATCAGAAGGTATCCGAAACATCAGATCTGGAATTATCCGGCGCGGCTGCGGCAGATGAAGCTGCTAATGAGAAAACTTCAGAATCTGAACCTGCGGAACAGACGGCGGCTACCACTTACAGCTGGGTAAATCCGAAACTGAAGAACAACGGAAATAGTTCCGGACCGGGAAAGAATGTATGGGACACCGAAAGCGGTTCAGAGAACTACTGGTCGGAAAAGATCTACAGTACGACCGGATCCGAAAGTGGATCAGGTCAGAACGATAATGGCTATGGCAGCGGATATTCCGGCAGGAGCTCGTTTAACGGCGCTTCGGGCGAAGCAGGAGAGACGGCTTCCCCGGGTACCGGATACACATATTCACAAAGCACAGGTGCAAAACATACGGATCCCGTCCATAGCGATCAGGCAGAAAAAGATCCGAAGAAACACAGAAAAGATAAAAGGAATAAACCGGTGAAGAATCATGAAGGACGGTCAGGCAGATCAGCCTGGGCCAGACTGATAGCCATGGCATTGGTGTTTGGACTGATTGCAGGTTCCGTCAGCTATTGTGTCAACCGCGCTGCAAACGCGGTATTCGGCAGCGGAAATACGAAGGAAAACAGCTCCAGACAGATAGGAAGTACAGCGAACGCATCCGGCAATGACAGTAATGCGGAAGAGGGAGAGATTCCTACGGCAAATGTAGACGGCAGCGACAGTGTCTCTACTGACGCAGGTACTGTCGCGGATGTAGCTCAGAACTGTATGCCGGCTCTGGTCACGATCTCTACAATGTCGGTGCAGGAGATGCAGAGTTTCTTTGGCGGCACGCAATCCTACGAAGTGGAGGGAGCCGGAACAGGAATCATCATTTCTCAGACAGAGGATGAGCTGCTGATCGCCACGAATAATCATGTAGTACAGGGCGCGAAGGAACTGTCCGTCGGCTTTATCGATGAGACGGCAGTCACAGCGGCAGTTAAAGGTACAGACGCGGATAACGATCTGGCGATCGTTGCTGTAAAAATGGCTGATATTACAGAAGATACCATGAATAAGATAAAGGTGATCGCTATCGGTGATTCGGATTCTCTGGTTCTGGGAGAGCAGGTGGTTGCCATAGGTAACGCCCTTGGACTGGGACAGTCTGTCACGAGCGGTTATGTCAGCGCGTTTGACAGATCACTTGAACTCTCAGACGGAACAAGTACTTTTACTTCCAGCGGACTGATCCAGACTGACGCCTCCATCAATTCAGGAAACAGCGGCGGCGCGCTCCTGAATATGAAAGGCGAGCTGATCGGAATCAACGAGGCAAAGTCTTCCGGCTCGACGACAGGAGCTTCTGTGGATAATGTGGGTTATTCTATCCCTACGTCAAAGGCCATGCCTATTCTGGAAACCTTGATGGATATGGAGACCAGAGAGGTCCTTTCCGAAGATCAGCAGGGATATCTGGGGATCCACTGCGTGGACGTATCCGAGGAGTCTTCACAGATGTATAACATTCCGATAGGAGTCTATGTCAGTGATGTGGTCGAAGGAGGACCGGCTGAAAGCGCAGGTCTGAAACAGGGCGATGTTATCACGGCGATCAATTCGATATCTACCGGTTCATACACCGCGCTTACAAACGAACTGAAATACTATGCTGCCGGATCGCAGGTAACACTGACCATACAGCGTTCGGGTGAAAACGGATATGAAGAGATGAGTGTTGACCTTACACTGGGTAGCAAAGATGTCATTGAAGACAGCAGTACAGAAGAAAACGCCGGAGATAGCAGCGGCACCGGAGAGATCCTGCCGGAGCAGGAGCAGGAGCAGAGCCGGGGCGGCAATGGCTGGGACTGGTTCTTCGGAGACTGAAATAAAACATAAGCAGAAATAAAGATAAACAGAGCTAAAGCACAAACAGAGACAAAGCACAAACAGAGCTAAAGTATAAACATCTATGGGAGATCGTGAATGCCATATGTCCGGAGAAGAATGAACCTTCAAACGGCTTCCGGGCAGAGAGCTTTCCAGTATCCGCGATTGCCCGGCAAACGTAAAAGGAAAGAGGACAAAAAGAGCTGTCCGGCGTCATATATTTTGCCGCCGGGACGGCTCTTCTTGGTTGATGAATCATTGAAATTACGTTATTATGATTATGGTGCTCGGTGCCTGATCTGATTCAGAGATCAGTAAGAGCGTTGTGATCACAGTGAGATCCGCGTGAGATCTGCGGATCCGGAAAAACAAAGGTGAGAGAACAATGACTGATAATAAAGAGCGGGACGATATTATAGAAATAGATGAGAAAGCAGAGGAAACAGAAGAAATAAAGGATGTCGGAGATACTTCTGGAAAAGAAGATAACGATGATGACCGGCGCTTCACGAATTACTGTTCCATTTGCGGCAGATCCGAGAACAAGACCGGAAAGATGTTCAGAATTCCCGGCGGAATGTGCGTATGCAGCGACTGTATGCAGAGAAGCCTTGAAACCATGCAGAGAAGCGATATCAATTATAATGATCTGCTGAAGAATCTGCCCCCGAATATGGGGTTTATAGACATGTCTGGTCTGAACGAAGGCAAGACGGAACATAAAGCAAAGAAGAAAAAGAAAAAAAAGGACAAGGAAAAGGCTCCGGAGATGACAATGCAGGATATTATGCCTCCGCATAAGATCAAAGCATTGCTCGATGAGTATGTTATCGGGCAGGATCACGCAAAGAAGGTCATGTCCGTCGGAGTATATAATCATTACAAGAGGATCCTCAGTGAACAAAAAGACGATGTCGAAATCAGAAAATCCAATATGCTCATGCTCGGACCTACAGGTTCGGGAAAGACGTATCTGGTACAGACTCTGGCCAGACTTCTCAATGTTCCGCTGGCAATGACAGACGCCACCTCCCTGACAGAGGCCGGCTATATAGGCGATGATATTGAAAGCGTTGTCTCAAAGCTTTTGGCAGCGGCGGATAATGACGTTGACCGCGCGGAGCATGGCATCATCTTTATCGATGAGATCGATAAGATCAATAAAAAGAAAAATACGAACCAGAGAGATGTCAGCGGGGAGGCTGTTCAGCAGGGATTGCTGAAGCTCCTTGAGGGAAGCCGCGTGGAGGTGCCTGTCGGCGCTACGAACAAAAATGCGATGGTGCCTATGGAGACCGTCGATACAAGTAACATTCTGTTCATCTGCGGCGGAGCTTTTCCGGATCTTGAAAACATTATCAAAGAGAGACTGAGCAAAACAGCTTCGATTGGTTTCCAGGCGGTACTTAAGGATGAATACGATGATGACAAGGAGATACTCCAGAAGGTAACGGTCGAGGATCTTCGAAATTACGGAATGATACCGGAATTCCTCGGACGTATGCCGATCATCTTTTCACTGCAGAGCCTGACAGAGGATATGCTGGTCCAGATCCTGAAGGAACCTAAAAACGCCATCATCAAACAGTACGAACGCCTTCTGGAGCTGGATGAGGTCAGGCTTGTATTCGATGATGAAGCGCTGCATGCAGTGGCCAGAAAGGCATTGGAGCGCGATACAGGAGCCAGAGCGCTCAGGTCGATCATTGAGGAATTCATGCTTGATATCATGTATGAGATCCCAAAGGATAAAAACATAGGCGAAGTCGCCATAACGAAAGAGTATATTGAACATACCGGTGGGCCGAGGATCATGCTGCGTACGCAGATGGTGAACGGCTGAAGAAATCCGGAAACGGAGGACAATGACCTTGAAAAAGAAGAATATGCTGATCGGGGCAATGATCGGTCTTTTGAGCGCCGGCATGTTGTCCGGATGTACCATGGATACATCAAGACGCGCGGGACAGGGATATCTCGGCGCCGCTGCGGCGGAAGAAGAGGAGGCTGAAGATCCGGAGAAGACCGGGAAAGAGGAGACTGAAGAAATCGCGGAGGATGATAAAACAGGCCTTCCTGAAAACGGCGATGAAGAAGAGAATGATTCCGGGGATACTGATCAGGACGGGGATGATTCAGACGGAGATTCAGACGAAGATTCGGATGACGGGGACTCTGACAGCGTCCCCCAGACCGGCATCGGAAGACATATCGTAATCGATCCCGGTCATCAGGAGAAGGCAAACGAAGGAGAAGAATTTATCGGGCCCGGAGCGGCAGAGAAGAAACAGAAAGCCACTGTCGGTTCCAAAGGCGTAGTCACGGAGACTGATGAATATGAATTGAATCTTGAGATTGCGTTTTTGCTGCAGGAGGAGCTGGAAGAGAGAGGGTTCGAGGTAATCCTTACCAGGGATACGAATGATGTGGACATCAGTAACGCCGAACGGGCTCAGATTGCGAACGATATTGATCCGACAGCTTTTATCAGGATCCACGCCGACGCATCAAGCGATCCGGAGACAAGCGGCATCATGACGATCTGTCAGTCAGAGGAAAATCCTTACAACGGATATATGTTTAATGAAAGTAACCGTCTTTCAACCTGTATTCTGGACAGTACCGTGGAGGAGACCGGAGCGAAAAATCTGGATGTATGGTGGACTGATACCATGACCGGCATCAACTGGTCAACAGTGCCCACATGTCAGATCCAGGTGGGATATCTGAGCAACGCTGAGGATGACACAAATCTTCAGGATGAAAGCTACAGAAGAAAGATCGCGTCAGGAATCGCAAAGGGGATCGATGATTATGTTACCGGAAATTCCGGTGACACGGATGACTCGGATGATGCTTGACGGGAACCGCAGAAAAGGGTCTTTGCGGTGTGTGCTTCCCCCGGAGGATTTGTTCCGCAGGAAATTAACGTGATTTCCTGTGTAATAAAAAAAGGTGTGCCATCGGATCAATATCCGAAGACACACCTTTTTTATTTGTGTCACAGTAAAAATAAACCACCTGCTCTGCAGGTGGAGGGCAGATCTTTAGATAAAAGAATCCTCCCGTGTTAAATTAATTGTAGGTCTGCAAACCACAAAAAAATAATACGGGAGGAGTGCCAAATGAGCACAGAAAACAGTTTAGCTCACACAAAATGGGAATGCAAGTATCACATAGTATTCGCTCCAAAGTACAGGAGACAAATAATCTACAAGCAAATACGAGCAGATGTAGGAATGATACTCGGGACATTATGCAAGAGGAAAGGGATAGAGATTATCGAAGCAGAAGCATGTCCGGATCACATTCATATGCTCGTAAGGATCCCTCCGAAGTATTCAGTATCAGAAGTGATGGGATATTTAAAAGGGAAGAGTTCGCTAATGATATTTGAAAAACATGCGAATCTCAAATATAAATATGGGAACCGTCATTTTTGGTGCAGAGGGTATTATGTCGATACAGTAGGCAAGAACACAGCTGCAATAAAGAAATATATTCAGAATCAGCTCAAAGAGGATCTCGAATACGACCAGATGTCGTTAGTAGAGTATATCGACCCGTTTACGGGTGAGCCGGTGAAGAAAAACAAGAAATAGGCCACTTAAGTGGAAGTCGGAAATCAAAGCAAACCAGCAAGCCCCTTATGGGGCTGCGCCGGAGTAAGGAAGCATTGAATAAGCCCCTTCAGGGGCAGCTGTGGAAGAGGTGCAGCTGGCAGACCTTTCAGTGCGCCTTCCGGGCGCAAGCAGGTAATAGCCCCTTATAGGGGCTGAGCAGGCCACCGGCTAAGCCGGTGGTCCTGACT
>OCVV011153806.1_pt1 | contig 10488 bp, 6 predicted proteins | sample 1539721 | NCBI WGS metagenome assembly OCVV01 (sample SAMN02144230, study PRJEB22623) | gut metagenome | biome: sheep rumen | host: Ovis aries | place: New Zealand
CGAAGAACAACGTTCTTCTGCAGGCCGCTCAGTCCATGCTGGCCCAGGCTAACCAGAGCAGCAGCTCGGTACTCAGCCTCCTCCAGTAAGCGACAGCTTTCGCAATATGACGATATTGCCAAAAACCTCCCCTTTGGGGGAGGTTTTTTTGTGTGCATGGCGAATTTTTTAAATAAGAATGTTTTTACGGAAATCTTGTTATTGTTTTGGAGATCTGAATATGAAGATATCTGCTTGCTATATCGTAAAAAACGAAGCCACAACATTGCCCGTATCGTTGACGAGCCTGGCGCAATATGTGGATGAAATCATTGTAATCGATACGGGGTCCACAGATGAAACCGTGAAAATTGCCAAGGAATATGGCGCTGCTGTATTTCATTTTCCCTGGCAGAATGATTTTTCCGCAGCGCGGAATTATGCATTGGACAAGGCTGGTGGCGAATGGATTATTTTTCTGGATGCAGATGAATATTTTACTTCCGATACCGCAGTCAATCTGCGTACCGTGCTGGAAAAATATGATGAAACCAACAGACGCGGCGGTTTGTTGATTCCTTTATATAATATCGATACGGATAAAGGGAATGAGGTTATCGATGATACGCTGACGCTGCGTATTTTTTATAAAAAGCCTGACTATCGTTATGAAGGGGTTATTCATGAAGAATTATGTGAACAAGGGGAGCCGATTCGAGAATTATATGTTGTTTCCGCTACGGACTTGAAACTGATGCATACTGGTTATAGTTCCCATCTTTCAATAGCGAAAGCCAAGCGAAATCTGAAGCTGCTTTTACAGGAGCTTTCTGTGACGAATCATCCGGAACGCTTGTATATGTACTTGGCGGATGCTTACTGGGGGCTGGATGAAAAAGAAAAAGCCCGCCACTATGCGCAGCTCGATGTAGATAATGGAAGGCGGGCGACAACCTATGCCAGCCGCTCGTATCGCATTCTTTTGCAATTATCATTGGAGGATGGCGATGATTTAAACACAAGACTGCAATTATGCCAGCGTGCCACGAATGATTATCCGGAAAGTCCGGAATTTCGTGCGGATTTGGCAGAATGCTGGGCGGCTTTAGGGAATTATAATCAGGCAGTGGGAGAAATGACATTAGCGTTGCAGAATTTTCGGAATTATAAAGGGATTGAGCCGATGTTATTTACAGCTGAACAGGCAGAATTGGCCCAAAAACGCATGGAAGGATGGCAGAAAAAGATGAAGTCGGTTGATTTAACGGAACTGGCAATACTAATGCGTATGTTGCTGTTGGCATTAGTGAAAATGGATGATGAACATTATAATAGCGCAAAATCAGAATATGAAAAGAATATGTCCATTGCACTTACGCGGATTTTACAACGGTTTCATGGTGCTCCTTCACAGATAGATGATTCTTGTAGTCGTGAATATATGGATATACTGGATATGTTGTTGACGCAAAATAATCAAGATTTATTGACAAAATTTTTATCATTTAGCGGAGATTTTTCCACGGATGTTCGTAAGCAAATCGTGGAAAAGCTAGATAAAAAAATCGCGCAGGAGGAATTTAGCCAGGGGGTGCATTATGATTAGAATCTCTGCTTGTACTATAGCTAAAAATGAAGAAAAAAATATTCGTCACTGGGTAAATAGTGTAAAAAGCTTCGCAGATGAAATTATCGTGGTGGATACAGGTTCTACGGACCATACCAGAGAGATTGTTGCTGAAGCGGGAGCAGAACTATATGAATTTCCTTGGTGCAATGATTTTTCGGCAGCCAAGAATTTTGCCTTGGATAAAGTCAAAGGAGACTGGGTTGTTATGCTGGATGCAGATGAGTATTTTGATGAAGCATCACAGCAGAAACTAAGAAGTATTCTTCAAAAATATCATAAACAAAAAAAAATAGCAGGTCTGATTACGCCTTTTTTGAATATTGATGTAGAGCAAGGAGGAAAAATACTCTCTCAATGCTGGCAGATGCGTATTTTTCGCCGGGAAGAGCAATTGCGGTTTTCAGGGAAGATTCATGAAGCCTTACAGAATTATGCAGAGGATGGACAGAATCGTGATTTTTTGGTCGTGAAAGACTTGCAATTTATCCATACTGGTTATAGCGCATCTATCGTGAAAGAAAAATTAAAGCGTAATCTGGCAATCCTACAGAAAGAAATCAAAGAGCAGGGGGGGGAACATCCCCGTCAATTTGGCTATTTGCAGGATTGCTATATGGGATTAGATGATTATGAGAAGGGAATACATTATGGTCTGCTGGCACTAAGGCATCGTCATGAGACAGGTTTGTTGGGTCAGACCAATTCGATAGTGGGCAAGTTGCTGAATGCTATGCGACTTTCTGGGCTGGCTGATTATGGGCGTGAACTAGAAAAAGTAGCGAATGCATACCCGGAATTGCCTGAAGTCTGGTTTATTTATGGGCAGTACTTATTGTATAACATGGATGGCGTAGGGGCAAAGAAAGCCATGCAAAAGGCTTGGGAACTTTATAATAAGCCATTGAGTAAAGTTGATGATGTTCGCAATATGACAATCGGGGACATGCCATCCAGGATAAAAGATTATATGAAGAAAATCGATTCCTATTCGGCATATTATCATGCTATGCATAATGAAGATTATTTAACTGCAGCCAGGCATGCTTCCCAATACTTGCATACAGCATATCTTCAATATTCGCAAACAGGGAAGGAAAAGCCTTATTTTATGAAATGATGAAGAAAGAAGGATAGACTGCATGGATAAGCGTGTGAGTATTATCATTTTGAACAAGGATTTACTTTTTTGCACCAAACAGCTTATTGAAAGTATTCGACAATATACCCCAAAAAACAGTTATGAGATTATTGTAGTAGATAATGGCTCTCAAGATGGTTCTGTGAAATGGCTGCAGCAGCAAAAGGATGTAAGACTGATCTGCAATAAAGAAAATGCAGGCTTTCCAAAAGGCTGCAATCAAGGCATGGAAATCGCTAAGGGTGAAGAAATCATGCTGTTGAACAATGATACGGTAGTAACGAAAAACTGGCTGGTGAATTTACGGAAAGCACTTTATTCCCATCCTTCTGTAGGTGCAGTGGGGCCTGTTACCAATCATTGTTCAAATTCACAGCAAATCGATATTCCCTATCCGAATGAAAATACGCCAGAGGCAATGGAGGCTATGCAAAGCTTTGCGGAGGCATATAATCAAAGCGACTCGCGCAAGTGGCACAAATGGATGATGCTGGTTGGTTTTTGTATGCTTTTTAAACGCGAAGTTTATGAAAGAATAGGCGGTATGGATGAAGCGTATTCTCCGGGAAATTATGAAGATGACGATTACAGCCTGCGAATACGCAAAGCAGGATATGAAATATTACTATGCAAAGATACGTTTATTCATCATTTTGGCAGTAGTACGTTTCGAAAGCTGACGAATAACTTGCTGGGAAAACAAAAAACAGAATATGATAATTATATTCTGCGTAATGAGGAGTATTTCTTGCAGAAGTGGAATTTAAAGAAAGGAATGTATCATTTTTATAGAACGATTCTGCCTGATTTAGAATTTGTCGATGAACCGATGCGGATTATGGAATATGAAGCTGGCAGTACCATGGATTTATATATCTTAGGCTCATTGTGTCCACTGGGCGATATTAGAGGTACGACAAGCCATAAAGAAGATTTGCAGATAGGGTGTTCGTATCCATTAGTATATGCGAAGGACGTATTCGATTTTATTCAGATGTTAGAAGGCGACTATCAGCTCATCATCATTTCGGAGGACATAGGAAAACATGGAGAAAAAGCAGATTCTATCATCACGGAAATAGAAAAACATTTATCTATTGGCGGCTGGTTGATAACGGTTAGAGATGAACAGTGGATAAAAATGCAGAGGGTGTGATAATATGTATATTTCAGCGCTCTGTATCGTGAAAAACGAAGCAAAGAACTTGCCAGTGTGGCTGGAAAATATGAAAAATGCAGCCGATGAATTGGTGGTTGTGGATACTGGCTCTGTAGATGACAGTGTAAGGATAGCTCAGAATGGCGGTGCAAGGGTTATATCTTATGCTTGGCAGGATGATTTTGCTGCAGCCAGGAATTTTGCCTTAAAACAGGTGAAAGGCGATGTAGTGATTTTTCTGGATGCCGATGAATACTTCCCAAAAGCAACGCTAAAAAAACTGCGGTTGATTATTTCGCAGTTGAATAGCAAGCCAAAGGTTGCCGGTCTTTGTGCACCTAGAATCGATATTAATGTAGAGAATGAGAATAATCAATTTATTGATGTCAGCGTGCAGTGCAGGATATTTCGTAAAGGATGCACGTATCAAGGTTCAATTCATGAAACATTGCAAATTCCGGAGGGGATGGAATTGCTGCAGGATGACCGCCTGCTGTTTTACCATACCGGTTATTCCTCCAGCTTGATCCGGGGGAAATTGGAACGCAATTTAAAGCTGCTTATCCAAAGACAGCAAAGCGCTGATTATGATATGCAGCCAATAGATTATCGTTATTTGATGGACTGTTATTATGGTCTGGGTGAACATGATAAAGCGCTGGCTATGAGTGAGAAGTGTTTGTTATTTTCAGAGCAATTAGCAAGTATGCTGAGCTATATCCATAAAATACGCATAAAGGCAGCGTATTTTTTAGGATTGTCAACGGAACAAATAGAGGAAATGTTTAAGGAAGCCTTGCAAGTGGGGAATCGTGCCTATTTTTTGCAGCTATTGGGACACTATTTATGGGAACAAGGGCAGCGTCAAGAGGCACTCCACTATGTGGAGGAAGGACTGGCATTAACGGAGAAAATAACCCCAACAAGTCCCGTGTATGAACTTTTGCCGTATAGTTTGATGATGAAGGGCGAAAGCTTGGTAGAAAAAGGCGATTTTCAGTCCGGTTTGAACGTGTTGACGAAGGCAGTGCAGGAATTTCCCCATGTGCCTATACTGGCAAAATCTTTGCAGCGTGCAAAAACTTACTGCTTTGAGCAGAAAATATAATTATGGACGGAAAGAGGTATGACTATGGAAATGAATAATCAGGAAAATATGAATGCAGAAAGTTTGCGGATAAAAGAGTTGAAAGTGAAAATGATGCAGCAGATGAATGATATGTCTTATGCAGATGCTTTGAGTACGATGTCTGAGTTGATTGCGAAAAAGTGCTATGAACCAGATGTGATTTATCAAGGCGCGAAAGCCTACTTCCTGATTGGAGATTATAATCGCGCTGCTGATTGGGTGAACAACACACTCCACTATGATTCTCAGCATATAGATGCTCGCTTGCTTTTGGCAAAAATCTGTCTGTTAGAAGACCGTACAGATGATGCGATGGCGCTCTATACTTATGTTTTGCAAAACTATCCGCAGAAATTGACCAATGAGCAGCGTGAGGAAATAAAAGAAGGAGCATACTATACATGGCGTACAGATGGAGATTGGCTGTCAGATCAATATCCCTTGGTAGCTGATTTGTGTTCGGAACAAGAAGCACAGAATACAGAAAACAACGGAGAACAAACGAATCAAGGAAATGGCGAAGTTGATTCAGTGGAAGATATTGTGAAACAGGTATTAGCTCATGATACTTCTTTAACGGAACAAATAAAGCTGTTAAATCGTTTCGCTGGCGGTTATTTTGTATCGCGGGATTTTTCTGCTGCACAGCTGTTATTGGAAAAGGCACTGGAAATTGATGGTTATGATAAGCAGACATTGACAAATCTGGCTGTGCTGGCCAAGATGCAGGGAAATGTGGATAAAGCTTTGGCATATGCTGCACAAATACCGGAATGTGATTTTGTGCTGTTAAGAAATATAATGGAATAAGTACTTGTTTAATTATTGTTGCTGATAAGGGAAGTGGGGAAGAAAATGCAGCCGCAAAACAATAAGGATTGTCGCAGTTTAGACCAAAGGCTTAAAGAGTATATAGCAGTAAAAGATATAAATGCAGCTGTTGATATTGCCAGGCAGCTTGCAGGTTTATTTCCTCGTAACCGTGTCATATGGGAGCATATCACATCGGTATTTATCGATGGCAGGCAGACGGATGAAGCAGAAAAAGCGCTGACTTTTATGAAAAAACACTTTAAGCCGCAATCAATATGGCATATTTTTCAGGCTAACATTGCTTATCAACAAAAGAATTATGATCAGGTATTAATCAGTGGCAGGCAGGGACTTTTAGATGATTCATTGCCTTCATGGCAAAGAGCATTGTTATACAATGTGTTAGCTTTTGTGGAAACTGAATTAGGGCATGCGGATAAAGCTGTTGAATATGAATTGGCTGCCAGTAAGCTCCCCAATAGTCCCAGCACACTATCAGATTATAGCTCGATGCTTTTTTGCCTTCATTATTTGGAACTGCCGCAGCAGGAAATTTTTCAGGCACTTAAAGGGTATAATGATTTGTTGGCAGATATTAAACCCTACAAACACGCTAAAACGTATAACCATTCTAAAATACGGGTAGGGTATGTATCGGCAGATTTTTGTTATTCCGTGGTAGCTTCTTTTATCTATGCGATGTTGTGCTCTTATGATAAAGCACGTTTTGAAGTATATGCCTATGCCAAAGTACAGGAGGATGATATCAGCGGCAGGCTGGCTGACTGCGTTGATGTTTGGCGCAATATCAATACCATGTCTGCGCAAGAAGCCGCTGCTTTAATTTATCAGGATGAAATCGATATTCTCTTTGAGCCGTCAGGCCATACGGGAAATAATTGTCTGGAGATTATGGCCTATAAGCCGGCACCTATACAAATCTGCGGTGTTGGTTGGTTTGACAGCACCGGAATGGAAGCTATGGATTATTTCCTGACGGATATATATGTCGACCAGCCAGCGCAAAATGATGAATACTTTACCGAAAAATTATTGCGGTTGCCGCATAGTCATTTTTGTTATTATTTGCTTAGGCCGCTTCCTGCAATTTCACCGCCGCCTTTTTTAACTAATGGTTATATCACTTTTGGCACGTTGAACAAGTTTGCCAAGATTACCGATAAAATGTTGGCAGCATGGGCAAAAATCATGCAGCAGGTGCCAAATTCGAAATTATTTCTTAAAGGAAAGACGTTTGATTCTGCATTGGGACGGGAAACGGCGCAAAAACGCATGGTCGCTGCGGGCATAGAGATAAGCCGGGTGATTTGGGAAGGACACACGGATAAATACTTTTCAGCCTATAGCAAGATTGATATTGCTTTGGATACATTTCCTTATCCCGGCGGCACGACTACCTGTGATGCTTTGTTTGTTGGTGTGCCGGTAGTAACCTTGGTGGGACAGACACATAACAGTCGCTTTGGTTATTCTTTGTTGAAGAATATGCAGCTGGATGAATTATGCGCGGATACACTAGAGGAGTATATTGACATTTGCGTAAAGCTGGCAAACGACCATGAACGTTTGCGGGATTATCGTTTTACTTTGCCTAGACGTATGAGGATGTCACCTTTGATGGATGAAGGACAGTATATGGTGGAACTCGAACTTCTTTACGAAAGTCTGGCAAAGCGAAATAAGACCGCAGAAGTAAGTATGCAAAAATTGGCACAATATGAGAAAAAGGGAAACTGGGATGAACTGATATTGGCCATTAATGCTCGTTTGGCGGCGCGGGCTTATCGGAAGGATGATGAGGCACTGCTGTGGGGGTGGCTCGGAGAAGCCTATTTGGCCAGTCAACAGCATGGTTCCCTGAAACGGGCAAAATACTGCTTGCAGAAAGCACTCGCTGCGATTCAAGGAAAACAGCGTTTGATTTTCCTCTGCTATTTGTGCGAAGCAGCGGAAAAAATGGGTGATTTTGTATTACAGTATCAGGCTGCACATGAGGCTGTAGGCATGCTGCCCAGGTATGCTGCTGACCTGCCGGCATGGTGGGTCAGCAACCTTCATGTAATCTGTGCCCATAGTGCGATGATGTTAGGGAAGTTTGACGAATGTGAGCAGGAGTATTGGCAGGGGGCTGAAACGAAGGGGACTTTGCGGGAACAGTTGGATATTATGACCAGCTTTATTTTGGCTAGTCATTATCAGCCCTATGATTCGGCAGAAATCTGGAAGCGTCAGCAGGCTTATGCTCAGCTTATCCGCCGTATCGAGCCATTGCCGTCTGTGCAGTCCATGCGTAATGCAGGGGATAAGATTCGTATTGGCTATATATCGCCTAATTTTCATCGTCATGCAATGTATCCCATTTATTATGGGCTTTTCGCTTATGCCAATAGAGACAGATTTTCTGTGACGGGTTATCAGCTCAATACTTATACGGATGAGTATACACGGAGGATAGTTGAATTGGCAGATGAATGGCGGGATGTCTCGGCTATGGTACAGGCAGATATCGCCAAGCTGGTTCGGGCAGACAAGATTGATATTCTGGTGGATTTGGCTAGTCATTTAGCCAATACCGGCCTGCCTGTTTTGGCTTATCGTCCAGCCCGGATACAGGTATCGGGGCTGGGAAGCATTTGTACTGCCGGTATCGAGTCAGTCGATTACTTTATTACCGATGCAGTAGTAGACCCGCCGGGCATGCATGATGCTTACTTTGCTGAAAAGCCGCTCTATATGCCGGCGCAATTTGCCTATGCTGGCCTGGAACAGGCACCACCGCCGCAGGGAGCGCCATGTAGCAGGCGCGGATATATACAGTTTGGTGTGTTTCAATTATTTACCAAGGTGACAGATGAAATGCTGCTGGTTTGGAAAAGAATCATGGACGAACTGCCTACAGCGCATCTGTTGTTCAAGGGTGCTTCTTTTAATAGTGATGCCTTGGCTGAGTTCATTTACAACCGCTTGAAAAAATTGGGAATGCCATTGGAGCGCATTGATTTTGAAGGAGATTCTCCTTATGAGGATTATTTGAAGCGTTTGCAGGATGTGGATATTATGTTGGATACTTATCCTTATACAGGAGGCAGTACGACTTTGGATGCGCTTTACATGGGAGTGCCTACGGTAACTTTGTATGGGGAACGGCGGGGAACACGCTTTGGCTATAGCATTTTAAAAAGTGTAGGATTGGAAGAACTGGCCGTCAATAATGCGGATGATTATATCAGGCGCGTGCTGGACTTGGCGCAGGATGAAGAATTATTGGACTTGTTGCACAGAAATTTGCGCCAAATGATGCAAAAAAGTGATGCTTTATCGCCACGAAAATATGTTCTGCATATGGAAAAAGCTTATGAAGAAATGCTGCATTACTGAGGGGGCGTGAGAATGGCTGAGGCAATGGCAGACATCATTTACAAACTAGAAAAATACCAGCAGGCATCTGCCTGGGATAAACTTATAGCCTGTGGCGAGAAAGCCTTGCGCCAAAAAGGCCAAGACAAGTCCAAAGCACAGATATATGGCTATTTGGGAGAAGCATATCTTTCTCAAGATAAAAAGAAGTATGCAGCAACGGCGCAAAAATATTTGCAGTGTGCCGTAAAGGAAAAAAATATTCCCCGCCGCCTGCAATATCTTTGCTTTCTCAGCGAAGCGGCCGATAGTACCTGGGACTTTGTCCTGCGTTATCAATCCGGTAGGGAAGCAGTGGAGATGCTCAAAGAAAATGGAGAAGAATTGTCTTCTTTTTGGCTGATGAATATGCATAATTCATTGGCGCATGCTGCTGTGGATTTAGGTTATTATGATGAAGCTGAACAGGAATATCTAGAGGCTGTAAAGTGTACTGACGATATAGAAAAAAAGCTGAATACCTATAGTGCATACTTGCTGATTTGCCATTATAAAACTTATACAACAGCAGAGATATGGCAGAAACAGCAGTTATATGCTGAAATGGTCAAAAAATATATCACGCCCCTGCCAGCATTGCCTGCTGGAGTATCCAGCAGAAAAATCCGCGTTGGCTATCTGTCGCCGGATTTTCGTCGTCATGCGATGTTTCCCATCTATTATGGCTTTTTTGCCTGCTGTGACAAGGAGCGTTTTACGGTTATTGCCTATCAGCTGAATGCTGGGACAGACAGACATACGGAAATTATCCGCAATTTGGCAGATGAATACTACGATATTCATGCATTGTCCAAGCAGGAAGCAGCAAAAAAGATCAGAGCGGATGGTATTGATATTCTGGTGGATCTAGCCAGTCATTCCAGCAATACAGGACTGCCGATTCTCGCATACCGCCCGGCAAAAGTGCAGATTTCCGGCTTGGGTAGTTTGTGTGCAACGGGGATTCCGTCGGTGGATTATTATATTACGGATGAAATCGTGGACCCGCTGGGACTGCATGATGCGTATTTTGCGGAAAAACCACTGTACATGCCGGCGCAGTTTTCATATGCCGGTGCAGATGATCTGCCTGCTTCCTCAGGAACGCCGTGCAAAGAGAATGGATATGTCCAGTTTGCTGTAGTACAGAATTATCGCAAATGGAATGATGATATGCTCTTGGCGTGGAGGGAAATTCTAAAGCAGGTTCCGCACTCCCGTCT
>OCVV011007691.1_pt1 | contig 10487 bp, 8 predicted proteins | sample 1539721 | NCBI WGS metagenome assembly OCVV01 (sample SAMN02144230, study PRJEB22623) | gut metagenome | biome: sheep rumen | host: Ovis aries | place: New Zealand
AGTGAGCCGCAGCCGAATGCGAAGTATTCGTGTGCGGCGAGCGTCGCGATAGCGAGATAAAACTCGCGCAGCGTGTTTTATCTCGTTCCTTTTACAGAATGACGCTTAGTAAATGTATACTCACGGTATCGGTTTGTTGACTTATCGATTTATCGGTTTATCCGGAAAAATTGGGAACACACTACGAGTTTGCCAGGCGGTCAGTCTGGGGGTGGAAATCAAGAATTATGAAGAATCGTCGCCGGTGAGATGATATTCAGGCAGCGATCCTGCCTTGCCGGATGGAAGGGCGCAGAGATCCATTAATTCGTACGATGTTTTTTGAATCGCATTCCGATCAGTACCACTGCGACTGCGATTATGATTCCGATCCCAATTCCAAGAATGACACGGTATCCGAATGAATGGCCGGCGGCTGTCGCATCTCCGGAAACGATATCGTCCGCCTGTTCATATTGACGGTTCTTAAGGGCGATCTTTTGAAAATCTTCATAGGAATACGCCTGTCCTTCCTTTAATTCCTCATCCACTCCGGTTTGCGCAATATTTTGACTGCCTGAAGAAATCATTGCGCTCTGTCCCTCCGAGGAATCGGCTGTAATCGATTCGTTTGAGAAGTCCTTTGCGTTAGCGCTGGATTCATAGGCAGTGGAGATGCTCTTGTCAAACGGAATGTAGACACAGCCGTTCCCGGCATCTGCAACCAGAATCAGATCATGAATTCCGGGAACTCCGCCTATCAGGCAATGGTCTGTTTCGGAAGAAAGTCCGTTTTTATCCAGCAGTTCATGAACCTGCTGTTCTGTGCTCTGGGGAGTCGTTTCAAAGGTGAGACTTGCGGGTACCCATTTTCCCTCATTGCTCTTGATTTCTTCTTTTTCTTCTTCCGTAAGAAGACTCGAGGTGGAAGTGTTCAGAGGAAGTCCTTTACTGACTTCAACAATGGCTGTCTGCCCATCTGCTTGAATTGGCACGATATAGCACATGGGAGCCTTCGCACATAAATCCATGACTTCCCGGAATGATTTACTGCTTCCGCTGAAAAGATCTACATCAATATAAATTCCGTAGGCGCTGTCATAATCGATCGTGATCTGGTCGGGCTTTTTGGAATGTTCTGTTTCATAACATTCCGCAGCCATCTTCTGTATGGCTTCTGAGGATTCCTTTAAATCTGCGGGTATTGTCGCTGCAAAGACCGTATTGTGCAGGATGAGTACAGACAGAAGCGGAACCAAAGTGGTTGTTGCTATCAACAATAGGATGTGTTTAAAAAACAATTTGTTTTTCATAGCGGTTCTCCTTTTTGTTAATATTTGACTATACTGGGTTCGCTGTTAAGGAAAAAATTCAAGGCAAATCATTATCATCACGACAAGTTTATATAGTATCTTTTAATTTGTTTAACAAAATATAAAGCCCAATCAATACCAAAATAGTAATTCCAAGTATCATGTACATTGTTCCGATATTTACCTGACTTCCGAAAAAATAAAGATTGCAATCAAGGGAATCTTTAAGCTTTTCAATAACCTCTGTTGGAATACCTTGATTTTGCATTTCGGCAAGGGCCCCTTGCATGGTATGATTTCGGATAAGTGATGTACCATAAGTACCCGGCAAAAATAAGACTATTTTTTGCAGCCCTTCTCCGAATGAAGAAATAGGCATATATGCGCCGCAAATGAACCCATATCCCGCACTGATGATTGTGCCTACTGCTGAAATTTGCTCTTGCGTTGATAAGAAAAAGTTAATAATCGAAGATAATGCTGTTCCAAACAAAACAAGGAGTAAAACATCAAGAAACAAAAAGAATATGTCTTTGAGCGACATATACCAGCCGACAATAGCCACATAAGCGAGGCAGATACCCGTTGCAGAGAAGCAAATAATCAGTGTTGAAAGCAAGGCCGCAACATAATAACTCAGCGAGAGTGCAGCTGGCTTCACGGGAGATATTCTTAAATCTCTTATCGTACCATTTGCCTTATCCTGCACCATTAAAAAATTAGAACAAAATGCAACCGTTACACACGAAACAGCAAGAAGGGATGAGATCAGCTGACCGGCTACCAGTCCCTCTATTATGTCTTCTGATAATGTTACTGAATCGGGCAAATTAGATGTAAAACCATCCCGATACAAATTCCCGAGAAAAGTCACATAAAGTACAAGCAATATAGCAGGCGTTATCAAAGAGGTAAAGAACATGCCCTTATCCTTAAAAAACAATTTGCTGTTTCTTTTGATAAGTGTGAAAGCCGTATTCATTTTTCTTCACCTCCCGCCAGTGTTTTGCCCGTAACAGCAAGAAAAACATCGTCCATCTTTCCTTTTGTTATTTCGTAATCATTAAACAACTGCGGATTGCGAATAATCAGTTCGGTAGCAGCCTTTGTATCCGGTATCGAAAGGCGATAACCGTTTCTGATTTGCTCATATTCCACATCAAGTGCCTTAATATCCTTTTCCGTTACATCATAAATTGTGACGTAATCCCCGGTATAAAGGTTTTTTAATTGAAGAGGAGTACCCTCTGCGGATATTTTCCCATCGTCAATGATTACAACATAATCAGCTTCCGCGGCTTCTTCCATATAGTGTGTGGTTAAAAACACAGTCATATTTTCATTCTTGCGAAAACTTAAGATGACATTCCAGATAAGTCGGCGTGTCTGCGGATCAAGCCCTGTTGTCGGCTCATCAAGAATAAGGATTTCAGGCTTATGAAACAAAGCCCTCGCAATATCAATTCTCCGGCGCTGTCCTCCTGATAATTTGCCAACGGTGCGTTTCAACAGGTTTTCAAAATCTAATATTTTCGCCAGTTCCGCAAGTCGTTTTTTAAAATCCATTCCGGTAATGCCATACAAAGCGGCACGACTTTCCAGATTATCATAAACGGAAAGGGCGGAATCCAAGACAGAGGATTGAAAAACTACACCCAGTTCGCGCTTAATATCGTTCACATCCTTATCTAAATCATGTCCATCAATAAAAACGCTTCCGCTGTCTTTCGGCAGCTGTCCGCACATAATATTGATTGTAGTTGATTTTCCTGCCCCATTGATACCAAGAAAAGCAAACAGCTCTCCCTTTTTCACGCGAAAACTCAAATCCTGAACAGCGTTTACACTTCCAAAACTCTTGTTAAGATTATTGATTTGAATAATATCGCTCATTCGCTTTCCTCCTGTTTACTTTTATCTTTTTTAAAATGCTCATACATACCTCAGGAAACCCACATAAGATACGTTGTGCCACAAACCGTATAAGCTATGGATTGCTCCGCGCTCTGCGCTCCCGAAATCCTACAGGTATTCGGAGGACTTTATGAAAACCCTGTGAGGTTTGGTAAACACCTGTAGAATTACGAGCTTCTAATTCTAATTCCATACTGACAGCCTGCTCCAGCGCTGTCAATCCATATTTCTTACGGCTATGAACTTTTAGGCGGTAGCTTTTTATTTACGTGAACAGTGAGCCGCGGCCGAATGCGAAGTATTCGTGTGCGGCGAGCGTCGCGATAGCGAGATAAAACTCGCGCAGCGTGTTTTATCTCGTTTCTGATTTCTCTTCGGAAGTTCCGTTCACCTGTGCAGGAGGGAATTATCCAGGACCGTTCATAATCATGTCTGAATGGTCCGCATACATCAGCAAGGACAGCTATGCTTCCCTTGTTCAGAATGGACAGATCTGTCCTGGGTGTAAGGAAGAAATTCTTGTATTTACGACCTTAGGACAAAAGATGATAACCGTGAAGAAGAACGATCGAACACAAGAAAAAAGCAGCAGGTGATCCTGCTTCGAAATAGCGGAATGGGCAGCCAGAAGTGATAGAGCTTAAGAATACTCTTGAAATAATTTGTGCAAAAATATATAATTATTTCATTACGAAACGTTTTGCTCTAGAAATGTGACGAAAAAATTCGCCGGAGAGAGTAAGAGGGGGAAAATATGCCTGCAACCATTAAGGATATCAGAGAGGAAACCGGCCTTTCGCTTGCGACAATTTCAAAATATCTCAACGGAGGAAATGTACTCCCGAAAAACAGGGAGAAGATCGAGGAAGCAGTGAAGCGCCTGCATTACCGGCCGAATGAAATCGCAAGGGGACTGGTCACGAACCGGACAAAGACAATCGGTGTCATCGTGTACAACATTGCCAGTATCTTCAACGGGACGATTCTGAGCACCATCGGTAAGGAACTTAGAAAAAAAGGCTATGGTGTGCTGATCTGCGATTCTGCCGGAGACGCGGAGATGGAGCACTCGAATCTGCGGTTTCTTCTTAATAAGAAGGTGGATGGTATCATCATTATACCGGCAGAGCGGGATGCGGATTTTCTGCAGCCGGCGCGGGATGCCGGCATCCCCATTGTGTTGATCGACCGGGCTCTGAATGGAAACAGGGAAGACTGTGTTACCATCAATAATAAAGAAGCCGCGGAGGAAGCAGTGAATACTCTGATTGGTGCGGGACACAGAAAGATTGCAATTATCTGTTCTGATCATGAATACACCGGAGCGCAGAGAAAGCAGGGATATCTGGAGGCGATGGAACAGCATGGGCTTGAGGTGCGAAAAGAATACATCAAGACTGGAAGCCAGACGGTGGATTACGGATATCAGAGCATGAAAGAGCTTCTGGCATTGCCGGAGCGGCCGACGGCGGTTTTTATGGCAAATTACGATATTAACCTGGGAGTTGTGATGGCGGTGAATGAGTCCGGATTTCACTGCCCGGAAGATATTTCTTTGTTTGGTTTTGATGATCTTCTTCTGCCGAGGATCATCAGTCCGAAGCTTTACGTGATGAAGCAGCCGATGGAGGAACTTGGGTCCAGAAGTGTAGAGCTGCTGCTGGAACGGATCAACAGCAAGGAAGATCTTGCACCCAGAAACGTTGTGCTGAAGGCAACGGTGATGAAGGGGGATTCGATTCGCCCGATAGGGGGATGCGAGTGCTGAGAATAAATGTGCAGAGTTTTAGAGTTTGTGCAATTGAACGACAAACTGTGAATTTACACGGTTTATTTGTGCAAAAACTATTGACAAGAAATGTGAATTAAGCCATAATAGGACACAACGAAACGTTTCACCATGACAGGTTTTGGTGAAATCTCACAAAACGCCGGATGCCACGGGTGCCGATAACCGCAGATCGTCCGGAGCTTTGAAAGGCAAAAACTATGCATCGGGAGGGAGAAAATTGGAAAAGATCAAGCAAAACCCAATCGTCAAGAAAATCGGATTCAACAGGATCATACTGATTTGCGTATTGATTCTCATGTACGTGGCATTCTGTGTCGGAATCAAAGGATTTGCGGCCGCGGGTACAAAGCACCTGCTGAATACCATGAACTACGTTTATTTTCTTGGCTTCTTGTCACTCGGCGTTACCTTTGTAATCGCAACAGGAGGTATCGATTTCTCGATCGGACCGGTTATGTTCTGCTGCGCGCTGGTCGGAGGCTATTGCCTGAATTCCTACAAAATGCCATTGGTTGCGGACATCATCATTGCAATCATTATCGGACTGGTATTTGGAATTTTCAACGGATATATGGTGGCGTATCAGAAGGTCCCGCCGTTTATCATTTCCATGGCGTCGATGAACATCGCGAAAGGCGCTGCTGCTGTATTCACCAAGACGCAGTCACAGAGCTGGCCGCTTTCCACGGACCCGGTGAACGGATGGTTCCGTAACATCGTATCCTTCAACGGTTTTCCGGTCGGACTGGTGATCTTCGTCATCGCGGCTGTCATCTGCGGCATCATTCTCTACAATACAAAGATGGGACGTTATATCCTCTGCCTGGGATCCAATCGTGAAGCAGTCAGATTGTCCGGCGTCAACACAAAGAAATGGGAGATGAGCGCATATGTAATGTGCGGACTTCTCACCGGAATCGCTGCAATTTTCTTCGTGGCAGCATATACCACAGTTCAGCCCGGATATGGCGATCAGTACAACAACGAGGCCATCGCAGGATGCGTCATGGGAGGAACTTCCATGGTCGGCGGCCTTGCATCTATTCTCGGAACGGTAATCGGTGTATTTATCATTTCACTGCTGCAGGAGGGAATCCTTGCACTTGGATTTGGTAAAGATATACAGCTGATTGTAACCGGTATCATCGTTATCGTCGCAGTATACGCTGATGTAACCGCCAGACGCAGAAAGAACTAAGGAAAGGAGAAGAGAATGGGCGAAGTCATTTTAACAATGAAGGGTATCGATAAATCTTTTCCTGGCGTTCACGCACTGGATCATGTAAACCTCGAGGTCAGAGCCGGTGAAGTACATGCGCTGATGGGAGAAAACGGTGCCGGAAAATCAACACTGATGAAGGTTCTTACCGGAATTTACAAGAAGGATTCCGGAACAATCACATATTTTGGAAAAGAAGTAGAGTTCCACAACACAAGAGAGGCTCAGGACGCGGGCGTAGTCATCGTGCACCAGGAGCTGAACATGGTCGGAGATCTGACGGTAGCGCAGAACATCTTCATCGGCCGTGAGCCGAAGAAGGGAATCCGTATCGATGACAGAAAGATGATCGAGGATTCCAAAAAGCTGTTTGAGCGACTGAAGATCGACATCAACCCGAGAGAGAAGATGAAGAATCTGACAGTCGGAAAGCAGCAGATGTGCGAGATCGCCAAGGCAATTTCCCATGACTGCAAGCTGATTATCTTCGATGAGCCGTCTGCCGCGCTGACAGAGAAGGAAATTGATGATCTGTTCAAGATCATCCGTGATCTGCGGGAGCAGAACATGGGTATTATTTACATCTCTCATCGTATGGATGAGATCAAGGTCATCACAGACCGTGTAACGGTCATGCGGGACGGCGGATATGTAGGAACGCTGATTACCAAGGATTCCACGAAGGAAGACATCATCAACATGATGGTAGGACGTGTAATCTATGAGGATCCGAAGACGCACAGCATGTGTCCGCCGGACGCACCGGTTGTTCTGAAGGTGGATCATCTCAACGCGGGCCATATGGTTCAGGATGTGAGCTTTGAGCTTCACAAGGGAGAAATCCTCGGATTCTCCGGTCTGATGGGTGCTGGCCGTACGGAGACGGCGAGAGCAATCTTCGGCGCAGATCCGAAGCAGAGTGGAACAATCTCCATCATGGGCAAGGACGGAAAGCTGCATGAGGTTACGATCAACAACCCGCAGGATGCGGTAAAAGCCGGCATCGGATACCTTTCCGAGGACAGACGCCGTTTCGGAGTTGTTGTACAGAAATCGATCATTGAGAATTCTACACTGGCATGTCTCGATGATTTCTCAAACGGACCTTTTATCAATAAGGCAAAAGAAAAGAAGGAGACAGAGAGACTGATCAAGGAACTCGCGACAAAGACACCGAGCGCGGATCAGCTTGTTATGAACCTGTCCGGCGGCAACCAGCAGAAGGTTGTCATTGCCAAGTGGCTAATCCGTAACAGTGATATTCTGATCTTTGATGAGCCTACCAGAGGTATCGATGTAGGCGCGAAGAACGAGATCTACAAATTAATGAACAAGCTGGCATCAGAAGGAAAATCGATTATCATGATTTCTTCTGAAATGACTGAGATTCTCAGAATGAGTGACCGTATCGTGGTTATGTGTGAGGGCAGAAAGACCGGTGAAATCCGGATCGAGGAAGCCACACAGGAGAACATCATGGATAAGGCTACTCGGAATATCAATTGAGGGGGAGACAGACATGACGAAGAAGAAATCTTTATTGAATGATCAGAGATATATAGCGTTACTCATCGCAATTCTGCTGATGGTAATCTATTTCATATTTAGTAAGGAGTTCCGTAAGTATTCTTCTATCCTTAGTATGCTGGACTTCTCTTACTATGACATGCTGATGGGCTTTGGCGTAACCTTCCCGCTGATTACCGCAGGTGTAGACCTGTCCATTGGTACCGGTATGGTATGCTACGCGCTGGTCGGCGGAACCCTGATCCGGAACAACAACATTCCGGTTGTGGTTGCCATGCTGATCTGCATCCTCTTCGGATGCGCGATCGGACTTCTGAACGGAGTTCTGATCGGTGTCATGGGACTGGCTCCGTTCATTGCCACTCTTTCCACCTGCATGATTACCCGTGGTATCGGATCTATGTGCCCGGCTACTCCGTGGCCGACGCTGCAGCAGCCCGGCGGATGGTTTCATTCGATCTTCAAGCTGACCTTCGGCTCCGGAAGAGGAGCGTTTAAGTTCCCCATCGGATTTTTCGTGATGCTGGTGCTGATGTTTGTCATGGAGTTCGTTCTGAATCACACCAGATTCGGCCGTTATACCATCGCCATCGGATCGAACAGAGAGGCAACTGCTCTTTCCGGAATTAATGTAAAATTCTATCACGTAATGGTTTATGTTGTCTGCGGTTTCTTTACAGGACTTGCGGCGATCGCCTATGCGGCGGTAACGCCTACCGTACAGCCTGGTACCGGAGCCGGACTTGAGATGGATGCCATCGGCGGAGTATTTGTCGGCGGTGTATCCGCAACCGGCGGTTACGGTTCCATTATCGGAACCTTCATTGGTGTTATGATTATCTGCCTCCTGAAGACAGGTCTTCCCTACATCGGTCTGCAGGCGAACTGGCAGCAGATTATCACCGGTGTGGTTCTGATTGTAGCCGTACTGATTGATATCATCAAGAAACGCCGCGCAGCTGCAGTCTGAAGCTTGCATTCAGCCGCGGACGGGTGCAGAAGGTTCTTTGCTGTCAGACATATTTGACGGCAACAAGCCTGAGAATTGCATCCGGCCGCGGATCCAGAAAAAGATGTGACATTTTCAAAGAATTTATACGAAGGCGACAAAATTTCAAACAATAATTTGTGGATGATTTTGGACACAGATTGTTCAAAAAATGTTTACAGTTTATTCAAAAAATGATATATTGGATTTGTTATTTCCGGAAGGGACATTTCGGAATGCAAATAAATACAAAAACTAATAAATGTATTTAAAGGAGGAAAAACATGAAACGTAGAGTCGTAGCAACCTTAATGAGTGCAGCAATGGTAGCAACTCTGCTTGCAGGATGCGGATCAGGATCCGCTAGCACATCTGCAAGCAAATCTGAGTCATCCAGTAGCTCAGCAGCATCCACATCCAGCAGCGCTGCAGCATCCACTTCCAGCTCTTCCACAGAAGCCGTAGCATCGACCAGCGGTTCTGAGACTGCTGCATCCACATCCAGCAGCTCCGCGGCAGAGAGCACAGATGACGCTACAAAGCAGTTTGACGGACTGAAGGCAAACGAGGCTTACAACTTCCCGATGCTGGTTAAGTCCTTCCAGTCCACTTACTGGGATGCCGCTCAGCAGGGTATGAAGAAGGCAGCTGCCGAGCTTGGTGTTACCTATGACTGCCAGGGACCGAACTCCGAGTCTGATATCGCTGACCAGGTTAACATGCTGAACTCCGCAATTTCTTCCAAGCCGGTAGGAATCGGCCTTGCAGCCTGCGATACATCTTCCGTACTTTCCGCTCTGAAGACCTGCGCATCAGACGGAATCCCTGTTGTAGCATTTGATACCGGTGTTGCGGATGCTCCGGACGGATCCATCGTATGTACTGTAGCGACAGATAACGGACAGGCTGGCTCTGTAGCAGCAGACAACATGTATGACGCGATCAAGGACGAGATCAAGAACGCTGACGGTCAGGTTCGTATCGGTGAGGTTAACCAGGATGCTACCGCTCTGAACATTCAGCAGCGTGGTCTTGGATTCATCAACGAGATGATCAAGCTCATCCAGGCAGACGGCAAGACCGTTTCCGTAGAAGGCAACGAATTCTATGTAAACAACGCTGAAGGCGCTGATACCGGTGACACAGATGTTGTAATCGAGGTAGCAGTTCCGGCACAGACAACTGTAGAGCTTTGCTCCACAGAGGCACAGACCATCCTTTCCAAAGAGGATACCATCGCAATCTTCGGTTCCAACCAGACCGCAGCGGAAGGTGTTCTGGCAGCAGATGCTAACCTTTCCGTTCTTGGTTCTGACGTATCCAACGGCGACGTTATCGGTGTCGGCTTCGACGCTGGTTCTACCATCAAGGCAGCAGTACAGAGCGGACAGCTCTACGGCGCAGTTACCCAGTCTCCTCTGATGATGGGATATTACGCAATCTATGCTCTGACAGCAGCTGCTAACGGACAGGAGCTTCAGGATGTTCCGACAGCAGGTTACTGGTACAATGCAGACAACATCGACGATCCGGAAATCGCTCCGAACCTGTACGACTAATTGTCTGAAAGTCAGTATCGTTCAGATGAATATCATTTAAAATGACGGGAGTGCGGCCGATGGCCGCGCTCCTTTTTACTGTATAAAGCCGTCGTCAAGCGGGCAGTTTTTGGGCATGCGAAGCATGCACAGAAAACTGCCCGCTTGAACGACGCTAACATGTATGAGCATGGAGCGGTGTGAAACACCGCGAGAA
>OCVV011271360.1_pt1 | contig 10486 bp, 7 predicted proteins | sample 1539721 | NCBI WGS metagenome assembly OCVV01 (sample SAMN02144230, study PRJEB22623) | gut metagenome | biome: sheep rumen | host: Ovis aries | place: New Zealand
CGCCCGCCTGCCGCCGCACCGCAAACATGGCCACCATGCTCAGCCACCAACTCCGTGTAGCGACGCAAAAAATCCACCAAAGTCTGGTAATTATTTTTTGCAGCCGGCATAAACACCGGGCGAACACTGAAGGTATTGAAATCTGCCGAACCAAACACAGCCAGCTGGCGGTTCGTCTCTGCCGCCAAAGCCGTCACGGCATCGAGGAATTTTTCCTGATTTTCAGCCGGAATATAAACATTATCAACAATCGGCACACGCACGCCGCGCGGAGATGCACCAAGATAAGCCAAGAGATTTTCTTCGATGGCGGCGAATTCACGACGATTATCTTTGTCGCAAATGATGAGGCGAGAATTTTTCGGCAGCTTTTTCTTGAGCGCAGAAATTTTGTGACGGCGCGCTAGACGCGAATCGTCTTTCGCATTCGCTACCAACAGATAGCCGTCTTTTGAAGGCTTGCGGTAGAACTTCGAGGCCTTTCCGGTCAGCTCCGTTTCGGCGAAAATTTCCGTGTCATAGAACACAATGTCGGTAAATTTTAAGTCTTTCAGGATTTTGACGTTCTGAACAAAGGAGGCCGCATTTTCGCAAGTTAGCGCAATATAATTCGGATCCTCAAAAATCGGCTCGCAGCGCAAAATCACCTCAGTAATGACGCCAAGCGTCGCTTCCGAGCCGCAGAATAGTGGGATAAGGTTGAATTTGTGCTTTTTCTGAATTTTGCCGAGGCCAGAATAGTTCGCGCGCGACAATTGCTGGTCGGGAATTTGCGAGATTAGCTCGGCGTTTTCGGCAAGTAATTGCTCCATGCGCGAGTAAACTTTGGCTTCAAAAGACTTTTCGGATTCGATCTTGCGAACTTTCGATTGAGATTCGTTGCCAATCTGCACCAGGCTGCCGTCCGCCAAAACTACTTCGGCACGCTCGACAAAATCTGCGATTGTTGCCGGGTCGGTATTATTCGAGGCGTGAGCGCATTGCGCAATTAAGCCGCCAACGGTTTCGTGCTGATCGCCAAAAATCGGCAGCTCTAGACCGCTAAGTGCTAGCGTTTTCTGCAGCTCGCCCAGCGTGACGCCGGCCTGCACACGAATCAAACGCTGGCGCACGTCGATTTCCTGAACCTTGTTCAGCTTTTCCATAGAAATAACTAGCCCAGTAGTCAAACAGCCACCGTTCTTACCGTAACCTGCGCCGCGCACAGAAATCGGCAGATTAATGCCCTTCAGTGCCAACTGCGCAGAAAACTTCACGAGCCGCCGCACGTCCGTCACATCGGCCGGGATTGCCACGAGTTTTGGTTGATAATGCAAGAGCGAGCGATCCGTAGAATACTGCTCCAAAATATCCGGTGCACTGTAGGCGACGCCGTTAATATGCTGATTTAAATAAACAGCCATCTTGTTCATAATTAAGCCACCCTCTCGGTCATTAAACTCATTTTAGCACAATTTTTTGCAGAATAAAAATCCCCCGCTTGTCCGCGGGGGAATATTTTGGTGTGTCACTTGTGGTGTGACTAAGGTTCTGCGCCCGCTGTACGCGAGAGCTCGAATGAGAATACAGATTGACGAGTGAGTTATTTTCCAACGCTTGTGCCGCGCCCCGAAAGCAACTCATTGCCGTCGCGTCATTCTGCGTTTGCAGAGTCCTCTGCAGGGATGGTGAATTTGCCGGTCGTATCCAGCGGGTTTCTGTGGCGAATAATCACGCTCTTAATCGGCTTATAACCGATAGGTCTGCCACAGCTCGACAGATTCGAAACAACATTCAGCATACTATTCCACTGAAACGAGTTACGCTCGCTGTAGAGCAGCTCATACATAGAACCGCTCGCCGTATACGCGATCAGGGTTTCGTCGGCACTCTTGCGAAGCGCCATCACGGTCGACGTCCTGATGCCCTCCGGAGGGTTATCATTGTCCGTGAAGCCGATAAGCTGAAGTCTGCGGTCGCTGACGTCTACGATGTCGTTCACTGCATCCTTGAAAAGGATATAATAGACCGTTCTAAGGAAAGCTTCGCGGCGCCTGTAGAGATCGAGCAGATCGCCCGGCAGCATATCGTCAGGCGTCTTAGATCTATCGTTATCCGCGAGTCTCCAATCATGAATTCTGTTCATAAAGAGCCTCCTTTGCAATTTGCCTCTATCTAACGAAGAGACAGGTGGGATAAGTTTATTATATCACAGATGCGATTTTTTGTCAAACTTTTTACAACACGACAGCGCGGTGCTTTTGCAATTTCCGGCACCTTCTGCTAAAATATAGACATTGCCCGAGTGGTGAAATTGGTATACACGTATGCCTTAGGAGCATATGCCTTCGGCGTGCTGGTTCGAGTCCAGTCTCGGGCACCATAATGAGACGTCACAATGGAGATATTGCTCATTTGACGTCAGTGAAAAGCATCCCTATTTATAGGGGTGTTTTTCTTTTTATAACTTTCCCTCACCGAAGGAATTTATTATTGATCAATAATCCAAGCAATTAGGTATTGACGCGGCCTTGAGACTAATTCCTACCACGCCAAGACTCACCCACTCCTCACACCATCTCACCATAGCTCATCCATAAAAAATCGGACAGTTTATGCTGTCCGATTTTTTTTATTAAAAGTATTGGCTAACTAAATTATTTAATTGCTGTTTTATGTCGCCAAAGTCACAATCTAGGTCCAAACTTTTTACGCCAATAGTGTTGCCGCTCATTGAATATTCCTGATCGGGCTGAATGAGATCATCGGTTTTGGCATACAGTAGCAATCCTGAGACTTTCTTGTCCAATCCAGCTTCTAATGATTTATTCTTTGTATATGTAAATATTTGATACAGGTTCCCCGAATGTATAGATCGAGAATCATATTGAATCTGAAGATTACGAGAATAATACTTAGCGTCAATAATCAAAATCTTATCTCCGTGCTCAAGGACAACGTCGCTTTGCATAACTGGCAACATATCATAGTAGTCGTCGTCGATTTGCCAAGGAATCTGAGGTGAGCTGGTTTTTATGTCTGGGAATTCTTTACGGTAGTACTCGAGTATGAATTTTTCGTACAGACGATGCATATGTTGACCGTCCAAGAAATCCATAAGTTTCGTGGAGCCGTCCGCTTGAGTTTGCAATAAGCCCTTTATGACAAGATAGCAAATGGATATCAGCATTCGATAGGTTTGGTTATTACGGTTATACCTTTGATGCCAATCGATCAAATTGATATCCAGAGTATCGACGTCGGCGAAATAGACTAGTAGACGCCTAAGTTCTTTTTTGCGCGAAAGGCCAATATTGGAACGCAGGAGAAGCTCCATTGTTGTTTTGAGGATTTGATTCATATACGAATTAGTCGAAAACTCATCATAGCAGCAATACATTTGGCGCCTTAAAATGGTTTGCTCTTTTATGGACTGAGTTATGTCAATTTTGCCACGAAGCGACGATATGGCCTCATCATGTTCAAGATAATCTTTATTGAGACCTTGCTTAATCTGGCTAGATATACCCTTTATTAGTATCGCAGAGCATAGATCGGCGACATTTTCAAAGTCCTCAGTTTCTATCTTCTTATATCCTTGCGAATTGAGCGTTCTGAAGGCGTAGGCAAGCATATAGAATATGTTCTTGATAGGTATCAATTAATCGCTCTCCTTAGATTGTCAGCCCAGGTCTTTACCTTGCTCGGTTCATCAAACCAATATTCTTCGAGAAGTGGAATGATTTCGAATTCAACAATTTCAGATAAGGTCTGATCCGTGGCTGCTTTTAGGTTACAGAAGTAGCTGTGACCAATACGGAAACCTTCGCCGAGTGATTCGTCGGACGCTATTTCATCATTCAGCGAGCGGATAGCCATGATTAGACGATCGAATTTTTCGCTTGAGAGGCTTCGCTGATAATCACTAAAGCCTTTCGTGTTGAAGCCTGGCGCCATCTTATAGAACGCAAAGCGGCGGCGAAGAGCATAATCAAGAAGTGCTAAGCTACGATCGGCAGTATTCATCATTCCGATAATATATAAATTCTTTGGAACAGAAAATTTCTCGTTTGAATATAAGAGCTGCAAACCAATGCCGCGTTTGTCATTCTCAATGAGCATAAAGAGCTCACCAAAGATTTTACTTAGGTTGCCGCGATTGATTTCGTCAATAATAAAGAAGTAGTCATTTTCGATATCATCTTGCGCCTTCTTGCAGAAATTGTAGAATGCGCCAGCCTTTCGCTCGAATCCATTTTCTGTCGGGCGATATCCCATAATAAAATCTTCGTAAGAGTAGCTTTGATGGAATTGAACCATCATTACGCGATCTTTATTCTTTTCACCCATCATAGAATAGGCAAGCCGCTGCGCAGCAAAAGTCTTTCCTACGCCCGGTGCGCCCTGTAGGATAACGTTTTTCTTATTTCGCAATAACGATACGAGCGTAGCATAGTCTTCAGCCTCCATATAGACCTCATCGAGGAACTGCCCCTCATCATATGCAGGATATACAATTTCTTGTTCTTCAGCATCGTCTTCTATTTCATTTCCGAATAGCGCATTGAGCTTTTCGACATATTCCGTATATTGAGTGATATCAGTTAGCGTTTTCATCGCAGCCTTGCCCGGATGTTGCCATTCGCCCTTATGCGTCCACTGAACCTTGCGTACGTTTTTGAAATCTGGCCGATTTTCATCGTAATAGTAATCCGATTCGACGATACCTCGACCAATAATCTGATGCATTCCCTTCTTTACGAATACTATATCGCCCGGTTTCATTTCATTGGCGAATTGCCAAGTGGCATGAGCGGCATTTTTGTATGATAGCTCCGGATCAAACTGCTCTTTCATGGCAGCTTTCATCTGCTCTTTACTAGAGTATTCTTTCAAATTTCCAATATCCCAGCCAATCGCCATTATTCCGGAATTATAGAACTCATCCCAGTGCGCCGCCCCATCGCCCGGCGAATAAATCCAATAGTGGGTGGTTTCTATGTTATTGTCTGCGATTGCTCCGCCTTCAGTTCCGTTCCCGGTTCCACGATTTACTCTATTTATCTCTTCAGAATAATCCCATGCCTCAGAGCTCAGCTCCTTAAAGTCTTTTAATTCAGTTCTATCACTTTGTAGATAGGCACGCAGTTTTTCAAGAATGTCAAAATACTTGCTTGAGGCAATTTTAGGTTCGACGGCCGGCAGAGAATCGATAATATCATTGGGCACTTTTCCTGATTCATAAATATACCATTCATTACGACTGTCTAGGTTAAGAAACGCATCTGGAGCAATCCAAAATAACCCCATCGTAATCTTACTATTGCCATTACCCTTTTTGTTGATAGTCAAATCGAAATAGTGAGATATTTGTTCGCGATTTTCTTGCGCCGGATTATTTGAATAATTCAATGCAGCTTCAAACAATCCCCAAAGATCGTTTATATCATTTTCGCCACGCGTATCCATAAACTCATAGAAAGTCGCATTTTGATTGTTAAGTACGGGGATACCGCTAAAAGACGTAGGCACTTGCGCATTAATATTCATCAACGAAGCAACAGTCGATATTAAACTCTTACGATTCGACTCTTTCATTGATGATTTATTAAAAATGCCATAGAAAGTAAATGGATCAATGTCAAAAAGATTTCCATTTAGTTCAAGCGTAGGCATATTTAATCCAGTAGTCTCATAAACCTTCTTCACTATGTCTACGAGAGCGGCATGATTATTCTTGAAGCCTAGCAACTTCCACGCAAGTTCTTTGTAAAAATCTACCCAATCAAACTTATGATTATTTTCCATCAGCAACCTCCAATCAAAGCCTCATAAAGGCAAAATGCTATTTTAATTATAACCGACAAAAACATAAGCGCTTATAAAAAACGATTCAAACTTTATTGCTCAGATATTGAGCCGCAACATATTATTGAAGATAAGAGGCTTACGTTTTTATCCTGCAAATATTCATTATATAATGACCCTAAAGTAAAGGAACTTCTTCATGACTATATATCAATGTTCGAATTGCGATAGTGAGGTTAAAAAAGGAACTCATTATTGCCCACAATGCGGCAATAAGCTAGAATGGCCCAAAAAGAAAAACACCAAGAAATCTAAAAAATCCAAAAAGCTCGTAAGGCTAAATGTTGACCCATTTGCCGTTGACGAGTTATATGAAAGCATGGTCGGACTTGGTATTGGCATGCTTTTATTCGGAGGCTTCGGCATAATTACAGGATCGATAGCTTTGTCTCAACGACGAACTATTGGCAAATGGTTACAGCACCTAATGAGTCCAAATTATTATCCTGGTATCAAGACAAGTACTATGTTGAAAAAAGTAAAAACTATTCGATCTTGCTGTTCTTGGTCTGTTGCTGGAAATATAGTTTTTGGCATTGGCAGTTTAGGCAATATGAGTAATTCGGCAACGCCTAGTTTTGTTATTCTAATTCTCAGTATTATTGGAATAGTGATATGCGAAATCTTATCGGCTATGGCGCAAAAAGTACTGAAGAGTTCAGTTTCTGGTAATGAGTATACATTTGATCGAACAAAAAAATACAATGATGATGATTATAGCTCTACTTCATACGAGAACGATGATGAAGACGACGATGACGATGATGACGATATGTAGAATATCTGCAATAATCTGAGTAAATTGAGTAATAATGAGTATATTGAGTTAAAATGAGTAAAATGACGTCAGTGCGGAGAATATCTCCATTCTGACGTCTCATTACATATTTAGACGTAACAATGGAGATAATACTCATTTGACGTTAGTGAAAAGCATCCCTATTTATAGGGGTGTTTTTCTTTTTTGGTCTTATATTCCTAATACGAATGTAAGCAGATTAGTAGTGAAGTCTGTTTTATGTTCTGTTCGTTGTTAATTCAAAACAGTCCGCCCACCCAGGACTCACCTATAGACGCCATCTATGCACCAGCTATAAAAAACCAAACAAAAAAGAAACCCTTGGGGGAGGTACTTCCGTACCGTCCAAAGATTTCGATACTTTTATATTATCGCTTTTTCTTATAAATGTCAATACATTCACGCTTACGGTTAACAAAAATGATTTCCTTAATACCCGTGATCAGTGGTGCTTTTGCAAGGATTTCTCGTTTAATTGCAATGTCTGGTACCTTCTTCATTCTTGCGGAATCAAATACTACTCGGTCAGATTGCGCCTTAGCTCGGCGTAAGTTTCGCTCTACGGCATCCAGTTTGCCGCCATTTGGCGCCTTGAATTCCCATAGTTTGCCATCAATATAGGCGTCTGCGGAGTGGACTTTATATTCTCCGGTCGCCTTTTTAAATTCAACGACATGGCCAAAGCTAACTAGCGCTTTTGCTGTCGCTAATTCATGTGGCCAAACATTGACGCAGGCGGGTATGATTATTTTTCCACTCATATCATGACATTATACTATAGAGCCAAAAATAAAAAGATTCTTCGGTCGAGTCATCGCGATGCTTGAGCTATGACTGTTTTTGCAAAAGAATCTAGATAATCGAGAAGTTTTTGCCAAAAGAGCGATTCTCTTCATCAGTTCTTTGTTCTCCAGATGATTGTTTCTGCTCTGGATTTGCTGGTGATGGCATTTTTCTGGCATGATCATCTCCTTGCCTTAGACTATAAAGCATAGGCAAACAGGAGTCGAACCCCTAACCTTAGTGCGGCCATATAACAAAAAAGAACCTCTTTCGAAGTTCCTTAACGGGAAGAAAGGCAGTTGATTCAATTCAGTATCTTATACTTTTCTTCCTATGTTTCTATTATACGCTTATTGCTATTTTATGTCAATGATAGCGCCGTCTTTCTTCAATACTTTACGGCGCTTCGATAAAATAACCGCCGCAATGATTACTGCGACGATTATGACGCCGCCTACAATGCAAGATATTAAGATTGGCATATTAATAGAATCGCTAGCGTTCGAAGATACATCTTGCACGGTCTCGACTTCTATCACCTCAGTTTCGACGTTATCGCTAAGGGAGGATTCTGGAGCAGTACCTTGATTGACGGAGACTTCACTGCCGTTGACATATAGTTTGTATCCATTGGCGTAGATATTGGAATTATCCGAGACAGCATTGCTAAGCGAAGTAATATACGAGTCACTGGTCAATACGACGATAGAATCAGCATCAAGCGTGAGCTTAACTGTGCCGCTGTTTTGGATGGCACCTTTATAGTAGCTCTTGGTTAAATTCATATTTAGAGATGAAATGTTATCGATGATGATATCGCCGATTATTTCTTGCGTCGTAGCGTTTAATGTAACATTGCCGCCGTTTGATCCAGAATTACCCCACTTACCAGTTTGCGCGCACAAAAACGCACCCGTTGAATCATTATTAGTGAATTTATTACTAGTCAGATTGATAACTGCTGTCGTATTAGTGATAAAAAAGTGGTCGCCTTTGTTCGTAATAAAAGTACTATTTTTTGCCGTAAAGGTGCCGGTACCAGTCTTAGCATCGCCGCTCATCGATTGGTAGATAAAGATATTTTTATATGTCTCGGAATTGCCGTTTAGCTTATTGTTCGTATCCGTAACGGTTGTGGACTCTAGGGTAACACTATTTAAGCCCTCAATTACTACGCCCTCGGATGCGGTGGCGGTTAGAGTCGCATTCTTCACAGTAATATCCGCCGTCGAATAGATAGCTGGGCTACCCGTGCCATTTGCGGTATAGCTACCACCATTCACGGTAATGGTACCGCCACCGCGGTCGCTTCGGATGGCGGCCGAAGAATTGCCAGAAGTCTCAACGGAAAGATTACTAGCAGTTAGCGCACCACCACCGGTCACCATAATGCCACCAGAATTATTGGAGCTTGTCGTAATCTTAGCATCGGAGATGTTGATTTTTCCCGTACCATACGCAAACACCGCGTTCGCGTGCGCGCCGCTAGTCGTGATTGCGCCGCCCGTAATATTTAACGTTGCGTCATCATAGGCAAAAACCGCCGCATTCGTACCATAAAAATCCGAGCTATCACCATCCGAATCACCAGTCTTATCAATCGTAGGATTCGTCAAATTTACCGTTCCACCCGAAACCAACAAAGCGTTCTGGTCGGAAGATGAGCTGGAATAGCTTTGGTCTGATAGTGTAGTATCTTGATCTAGCTGCGTGGCGCCGCTATGAGAAACATTAGACGAACTCCCGCCATCGGGACCGCCGCCTGGTTTTGATCCTGGTCTATTATTCATAATGCCCTTTCTGTTACCATATTACTTATTATTATTCTATAGGGCGTGTCTAAAATAAACCTTAAAGCCTTAAATTCACGGCCTTATTTTTTGGAAACGATTTGCAAAAATCCACCCCGAAGGGTGGAGTATGGTTTTGGAGAGATTGGTGAACTTTTTCAATTACATGAAGTGAAAGCTAGTCAGCCACTCCGTTAGTCCGCTCGCAGCTTCCGCCATTGTTTTTGACGTATGCGTCTATGACGTCAAGCGCCTGGTGAGCATCTTCGTATTTATCAGCGCCCGTAACATTTAACAAATATCCGTCGCCGCCAGCTTCTTTGATTTGTCCGGTATTTTCATAGTAATTGAATTCGTAGGCATATTCTTCGCCATGCAAAGTACAAACAACAGACGAATTCATGATTCGCCCAGCATTACTTTCGCGAATACTCTTAACGACTATCCGTAGCACAACCAAAATAATGGGCGCGACAACAATAAAAATTGCGATAAATTTAATTAGTTTTAAGATTAGCCCGGCCAACTTCTCCGTATTCGATGTTTTCTCAACCAAGATATCCTTTATGTCGTTGTCAACCAATTCGTCGAGGCTGACGTGGAAGATTTTTGATAATTCTTTCGACTGTTTTAGATCCGGCGATGTTTCGCCCAGCTCCCATTTCGAGATTGTTTGCCTAGCTACGCCAACTTTTTCGGCGAGCCCCTCCTGAGAAAGGCCGTTTTTCTTTCTCAGTTGCATAATCTTTTTTCCGATTTCCATAATTATCCTTTCGTTTGGACAAAATCATACGTCAAATAAATTATACAATCTACCAATTTTAACTGGAATCTTCGCCCTTTTTTATAACATTTCGCGGGTTACTCATTATTATGCCTGTACCATCACTGGCAGCGGCGAAGAGCCTACAAGTTTTATATTCTGCAAGAAAAAAGGAGCCTCCGAAGAGGCCCCATGTGCAAGAACTAGCGGGCGAAAGACGGCATCAGGTGCGGGCCGGCGGTTTAGCCGATCTCGGAGAGCCAGGCCTGAAGCGACTTGAGCTGCTGGATATCCTTGTCCTGCTCCCCTACGGGAAGATCCGCGAAGTCGCGGCTGAGGACAGGGTCGTCGGCCGCCCAAGCGTTCTGGTCGAGCCAGGCCTGGTGCAGCAACGTGCCGTAGCGCAGGCGCTGCGCGGGATCATTGAGGTTTACAGCAGATACCACATCGGGGCCGCCGAGCTTCTCCATGATCTCGATCATGCCGTGCGCGCTCTGAACATTG
>OCVV011357252.1_pt1 | contig 10485 bp, 10 predicted proteins | sample 1539721 | NCBI WGS metagenome assembly OCVV01 (sample SAMN02144230, study PRJEB22623) | gut metagenome | biome: sheep rumen | host: Ovis aries | place: New Zealand
AACCGACTTCGTACAGAGCATCATCATGACGATAGCACTCGTAGTCGTTCTCGGATTTGCAGAAGGCTGCACCAAGGGATTCGAAAACGTTTTCGCGAACGTAAAGCAGTTCGAGGGTTTCCTTGACGTATTCAAGGGATGCAATGTCGAGACCGGAGAAGTAGGCAGCTACGGAGCTCTGCCTATCGCATCCACACTGGCATGGGGCTTGGGCTACTTCGGTATGCCTCATATCCTCCTGAGATTCATGGCTATCGATGACAAGAAGAAGATCAAGCTCTCAAGGCGCGTCGCTTCCGTCTGGGTCGTCATCTCGATGGGCGTTGCTATCCTTATCGGTGTTGCAGGCTATTCGCTCATGAAGAACGGTATCGTTCCTCACTATGCAAACAACTCTGAAGCCGAGTCTGTCGTAATCGACGTTGCAAAGGTTATCTCGTCTTACGGTTACATTCCCGCGGTAGTAGGAGGCATCATCCTTGCAGGTATCCTTGCTTCCACGATGTCCACATCCGACTCCCAGCTCCTTGTAGCTGCCTCTGCGGTTTCCCAGAACATCCTTTCCGAGACATTCCACATCAAGATCTCCGAGAAGGCATCCATGTGGGTCGCAAGGATCTCGGTTATCGTTATCTCAGGCATCGCTGTTCTTTTTGCACTCGATCCTTCATCTTCCGTATTCAGGATCGTCTCATTCGCATGGGGCGGCTTCGGTGCAACATTCGGTCCTGCTGTCCTTCTTGCACTCTTCTGGAAAAGAGCAAACAAGTGGGGCATATTCTCCGGTATGCTGGGCGGCTTTGCCATGATCTTCATCTGGAAGTTCGTAATCCGCGTTATGTTCGCAGGAAGCTGGCTCGATATCTATGAGCTCCTGCCTGCATTCATCTTCAATCTCCTCATTGCTGTAGTCGTATCCTTGCTTACCAAGGCGCCTGCAAAAGAGATCACGGATACATTCGAACAGGTTAAGGTTGACGAGAAAGCCTGATATTACCGGAAACACAGATCTCCCCGGGAGTTTTTGTCACCCCGGGGTTGAAAAGTACAATGTAAACTCAAACGTAAACTTTTTGGACAAGAATGTTTACGTTTGAGTTTATTTTTTGGAAAAGTAAAGATTTTCGTAAACATTTGGAGCTGATTTCTTTACGTTTGAGTTTACGGTCTATGTTAGCCCATTTCCTAAATTGACCGCGGCCCTTTTAAATTTTATAATAGACACATCTATTTTATAAGGGAGGTAGATGCTATGTTTTGTTCAAAATGCGGTGCGGAAGTACCTGACGGTTCAAACTTCTGCCTGAAATGCGGATTTAATCTCAATGCAGCTGCAGCACCTGTCCAGCAGCCTGTCCAGGCTCCTGTTCCGGGCGGCCCTCCGCCGATCGTTGACGGAAGACCCTGGGTCCAGAACAGCGGTGTGATCAATCCGTTCCCCGTACCGGGATATGATCAGTACAATCCTAAGTTCCACTGCAGATGCGAATACTGCTACTACGAGTTCGACTATCACACATACGATCTCGGACACCGTGCATGGTATCCGCACGGATTCGTTTACTGCCCACGCTGCAAGAAGCCTATCCGTCACCGCCTCGAGTATGAGGTGATCAACAATCCCGGATATGCGCAGCCTTATCAGCAGCCTGTAGCGGTACCGGTTGCACCTGCTCCCGCTCCGGCACCTGCAGCACCTGTAGTACCTGCAGCACCTGTTGCGCCCGCTGCTCCGGCACCGGAAACACCCGCAGCTCCTGCAGCTCCTGCACAGGAATAGTTCAATTCTGAGTAAAGCCGATAAACCGCCGGTATTCAAAGCCGGCGGTTTTTATGTTAATTTTGTAGGGTTATGGCAATAGACAGAAGCAAAACAGATCTCATTAAAGCAAAGTACGAGGAACTCACCGGAACGATGAGCGACCCTGTCGTTGCTGCAAATCACGAGGAGTACATGAAGTATTCCAAGGAACTCGGGGCGATAGAGCCCCAGTACCGTGCCATCCTTGCGTATGAAGCGTGCGAAAAGGAGATATCTGACCTTTTGGCGATCCTGGAAGGTGAGGCCGGCAGTGATGATGAGATGCGTGAATTTGCAAATGCCGAGCTTTCCGAGAACAAAGCAAAGTTAGAAGTGCTCGAGAAAGAACTTCTGCTCCTGATGGCTCCGGGAGACCCCAGAGACAACAGATCTGTCATCATGGAGATCAGGGCCGGAGCGGGCGGCGAGGAATCGGCGCTTTTCGCAGGCGATCTTTTCAAGATGTACAGAGGCTATGCAGCCCTAAAGGGCTTTGACGTAAGCATAGTCGATTCGAGTCCGACTGAGCTCGGAGGCTTTAAGGAGATTGTTTTCTCGCTTGAAGGCAACAGGGCATACAGCCGATTGAAGTTTGAAAGCGGTGTCCACCGCGTACAGCGCGTGCCCGTAACGGAATCCGGAGGAAGGATCCATACCTCGACCGCTACGGTCGCCGTGCTTCCTGAGGCTGATCCCACTGATGTCGTAATCAACCCCAAGGACTTGAGGATCGACCTTTTCAGATCGTCAGGCGCAGGCGGACAGCATATTAACAAGACGACTTCGGCGATAAGGATCACGCACATCCCGACAGGCCTTGTAGTCACTTGCCAGGATGAGCGAAGCCAGATACAGAACAAAGCAAAGGCGATGGCGGTCCTTCAGAGCCGCCTCTGGGCGATGGCCAGGGAGTCTGACGTCAATGCCGAGAACGATGCACGCCGTTCACAGGTGGGAACAGGCGACAGATCCGAAAGGATAAGAACATATAACTACCATCAGGGAAGGGTCACTGACCACAGGATAGGACTCACTCTTTACAGACTGAACGATATCCTGGCGGGAGATCTTGACGAGATAATAGACGCGCTGACGCTGGCTCAGGCCGCCGATGACGCAGCAAAGACAGGTGAGGATTAATGGAACGCGAGAAGATCTACGGTAAGACAAAGCTTGTATCAGGAGCTGACAGTAACGGAATAAAGGAATGCGCAAAGCACCTTGTATCAGGTGAGGTCGTGGCTTTTCCTACGGAGACCGTGTACGGCCTTGGCGCAAATGCGTTTGACGCGGGTGCGGTTGAAAAGATATTCGCCGCCAAGGGGCGTCCGTCTGATAATCCGCTCATATGCCATATCGGTGATAAAGCTCTGATCAAAGACATCGTATCAGAGATCACTCCGCTTGCCCAAAAGCTTATAGATGCATTCATGCCCGGACCTGTTACGGTCATTATGAAAAAGTCTGACAAGATCCCTGCGGAGGTCACAGCAGGACTTGATACGGTCGGCGTAAGGATGCCTTCAGACCCTGTCGCGAATGAGTTCCTCAAAGCCTGCAATGTGCCTGTTGCCGCTCCTTCGGCAAACCTTTCCGGCACGCCTTCTCCTACGAACGCAAGGGCAGTCATGGAGGACATGGACGGATATGTTTACGCAGTCATCGACGGCGGGGATTCTGTTTTCGGACTTGAATCGACAGTAGTCGATGCGACCGGCGAAATGCCCGTGATATTAAGGCCCGGTGCAATTACAAAAGCGGACATCGAGGCCTGCGCGAGCGGTGAGGCCGCATTTGCGGGAACGCTTGAAGCAGGGCAGACCCCAAAGGCTCCGGGAATGAAATACCGTCATTACGCGCCGTTTGCCAATGTCGAGATCATGGAAATGCCCAAAGGAGCCGTGCTGATCGGCGATGAGGCAGATGATGCGGCGCCTTCGGAGGTCAAAAAGCCTGATTTCGATTCCATGAGCGAGGATGACAGACAGGCTCTGGTCGATATCGCTTCTCCGTTCATCCACCGTGAGAAAGAACTGCTCAAAGCTAATCCTTTTGCGCGTGTAGGCATCTTTGCAGGCGTAGAGGTCAAAGCCCTGTATGAGAAACTCGGTGACAAGATCCTTCTTGCGCATACCGAGTTCTATGAATACGGAAATGCCCTGGATGTAAGATCTGCAGCTCATTCGCTCTTCGAGGGATTAAGGCATCTGGACTGCCAGGAAGTCGATACGATACTGGCACAGGGCCTGACCGGCGGCGGAATGGCGACTGCCTATATGAACAGGCTCGAAAAGGCGGCAGGGAAGAAAGGCGAACTCCTTCCCGGTATGCCCAAGCCGGAAAGACCTTCAAGAGGAGAACTGCCCCTTGAGGCTTTCAAGGATACATTTACGGCTCAGATCCTGTTCGCTGACGACGACAACACATGCCTTTCCCAGGCGTGTGAAGCGATAATGACGGGACTGATCGAGAAGAATGCCCCATATGACATGCTCGTATCCCGCGACATCGGATGCGAACTGTACTGCGAATCGGCCGGGATCACCGCTTCTGACGGTGACGTGTGCGATGAGGGGATCATCAAGGCCGTTTCAGAAGAAACCGGAAGAAACATCTCCCACTGCCGCTCCACAAGGGCGGATCCCGCACTCTATGATGCATCGGATATCATCATAACGGTAAGGGATGAGCATGCTTTCGAGATAATCAAGGCCTTCCCGCAGATCAAGGATAAGGTGTTCTCACTGTCCACTTTTGCGGCTTCGTGCGGTCTCGTATTCAAGGATGCAAACGGCAGATTAGTCTCAGTCTCAATTCCGGACCCCAGAGGCGAGAATGAAGCGACTTATTCCCATACCGTCAAAGCCCTGAAAGCGTGGCTGGAACTGCTTTTCCCGTATCTCATCAAAGCTGTGGGAGCAGAGAGGGCGTAAGTCTCATTTTCTTCAAAAAGTCCCAACTTTTGCCCTAAAGTCCCGATTGTCCTCTCAGCAGGTTGTTTTTTGCCTGAAAGGCAGTATAGAATATCAGCGTTAGAGTTAAGGACGACGACGTAGACAAAAGAGCGACAGGATAATATGCTTGACGAATAATTGTCTGCTGTGATATTCTTCTCGTTGCCGCATATTTATATTAGCGGCGATCCTTGTCCGGTTTACCGGACCGAATAGTCCAGAAGGAGGTGAATGAAATGGCAAACAATTATCGTTTGATCACAGTCCTCAATACATCTATTGGTGATGAGGCACTCGCTTCTCTTACTGACTCCGTCAAGGCAAAGCTCGAATCTGGTGCAACGATCAAGTCTTTCGACATCGTTGGCAACAAAGAGCTCGCTTATGAGATCGAGGGACAGAAGAGCGGCTGCTATGTTCAAGCATATTTTTCTGCCGAGAGCGATTTCCCTAAGGAACTTGAGCGTGTTCTCAAGATCACAGACGGCGTACTTCGTTTTCTCATTGTCAGCGTCGGTGAGTAATCACTGCGCATAGCAGAGAAAGGCAAGACAGATGAACAAAGTAGAGTTGGTAGGAAGACTTACCAAAGATCCCGAAGTAAAGCTTACTTCAAACCAGACCCAGTTCTGTAACTTCACAGTGGCGGTTGACCGCCGCTTCAAGGACAGCAACGGCCAGAGACAGGCTGATTTTATCAGCTGCGTTGCCTGGAGACAGACAGCTACCTTCATCCAGAAGTATTTCCGCAAGGGAAACAGGATTGGCTTAGTCGGGAGCATCCAGACCCGCACTTACGATGATCAGAACGGCCAGAAGCGTTATATCACTGAAGTAGTGGTTGACGAGGCTGAGTTCGTTGAATCAGGTAACGGACAGCAGGGCGGAGAGCAGGCTTATCACGAGGCACCGGCCGCAAGACCCGCTTCGACATATCAGGCTCCTCCGGCAGGCTCTGCGGCATCAGATGCGCCTCTTGCACCCAAGACACAGATCGAGCCCAGCTCAGATCCCGGTTTTGGTCCCGGCGACCAGGTAGATCTTCCGTTTGAGATTTAATTTGTGAAGGAGATCACATAAAATGGCAGAGAACAGAGCACCTAAGGCCGGCGGAAAGGATTTTGCCGGCGGCATGAGGCAGAGACGTACCCGCAGGAAGGTTTGTGCGTTCTGCGCTAATAAGGTAGAGAGCATTGATTTCATGGATGATGTACTCCTCAAGAAGTACATCTCTGAGAGCGGCAAGATTCTCCCTAAGAGAATGACCGGCACATGCGCTATCCATCAGCGTGAGCTGACAACAGCGATCAAGCGTGCACGTCAGATCGCGCTGCTTCCTTACACAGCGCAGTAATCAGCGGCCCCCGCTTCACAGCGTATCGGCCCTGTGCCTTTTGCAGCGGTGACCGATACGGGTCCGTACAAAAATTTAAGGACATTCGGGCATCATCCGGCACATATTTGCTTTATATAGCTTATAATATGTTCTGGTGATGCCCGTTTTATATTTCGGGTAAGTAAGAGATCAGGAGAGATATTATGAAGGTCATACTTCTTGCAGATGTAAAGAATCTCGGCAAGGCCGGAGACGTGGTCAATGCCAGTGACGGATACGCAAGGAACTTCCTTTTCAAGCAGGGTCTTGCTAAGGAGATGACTGCCGCAGGCCTCAATGAAGTCAAGGTACAGGCAGGCGCCAAGGCGGAGCATGAGAGAAGGGCTCTTGCCGAAGCACAGGAGACAAAGAAGAACATCGAGGGCAAGACCTTTGAGGTCAAGGCCAGAGGCGGTGCCGACGGAAGGCTTTACGGAGCCGTTACGGCATCGGATATTTCCGACACGCTCAAGGCAGCAGGCTTTGAGATCGAGAAGAAGAAGGTCGTTATCAACAACCCCATCAAGAACACGGGAATCTTTTCCGTACGCATTAAGCTTCACCCCAAGGTCTCGGCAGATATCAATGTCGAAGTCGTAACTAACTGACCGGAGAAGGCAAGATGAACGAAGATCCCGGATACATGGATAATCTTATAGATTCGGCATCTCCCGAGAAGGACGATACCGTTGAGATCGAGATGGCGCTCCTGTCCTTATGCATGCGTAAGGACAAGGCACTGCTTGAGGCTGCGGAGCATAAGCTCGTCAGCGAGGACTTTACGGATCCCCGCAACCAGCTTATCTACAGCACCATCATCGACATGTTCCTCAACAACGCCAACATTGACAGGTTTACTGTCACCAACGAGCTCGAACGCAAGGGCGAGCTTGAGCGCGCAGGCGGACTCCGTTACATCTACAAGGTCGGTGAGACCACAGCCGTTACCGCAAGCATCAACGGCTATATTTCTGCGATCCGTGAGAAGAGCGACAAGAACAAGCTCTTAAGGGAACTGGACACAGTCAGGAAAATGGCTGTGAGCGGAGACAAGAGAACTTCCGACGTTCTGGACTATGCCATCTCTACGATGTCATCTCTTAAGGGAACCGGTGAGACCAAGGGTTTTGAGGTCCTTTCGAAAGTCCTTATCTCCACCATGGAGGAGTTAAGCGACGAGATGAAGCCGGGAAGTGACAACAAGCTCGTTAAGCTCGGATTTCCGAGACTCGATGAGATGCTCTCAGGCGGACTCAAGCCCGGTTCGCTTAACATCCTGGCGGCGCGTCCGAGTATGGGTAAGTCCGCTCTTGCCATCAATATGGCTGCAAATGTAGCCGCAACCAACAAGCCTGTCGCGATCTTCTCTCTCGAAATGTCGAAGAACGAGATCGCCAAGAGATTTATGTCGGCCAGCATGAATAAGCCTCTTACCAAGATCCTTTATTCACGCAAGATGACCGATGAAGACAAACATGAGATTAATAATGCGGTAGCGAAGCTTTCTGACTTCCCGGTATATATCGATGACAATTCAGATACGACGCCTACCGTTATGAAGTCCAAGCTCAAAGAGCTTTCCGCAAAGGAAGAGTCCAAGCCTGCGCTGGTAATCGTTGACTACCTGCAGCTCATGAGCCTTCCCGGGACCAATAAATCACGTAACGAGGTGGTTACCGAGATCTCCAGATCCCTCAAACTCCTCGCCAAGGAATTCCAGGTGCCTATTATCGCGCTCTCACAGCTCTCCAGAGGCGCTGCGCAGCGTGATGACCACACACCTCAGCTCTCAGACCTGAGAGACTCCGGTGCTATCGAGCAGGACGCCGATACGGTAATGTTTATCGACCGTCCCGATTATTATAAGAAGAGCGATGACGAAGCTCCCAAGAACGGTGACGGGGATGAATCACCCAAGCAGCAGGACGCTGATAACGACAACGTTATAAAGGATGCTTACATCTATCTGTCCAAGAACCGTCAGGGAAGGACCGGAAGGGACAAGGTCTGCTGGATCGCAAGAAAGACGCTTTTCTACGAGTTCGACAAAGATAAAAAGGAACGCGATGACGGCGGAAGCCCTTATACACGTACAAAGTCTTCCGACAGTGCGGCATCAAGCTACGAATTCGAGCAGGAACCTGTTCCTGAAGTAAGTGATAACGATGCTCCGCCTCCGGCTGACGGTGACGATGCATTCTTTGCAAATGCACACGAAGGTTTCGATCAGGATTTCATATAAGCGATGAAGAACACCGGCAACAGTCTGAGACATGAGCTTGCCAAGAGAGTTGGCAGTTTCTGCCATGACAAGTCGCTGCTGGAGTGTGACGCGGTTATTGCCGCATGTTCGGGCGGCCCCGATTCTGTCGCGCTGCTCCTCATCCTTTCGGATATTCTCAAAGAACTGCCGAATCCTGTAAAGCTTTATGCTATCCATATCAATCACAATCTGAGACCCGGCGACTGCGACAGGGACGCGGAGCTGACGGCGGCTTTCTGCGCCTCGCTTAACGTTCCGCTCAGGACTGTCGGGTTTGATGTCGAGAAATATGCCGAAGAGAACAGACTGTCCGAGGAGACTGCGGGCAGAATGCTCCGATATGAGGCTTTTGACACATATGCGCAGGATCTTTACGATTCGGAGCACTATAACTCTGTAAGGATCGCCGTGGCACATCACAAGAATGATGTCGCCGAGACCATGATGATGAACCTTTTCCGCGGCGCCGGATTAGAAGGACTCGTTGCTCCGAGGGCAAGAACGGGCAACGTTATCAGACCGCTTCTGTGCTGCTCAAAGAGCGAGCTTGTGGAGATGCTCAGGCAGGAAGACATCAGTTATGCGATCGACATGACCAACCTGGAGTCTGATTCCACCCGCAACGTATGGCGCAATATATTGCTCCCTGAAGTTGAGAAAAGGACCGGAGTTAGTCCTTCAAGCTCGCTTAACAGGACATATTCCCTCATAGAAGAAGACCTTGATTACCTGGCAGAGGAAGCCAAAAAGGCTTACGACAGCTGTCTTGTAATGCTTGGGAACGAAGAGCCCCGGATAAAGGCTCTCGACTGCTCCAAAGCTTCAAGCCTTGCGCCTGCCATGAACTCCAGGGTGATCAGGAAGCTCTGGCAGGATACTTTCGGCAACCTCACCGATTTTGAGGCAGCCAATCTCAGAAGCTGCGCCGATCTCATTTCAAGGAAAGAAGTCAGCGGAGAAGTGATCCTTCCCATGCCTTTTTCGCGCAAAGCATACAGAATAGGCAATCTTTTCAGCTTTTGCAGGGAGGATTCCGTGGGTGATGTGGCAAGAGCCATAGCATCAGACATGGGACTTATCGCGGAAGAAGTGCCTGTGTCGTATACTGTGCCTGTTCCTTCCAAAGAGGGAGAAGATGGAGCGATTGCCGTAAAAATCCCTAACACAGACCTCTTTATTTATATATATTTATTTGAGAATAAGGGTGATTTAGAGTATAATAATTCCTCGTGGTTTTGTCCGCTTGAATTGGCCGCAGACGGCAATCTGACGCTGGTAAACCTGGCGGGAGATCCGGCGGCGCGCGTATTCCGGAAAGCGGGCGCGGCAGGCTCGAAGAAGCTCACCAGGCTCTTTACGGATCTTAAAGTCCCGGAGAGCGCCAGAGAGGGAATAGTTTTCGCAGCCGCGAAGGATTCGGACAAGATCCTGTGGATCCCGGGCGTGGGACACGCAGAGGGCTTCACGAGCAAGCTTAGCAGGCAGCGGTACGGACAGTCTTCCGGAAAGAATTGCGGAAAACTTCTGAAGATTACTTTAAAGAGGCGTAAAGATGGCAATTGATACATCGAGGGTTCTTGTAACACATGAACAGATCGAGGAAATGCTCGAGCGACTTTCCGCCCAGCTTAACAAAGACTACGAAGGCAGGCATCTGGTCGTTGTAGGCATCCTTACGGGTGCATTCATCTTTACTTCGGACCTGATAAGGCGTCTTACAATGCCCGTTACCGTTGATTTTATGCAGGTATCGAGCTATGTCGGCGAGGTATCCTCAGGTGTCCTCAAAATCAAGAAGGATCTGAGTTATGATATCGAAGGCAAGGATGTCCTTATAGTCGAGGATATCGTTGATACAGGCAGAACGCTGGAGCTCCTCATGGAGCAGCTCCGGAAGAGAAATCCGGCGTCGCTTAAGGTCTGTACGGCTTTCGATAAGCCTGCAAGGAGAGTCAACAGCTTCGTGCCCGATTACAACGGGCTTACGGTTCCGGACGAGTTCATCGTAGGCTACGGCCTCGATCTCGACGGAGAATACAGGAATTTTGACGACATAAGGATCGTTAGAAAGGTTTAGGTTAAGAATGTCTGA
>OCVV010158497.1_pt1 | contig 10484 bp, 6 predicted proteins | sample 1539721 | NCBI WGS metagenome assembly OCVV01 (sample SAMN02144230, study PRJEB22623) | gut metagenome | biome: sheep rumen | host: Ovis aries | place: New Zealand
TCATCCTCATCTCCATCCCCATTCCATAACTTATCCCAATAGGAATCGACGGCTGCTTTTCCTTTTTTGGTATATCTATAGAAGCCCAAATTGCAATATAAATAGTCATCGTCAACAGAAACATATTTAGCCCTTATACTTGCAAACGCTTCTTTGCCAAAGAAATCATTTATCATTTCTATAATTTTGTCGTTTATAATTTGAGCAACTTCTTCATCTAAAACATTATTAAGTACTCCATTACGATTAGTATAAAGAATAGCACCGCTTTTTAAACCGCTAGGATTCCCTGTGATTTTGCATTTGACTTTATCGTAATTATAAGCCAAATAGCAATCATCCATATTGTCTAAGATCTCTGTCATAAACGGAATCCCTTGATTTTCGTCTAATGTTTTAAGACGCTGTTTTTCTGCTTTACTCTTGAATAATCCCATTTTTATTACTCCTTTCTAGATACTATTCCTCAACAAATATAATCATTTTCGCTTCTTCAGGATACTGCAATATAAATGAGTCTATATATGCTTTGTGTCTTGCTAGATATCCATATTTCTTTTGTTTCTGCTTAATTGCTCTAAGAATCTGTCTATGAATCCTCTCAGATCTTAGTAAATCTGCATCAGGATTGTTTCCTTTCATCCTTTCTATAAGCCTGATTTTTGATTTATCATCATCAATTACTTCTTCATTTACATCAGGAGTATAGAAACTATTAAAGGTGTTCTGCAATCGTTTAGCTTTTTGCTCATTTGTTATTTTTGCATAAACATCTTTCAGCATCATAGTATCAGAATGACCAAAATAATCAATGACCTTTTGTTCTTCAAACCCCAAACCATCAGGATGGGGGAGTACTAAAAATGTAGCACAACTATGTCGAAGCATCTGACAATCACTATTTCCAATGCCTAATTCAGATAATGCTCCTTGCAAGACAATGGTTAATCTATCAGCAACTTGATACTCATAAGGATTATGGTTTTTTAGCTTTGGAAAAACAAAACAGTTTTCCATCTCTTTATAGTTTAAATTGAATTCATACTTATATGCATCTTTATAATCAAGCAACAAGTCATAGTAAAAATCAAAGATGGGTATTATTCTTTTACTAGTACTATTTTTTGTATGATAGATACCACTATTTATTCTGTTATATACGTTAGACTTTTTTTCCCTCTCGTTAATTGCATTTTCAATATAGATCTTCTTATCCTTGATAAACTTCCATTGTAGTGCAATCAACTCTTCAACTCTCATTCCTGAGAAAAACAGAACATAGTATAAAGTATAGAAGTAAAAGTTTTTAAACTCTTCAATACCTTTTTCATAGAAATAGGTACATACTCTTTCAACTTCGATAGGAGATAATACTTTTCGTTTACCTAGTTTTTCTCGATTTTTATAGGCCTTAGGCTTGATAGTGGTTCGTTGTAAAGCAACATCAATATCTAAATCAAGATTCTTATCTTCATAATAACTATTATCTCTAAGCCATTTATTAAACTTGCTAAGAGTAGCTTTAAGCGTTCTAACATATGCTCCTGACAAATCACGCTCATTAATAAACAGAAGCCAATCTCTAAATAGACTAGGAGTAATTTTCCCAACTTTGGTTTTCTGAATATGAGATGGAAAATAATTTTCTCTTATGGTCTTTGCCCTTCTCCAAAAAGAGGCATCAGTACAAGTATTATCTGTGGTATCTCGATTAGCTAAATCTTCATAAGCATCGATAAACTCATTAAAAGCAGTCTTAACAAGTTTGTTTTGACGTTGAAAAGCAATATCTTTCTCAGCAGTTTCTTTTTGAAGCTTTAAGTTTTCTCCAACTCTTTTGGCCTCAAGCTTAGTCGAAAACCAACCTGTGTTAGAGTCTACCTTCTTACCATTTTTTAAATAATAGTACCTATAGGCATACTCGATTTTACCTGTTTTGCGGTTAATACGTTCTCTAAAAGCCATAGCATTAGACCTCATTACTATAAAACTATAGCTTAATAGTATAAAAAAAACCCCTTAAATTCAACCCCGCTTATCAAAAAAAATGGGGTTGAAATGGGGTTTGATTTAAGCGGTATTTCTGATAAATACGTGCTTTTAGTTGTTTAAGTGGAGCATAGGGGGATCGAAAAAAATGGGGCTAGAAGAACGTAAAATCGTGTGTTAGCTACATCTAACCCCATTATTAGACCCCATTCTACTTTGTAGGGTTAGTTCTATTTTCCTTCTTTGAGTATTTGTGCCAACTTATCAAGCGTACTCATTTTCTTAGCTTTAGCTTTAGGAGGATTGGTAAAAATAATCTCGTCTTTATACTTCTCATAGAAATACTTTTTAGCAGAGTTTAAATTTTCAACAAGCTTACCATCTTTCTTGGAAGTGGCTTTTTCGGCAAAATCATATAATTCTGCCTTAGACTTTTCATTGTCATTAAGCCAAGTAAACATTTTAGAAACAGACATTTTTTTGTAATCCATCTCAGTTTTCTTTTCCATTTTCAAACTCCTTTCAGATAAAAAGATTTAAACTAATTATAGGCAATATTATTTGAATTGTCATTACTTATTTGCTATGATTTATAAGAAAAATCGGAAATCAAAAAAGTGAGTTGATAATTCGAATAGTTCTTTCAGCTATCTATGAAGCAATAGCAGTTTTCTAAGCTTCAAACTAGTCTTGATCTAACAGTATTCTAACTGTCTATTGATTTGTTAACCTTGCCTTTATATAGTTCTATAGAATCCCATTACCACTAAAAGTATCTGCAATAGGAGAATAATAACTACTATTAAAAAAGGAAAAGGATCTGTTTAACATCTATATTTCCATATTCATTTCTATAACTCCTTTTGGACAAAATTAATTAATCGGTTTTCCACAGTTTTCATATCATTTTGAGAGATTAGGCGTTTATACTTCTTTGAAAGACAAAAAGCCTGAACAGTAACGATATAATCACTAATGGGTTTTTTTCTCTCTATGGATCTTCCTATGTTCCTATTTAGTGATCCATTCTAAATTCTAAGCATAGTTATTATCATGCTTACCATCCTTATGATGAACCTAATAGTTCTATATATCTTGTGGAGTCTATAGAAAGTATAAAGCCACAAGTCTATGAACATACTAGTTCTTTTTAATCCCATTTATCATAAGTGTAACTCTCAAGTAACCATCATCTCTATTTAAGCTTGGTTGTAATGGTTTGGTTATTCTATATCTATATGAATAGCTTTTTATTCTTGCATGATTAGATACATAATAATTAGTATTTTCAATATGTTTCCACTACTAATTCTACTCGTCAATTATCAAATCATTACAAAAAGGCTTGTTAAACACCAACTAATAAAGGCTTCGTTGACTCTTCTTAATATATCTATTATCATTTGTTTTAAGTGAAAAACAATGGTCTGAATAAGGAGTTTTAATCTTCTATATCTAATCGTTTTTAATGATATAGACTAATCCCTATTCTGATAGATAGTAAAAATCAGCGAAGCCATTTTTTATTTGCTTCAAATTTCGCAATTCGCTCATTATTCCGCACTCTCCTCTAAAAATCCTTTGTCTGATAACCATGATGAAAGATATCTAGCTTTCTTCTAACTCAAATCAAAGTTATTTGCTAAGAAATTATATACACTTGTGACCTTGATCTATAGCAAATCAGCTATATCTTGATAACAGAAATCATTATCTATTATCTTGGCAATTTTTAAGGCTTTTCTAATATTGTCTTGTTCCATAATCGAATTCTCCTTTAAATATAAAATCTATAGTTACGAGGTTATAAAAAATTGGCTGCTATCATCAGCAGCCTAAATCCAATAGCCATATTCTCGTTTTAATCCTTATATAGACGGGCTATAATATGGGAAACATCTAATTAGACTTTTATTTTTGCTTTATGGCGGTCTAGATCCGTTCCAAGTAGCAATCTGTAGAACAGTAAAATCTATATTAGATCTTCTATTTACATTTAAAAAATCATTAGAAGATATTATTTCGTTTTGCCCTCAAAAAAAGCGGCGGCCGTTAGGCCGCAGATACTAACTAGTCTATTATAACTTTAAACTGGCAGCGGCCGTCCTATAACTGGTCTAAAAGATCCTTTTAATGGGCGGCCGCATATTTCATTTTTACTTTAATCCCTTATCTTTTAAGAGTTTATCTAAAGTAGGTCTACTAATCTTTAATGCTTCAGCTAATTGGCCTTTATTTATCTCTCTGCTCTTGTACTGTTCATAGTACTTTTCAAAATCAGAGTCTTTAATCTTTTTAACTTGTCCCCCTTTAAACTTATGCTCTCTCTTTGCTATTGCAATACCCTCTCTTTGTCTTTCAAGTATATTCTGTCTTTCAAATTCTGCAATAGCACCAATCATAGTTAACATAAGTTTTCCTGTAGGAGTGCTACTATCAAGGTTTTCTTTGTTTGAAATCAACACCACTTTTTTCTTTTGAAGCTGTTCAACAATCTCTAGTAGATCTTTAGTACTTCTTGCAAGCCTATCAAAAGAATGAATGTAAACTTGATCCCCTTCTCGAACATATTCTAACATAGCTTGAAGCTGTGGCCTATTAGTGTCTTTTGCACTTACTTTTTCAGTAAACCATTTATCAATATTATACTTGCCAAGTGCTTCTATCTGTCTTGCTTCATTCTGTTCTTCTGTTGATACTCTTACATAAGCTACATTCATCTTTGTTTTCTCCTTGAATTTCGTTGTTATTAATATAGCAAAATGTAAAATCTATGTCAAGAACATTCTTTACAATTTATAAAATAAATCAATATCGAACTTACATTTTCATTATAATAGTCAGTTTTACGTTTAAAGACTAGCTATACTTTGTTTTTAAACTGCAACATGGCAGCGGCCATCTAGTTTTTAATTCTCTTGATCTTGTTTATGTTCAATAGTGATTTTCTTATTTTGACACTTAATAGAAAGATAATCACCTGCTACAAATCCGATATCAGCAAGCCATTTCCCTTGAAGAATAATGCATGGAAATGCAGTATTAGATCTAGAAGTGTAAACCCTTATTTCTCGTTCTTTCTTTTGCATTGACATTCTCCTTTCATGAAAGCCGCTGCCAATGCTGCAACTAGTATTGTAGCAATAAAAAAAGCAGTTTTAAACTGCTTTTTTATTACAAACTCTTTATTGATTAGATTTCCTCATCTTCATCCTCATCTCCATCCCCATTCCATAACTTATCCCAATAGGAATCGACGGCTGCTTTTCCTTTTTTGGTATATCTATAGAAGCCCAAATTGCAATATAAATAGTCATCGTCAACAGAAACATATTTAGCCCTTATACTTGCAAACGCTTCTTTGCCAAAGAAATCATTTATCATTTCTATAATTTTGTCGTTTATAATTTGAGCAACTTCTTCATCTAAAACATTATTAAGTACTCCATTACGATTAGTATAAAGAATAGCACCGCTTTTTAAACCGCTAGGATTCCCTGTGATTTTGCATTTGACTTTATCGTAATTATAAGCCAAATAGCAATCATCCATATTGTCTAAGATCTCTGTCATAAACGGAATCCCTTGATTTTCGTCTAATGTTTTAAGACGCTGTTTTTCTGCTTTACTCTTGAATAATCCCATTTTTATTACTCCTTTCTAGATACTATTCCTCAACAAATATAATCATTTTCGCTTCTTCAGGATACTGCAATATAAATGAGTCTATATATGCTTTGTGTCTTGCTAGATATCCATATTTCTTTTGTTTCTGCTTAATTGCTCTAAGAATCTGTCTATGAATCCTCTCAGATCTTAGTAAATCTGCATCAGGATTGTTTCCTTTCATCCTTTCTATAAGCCTGATTTTTGATTTATCATCATCAATTACTTCTTCATTTACATCAGGAGTATAGAAACTATTAAAGGTGTTCTGCAATCGTTTAGCTTTTTGCTCATTTGTTATTTTTGCATAAACATCTTTCAGCATCATAGTATCAGAATGACCAAAATAATCAATGACCTTTTGTTCTTCAAACCCCAAACCATCAGGATGGGGGAGTACTAAAAATGTAGCACAACTATGTCGAAGCATCTGACAATCACTATTTCCAATGCCTAATTCAGATAATGCTCCTTGCAAGACAATGGTTAATCTATCAGCAACTTGATACTCATAAGGATTATGGTTTTTTAGCTTTGGAAAAACAAAACAGTTTTCCATCTCTTTATAGTTTAAATTGAATTCATACTTATATGCATCTTTATAATCAAGCAACAAGTCATAGTAAAAATCAAAGATGGGTATTATTCTTTTACTAGTACTATTTTTTGTATGATAGATACCACTATTTATTCTGTTATATACGTTAGACTTTTTTTCCCTCTCGTTAATTGCATTTTCAATATAGATCTTCTTATCCTTGATAAACTTCCATTGTAGTGCAATCAACTCTTCAACTCTCATTCCTGAGAAAAACAGAACATAGTATAAAGTATAGAAGTAAAAGTTTTTAAACTCTTCAATACCTTTTTCATAGAAATAGGTACATACTCTTTCAACTTCGATAGGAGATAATACTTTTCGTTTACCTAGTTTTTCTCGATTTTTATAGGCCTTAGGCTTGATAGTGGTTCGTTGTAAAGCAACATCAATATCTAAATCAAGATTCTTATCTTCATAATAACTATTATCTCTAAGCCATTTATTAAACTTGCTAAGAGTAGCTTTAAGCGTTCTAACATATGCTCCTGACAAATCACGCTCATTAATAAACAGAAGCCAATCTCTAAATAGACTAGGAGTAATTTTCCCAACTTTGGTTTTCTGAATATGAGATGGAAAATAATTTTCTCTTATGGTCTTTGCCCTTCTCCAAAAAGAGGCATCAGTACAAGTATTATCTGTGGTATCTCGATTAGCTAAATCTTCATAAGCATCGATAAACTCATTAAAAGCAGTCTTAACAAGTTTGTTTTGACGTTGAAAAGCAATATCTTTCTCAGCAGTTTCTTTTTGAAGCTTTAAGTTTTCTCCAACTCTTTTGGCCTCAAGCTTAGTCGAAAACCAACCTGTGTTAGAGTCTACCTTCTTACCATTTTTTAAATAATAGTACCTATAGGCATACTCGATTTTACCTGTTTTGCGGTTAATACGTTCTCTAAAAGCCATAGCATTAGACCTCATTACTATAAAACTATAGCTTAATAGTATAAAAAAAACCCCTTAAATTCAACCCCGCTTATCAAAAAAAATGGGGTTGAAATGGGGTTTGATTTAAGCGGTATTTCTGATAAATACGTGCTTTTAGTTGTTTAAGTGGAGCATAGGGGGATCGAAAAAAATGGGGCTAGAAGAACGTAAAATCGTGTGTTAGCTACATCTAACCCCATTATTAGACCCCATTCTACTTTGTAGGGTTAGTTCTATTTTCCTTCTTTGAGTATTTGTGCCAACTTATCAAGCGTACTCATTTTCTTAGCTTTAGCTTTAGGAGGATTGGTAAAAATAATCTCGTCTTTATACTTCTCATAGAAATACTTTTTAGCAGAGTTTAAATTTTCAACAAGCTTACCATCTTTCTTGGAAGTGGCTTTTTCGGCAAAATCATATAATTCTGCCTTAGACTTTTCATTGTCATTAAGCCAAGTAAACATTTTAGAAACAGACATTTTTTTGTAATCCATCTCAGTTTTCTTTTCCATTTTCAAACTCCTTTCAGATAAAAAGATTTAAACTAATTATAGGCAATATTATTTGAATTGTCATTACTTATTTGCTATGATTTATAAGAAAAATCGGAAATCAAAAAAGTGAGTTGATAATTCGAATAGTTCTTTCAGCTATCTATGAAGCAATAGCAGTTTTCTAAGCTTCAAACTAGTCTTGATCTAACAGTATTCTAACTGTCTATTGATTTGTTAACCTTGCCTTTATATAGTTCTATAGAATCCCATTACCACTAAAAGTATCTGCAATAGGAGAATAATAACTACTATTAAAAAAGGAAAAGGATCTGTTTAACATCTATATTTCCATATTCATTTCTATAACTCCTTTTGGACAAAATTAATTAATCGGTTTTCCACAGTTTTCATATCATTTTGAGAGATTAGGCGTTTATACTTCTTTGAAAGACAAAAAGCCTGAACAGTAACGATATAATCACTAATGGGTTTTTTTCTCTCTATGGATCTTCCTATGTTCCTATTTAGTGATCCATTCTAAATTCTAAGCATAGTTATTATCATGCTTACCATCCTTATGATGAACCTAATAGTTCTATATATCTTGTGGAGTCTATAGAAAGTATAAAGCCACAAGTCTATGAACATACTAGTTCTTTTTAATCCCATTTATCATAAGTGTAACTCTCAAGTAACCATCATCTCTATTTAAGCTTGGTTGTAATGGTTTGGTTATTCTATATCTATATGAATAGCTTTTTATTCTTGCATGATTAGATACATAATAATTAGTATTTTCAATATGTTTCCACTACTAATTCTACTCGTCAATTATCAAATCATTACAAAAAGGCTTGTTAAACACCAACTAATAAAGGCTTCGTTGACTCTTCTTAATATATCTATTATCATTTGTTTTAAGTGAAAAACAATGGTCTGAATAAGGAGTTTTAATCTTCTATATCTAATCGTTTTTAATGATATAGACTAATCCCTATTCTGATAGATAGTAAAAATCAGCGAAGCCATTTTTTATTTGCTTCAAATTTCGCAATTCGCTCATTATTCCGCACTCTCCTCTAAAAATCCTTTGTCTGATAACCATGATGAAAGATATCTAGCTTTCTTCTAACTCAAATCAAAGTTATTTGCTAAGAAATTATATACACTTGTGACCTTGATCTATAGCAAATCAGCTATATCTTGATAACAGAAATCATTATCTATTATCTTGGCAATTTTTAAGGCTTTTCTAATATTGTCTTGTTCCATAATCGAATTCTCCTTTAAATATAAAATCTATAGTTACGAGGTTATAAAAAATTGGCTGCTATCATCAGCAGCCTAAATCCAATAGCCATATTCTCGTTTTAATCCTTATATAGACGGGCTATAATATGGGAAACATCTAATTAGACTTTTATTTTTGCTTTATGGCGGTCTAGATCCGTTCCAAGTAGCAATCTGTAGAACAGTAAAATCTATATTAGATCTTCTATTTACATTTAAAAAATCATTAGAAGATATTATTTCGTTTTGCCCTCAAAAAAAGCGGCGGCCGTTAGGCCGCAGATACTAACTAGTCTATTATAACTTTAAACTGGCAGCGGCCGTCCTATAACTGGTCTAAAAGATCCTTTTAATGGGCGGCCGCATATTTCATTTTTACTTTAATCCCTTATCTTTTAAGAGTTTATCTAAAGTAGGTCTACTAATCTTTAATGCTTCAGCTAATTGGCCTTTATTTATCTCTCTGCTCTTGTACTGTTCATAGTACTTTTCAAAATCAGAGTCTTTAATCTTTTTAACTTGTCCCCCTTTAAACTTATGCTCTCTCTTTGCTATTGCAATACCCTCTCTTTGTCTTTCAAGTATATTCTGTCTTTCAAATTCTGCAATAGCACCAATCATAGTTAACATAAGTTTTCCTGTAGGAGTGCTACTATCAAGGTTTTCTTTGTTTGAAATCAACACCACTTTTTTCTTTTGAAGCTGTTCAACAATCTCTAGTAGATCTTTAGTACTTCTTGCAAGCCTATCAAAAGAATGAATGTAAACTTGATCCCCTTCTCGAACATATTCTAACATAGCTTGAAGCTGTGGCCTATTAGTGTCTTTTGCACTTACTTTTTCAGTAAACCATTTATCAATATTATACTTGCCAAGTGCTTCTATCTGTCTTGCTTCATTCTGTTCTTCTGTTGATACTCTTACATAAGCTACATTCATCTTTGTTTTCTCCTTGAATTTCGTTGTTATTAATATAGCAAAATGTAAAATCTATGTCAAGAACATTCTTTACAATTTATAAAATAAATCAATATCGAACTTACATTTTCATTATAATAGTCAGTTTTACGTTTAAAGACTAGCTATACTTTGTTTTTAAACTGCAACATGGCAGCGGCCATCTAGTTTTTAATTCTCTTGATCTTGTTTATGTTCAATAGTGATTTTCTTATTTTGACACTTAATAGAAAGATAATCACCTGCTACAAATCCGATATCAGCAAGCCATTTCCCTTGAAGAATAATGCATGGAAATGCAGTATTAGATCTAGAAGTGTAAACCCTTATTTCTCGTTCTTTCTTTTGCATTGACATTCTCCTTTCATGAAAGCCGCTGCCAATGCTGCAACTAGTATTGTAGCAATAAAAAAAGCAGTTTTAAACTGCTTTTTTATTACAAACTCTTTATTGATTAGATTTCCTCATCTTCATCCTCATCTCCATCCCCATTCCATAACTTATCCCAATAGGAATCGACGGCTGCTTTTCCTTTTTTGGTATATCTATAGAAGCCCAAA
>OCVV011257748.1_pt1 | contig 10478 bp, 1 predicted proteins | sample 1539721 | NCBI WGS metagenome assembly OCVV01 (sample SAMN02144230, study PRJEB22623) | gut metagenome | biome: sheep rumen | host: Ovis aries | place: New Zealand
CAATATTAATTTAGTTTATTAATCTAATAAATAAAATTTAAAAAAAATTTAATTGTAAAATTTAGTTTTTAAATAAAATTATCCAAAAAAATAAAAATGAGAATTGTTAAGCAAATCCAGTCTATATATTTATCATCTATATATATAGAACCAGAAAGTAAATTAGGAATATTTTTATCAGAATTAAAATCCCGAATAAAAAAAGAAACAGATTTTATTAATTATATATCATCAATAAAATTTTGGGATTTTAATAAAGTATCATTATGGTCTTTCGAAGAAGTATTAAATTACATCGATGAAATTTTAGAAAAATATTCAATAGCTAAAAATGAAGAAATAAATAATAATATTTTATTGCCATTAATTAAATTTATTTTATTGCTAATAAAAAATTGCTATAATAAGGAAATTTTCGCATCTTTTGATAATTTGCAAAAAATATATTTAACATGTTTAAATATAGAAATAAAAATATTAATCATAGAAATAAATTTATTATTGGTCGAAAGTAAACATTCATTAATAATAATAAATAAATTATTTTATCGCACGTTGAGTTTCATGGTTAATTTCGAAATAATTTTAATGGATTTTGTTCATAATAATTTCACCTTAAATCAAGGTATAATAAATATCTTAGAACAAATAATGAATAATTCATATCGAAAATGGACTAATCTTTTAAAGCGAGGAAGACCAAAGTTAACTGAGGAAGAAAATAAATTAATAAATGATGTAGTTCCTTTTAATATATTTCACGAAATTATTTTTAATAAAAAAAATTATAAAAATCCCGAAAATTTCAAAGGAAAAATTTTTGATGAATATTCATATTTCAGGATTGGGTATGAAGCCCGAACCCCAATTTATGAAAAAAATTTAGAATTTGAAAAAAAAATAAAATATTTATTAAAAGATGAAATCAATTATATAATATCAATGAATAATTTTTTTTTTATCGTGAATGAAATAGTTCAAATTAGTATAAATCCCGAAGAAAACAAGGACAAAATAATTTCCATAACAAAATTTATTTTATTAGGATTAAATCTTTATATGAAAAATAATTTATCAAATTTCGACGATGATAATATCAATATTATATCAGAAAATTATATTCAGAATTATTATCACAATATTTTAACAATAGTAACATCCCCGAATTTTTCTCTAAAATTAAAATCGACATTTTTAAAATCAGGTATATATTTTATGGTTGTATATGATGGCTATGATAATATCCTTTTTGAAAATGGCTTATTTCATTCGTTTTTAAATGACCTTACACATCAGAATGAAAATGAAATGGAAGTCTTGACAGAAAAAGAAGGGAACGATCAAGAATTTTTAAATGTGATTTTAAAATTCGTTTTTAATTTTAAAATATTCAAAGAAATTCCGCAAAATTTTTTTGTGAAAATATTAGAACAACCGAAAGATAAAATTTATCCATATCTGATTAATAATGTCGTTTTCGCCCTAAAAAAAAGAAAAATTTTCGACGAAAATTTAGTGAAAAATATAATTATGCCGAGGTTAATTTATGAATTAGAAAATATCGAAATTCCTTCGGATGAATTAAAATATAATTTTAACACCGAAGAAAAAATAACAATAAATCAAAGAAATTTATTAATTGATAGACTTTTTCTAGTTTTGATAAAAATATTTAAAAAAAGCACGAATTCAAGCTTATTCGGAAATTTCGAATTAAATTTAGTCGAAACTTTTAAAAAAATATTTGATATAAAAAATAATAAAAATTTATTAACAAATATAGATTTTCTTCCTTCAATAATAAATTTGATTTATTTCTATATTAAAATATGTAATTGTTTTCCTTCGAAAATCCCTACATTTATTAATAATGATATATTTAATTTAAGTATAGAATTTTTTTCAAATTATTTTCCGAAATGTGATGGGGGGATGAATTTAGTATTTTTCATGTTGTACATAATCTGTATACATAATGATGGAAAAGAGTATATAAAAAATAATTTAGAAAAAATAAAAATTTTATTCGAAAATATTTTTGAAAAATTGAACAAAAATGAAAATTATTTTTTTTATAATTTATTCGTATTAAAAGATATAAATAAATACGAATTATTTTCTCCATGTAGTGCTTTTATTCATCTTGAAGGAATTTCCGATATAATTAAAATAATTTTTTCAGAGCTGAAAAAATTTATGGAAAATATGCATAAAGAATTAACCGAAATAAAAATAGAAAAAAGCACAAATATTAAATTAAGTCAAAATTTATTTTTTATTGAGACAAAACGAACTTTTATTGATGAATTTTTTTTAACATTTAACGAAAAAACTTTTGAGTCATTTAAAAAGAATAATATTGATGTGGATATTGTGTCAATATTTAAATTATATTTAGATATATTAATCAACCCAATTACATTATACAGTTTCCGTTCTAATTTTATCGTATTAAAATGGGTTATTCTCCTCGCTAAAAATTATCCAGAATTTACCATGAATAAAATATACGACAAATATAATGAAATATTAAATAATAATTTCGATTTAGAAAAAATCCAGATATATAAAATGATTTCCTCATTGCAAAAAATAATTGAGACAATATTCACTTCATTGTATCAAAAATCGGAAGATATTAATTTTCTAAATATTGTCGATAAATATTCTTTTTTATATGCTAAATTTATTACTAAATATATTTCATTAAATTCAAAATTATCTTTTTATATAAATACTTTAGACGATAGGCAATTATTGCTTAATTCGAAATATTGTATTAAATTATTATCGAAAGATAAAGATCCGCAATTTCGAGATATGCTGGTTAAAATATCTTATAAAATTTTATCCAAGCTTTTACCCCGCATGACCAATCCAAATTTATTAATAATAGATGAAGATAATTATCTCAATGTTAAATGCCCTATAGAATTAAATCAAAATACGTATTTAGAAATATTAAGCGGATCTTTTTTTGTTAGTGAATTATTTAAACAAGAAAATAAAATATTTAATTCATTATTAGCCTCTGTTGATTTTTTTTGTATTTTAGGAAAAAAGACAAAAACGAAAGCTTTATGTAATTTTCAAATGGAGGATATTTCCCGTATTAAGAATTATATAAAATTAGGATTCATTTTTTCAAATATTATAAAATATTTTTACGAAAATGTCGAAATTAAATCAAACACTGATGACACTATAAAAAATATTTTAATATATATATTCCTTTTTAATTATATGAATATGTTCTTGTATGGGAAAATGGATAAAGATATATCATCTATCGTGTTTTATTATTTCATAAAATATAACGGCATTAAAAACATCTTCAAAATAACAAAACGACTTTTATTTTTTTGTAAGGAAGAATATGCTAAAAAAGAATTACCTATAATTGAAATTATACTAATTAAAAGTCTATGGAATACCATTATTGGTGCTTTATTATTGTTAATTAAATACTCGTTTTATTTACACGATAATTTTTATACCTTGTTAATATTAGAAAATAATTTGGCTAAAAATTTTACGTCGATGAAAGAATTTGACGCTTGGGTTAAATTTTTAATATTAAATAATTTTGTCGATGTTTTCTTTGATAAAAATGATTGCAATTATAATATTAATATTATTAAAGATTTAGAAACGTATTGTAATGAATTGACAAGAACTATGTTTATTTTATTTGATAATTGTTGTAGAATGTATTATGAAATTGATAATATTAAAAACGAAAAAATAAATTTAAATGAACTATTTGTAAAAGGATATTTTTCTTATGAAATTATGCAAGTAATACAAGAAGGAAAATTTACTAATGATACTATTATCAAAGCTATTGATGAATATAGACAAAATGAAATTGATAATGAAAATGAAAAAAATAAAAAAGATAATATGGATGAAGAAAAGGAGAAAGAAAATGAGAAAGATAAAGATAAAAATCAAGATATGGAAGAAAAAAAAGATAAGGAGAAAGATAGAGAAAAAGAAGAAAATAATGAAATACAGGATATTAATCCCGTCCCAATAAATGATAATATTAATCCAGAAAAGAAAGAAAAACTCATCAAAAAAACAATAAATAAAACTCTTTCTTATTTAGAAAAAATTAATATAGAAAACGATGAATCTTTCATAAACAATATATACGAATTATTTCCTCAAAATAAAAATCCAAATAAATGCGATAATAATATAATTAATTACAGCAAAGAAAATTTTTTAAATTCATTGCTTTATATATATTCAACTTTAGAAAATTGTTATTTATCTTTCCGTAAAATAAACGAAATGAAAAAAATGAATATTAAATACCGAATAAAATCGTTCGAAAAAAAAGAGGACTTATTGCCTTATTTAAAACAGTTATTAGACATAATAAAAAAAAATCAAGAAAATAATAATAACGAAGAAGAAAAAACAAAAAAAGAATTGACATATTTAATGTTCATGAATTATTCTATAATAAGATATAAAACATTGACAAATTTTTATGAAACTGTGGATATAAATAAATATATCGATTTCATATATGAGAATAATTTAATAGAAAATTCATCGAATGCAATAAAGGAATTAATGTACAAAAAAGAAAAAATAAATTTAGAACTTAAAAAAAAATTAATATATGAACATTTCTTAAGAATATATATTTTATTCTGCTTTTTAGGACATAATAAAAAAAATTTCGAAAAAGAAAAAAAAAATTTTTTGGATTCATTTTTTTATTTAATAAATGAATCAAAAAATAATGAAATATATGTTTTAAACGAACCAATAATGATTTTATGTTTGCAAATAATTAATGAATTTTTTAATTCCACTGATAAAAGTCAAGAAATTTTATATGAATATTTATATGAAAAAAAATTGTTCGAAAAAATTTTAGAATTAAAATTTAATAAAATAGATGCCATGTCGAAATTGGATGAGAATCAATTAAAATATTTTGTGACTTTGGAAGAATGCTTTAAGCAATTTATTTTTAAAATTTTTTCTGAAAAAAATTTATTTTGTAATTTATTACGAAGTATTTTTAAATATATTTTCGCGAATATAAATCCCGAAAATGACGAAATTGAATTAGATAATTTCATCGATTTATGTAGTGATTATATCAAAATTGATAATTGTGATATTTTTATTAATTCAATAAAAGCTTATTTTGATATCATAGATAAAGAAGAAAAAAATAATAATAAAATATATTTAGTACGATTAAAGGGAGAAAATAAAAATGAAGTCGAAAAATTAAAAGAAGAAATAAAAAAGGTTGAAGCGAAAATAAAGGAAAAAAATAAAGAAAATAATGAAATAAAAAAAAATATTGAATATAATTTCGAAGAAAAAATGAAAAATACTAAATTTAATTGGTCTGAAAGAAATAAATATTTATTTAATATTTTTTTGAATCATATATGTAAAACAAGTGAATTAATTAATGAAGATATAATCAAAAAAGAAAAATATCAAAAATTTAGTCGAAATTATTTATTCGATTTAGACACGACTTTATCCGGACTAAATTGCATATTGCATACATATCCATCTTTCATATATTTACTTTTCCTATTTAATTACAAAGAAAATCCCGAAAATAATTTTATCAAATATTTGATAAAAAAAATATTCCCAATATTAAATTATTATCATTTTTGTATTTCTTGGCCCAATCATATTACATACAAAGAAGATTTGGACAATAATTTTTTAAAAGAAAGGAAAAATTCTTTAAGATGCTATAATAATACTCCAAATTCATACCAAAGTTATTTCGAATATTTCAGAAATGTTAATATTATAGCATCAATAATGCATTCAATTACTTATAAAAGAAGAAATATGAATGAAATAGAATTAATGCTTATTAATGAATGTCGCAATAAAATTCTGAATGAAATAAATTTAATATTAATTGATGTTGATGAAAAGCAAAAAATAAAAAATGATGATTTTGATTTATTAAATAAAAATGATGATTTATTATCTATAAATGTAATTTATTTCAAAAGCTGTATAACTATTTTATTCTCGATGTCTGAATTTATTGATAGCAGTGATATTTTTTCTCAATTTGATGCTTTCGAAATTGCCAATTTAATTTTTAGTAAAAAATATAATATTATAAAGAGCATAACGAATATTTTAAAAAATATGAAATTAGATGAAAAAAACGAAAAATTCCACCAAATTGGAATTAAATATTTAAATCAATTATTTAAATTTATAAAAATAAAAAAACAGAAAAAGCAAAGAAAAGAAACTATAAATAATAATAATTCAAATAATAATAATATAGAAGATAATAAAAGCATAATATCAAATAAAAGCAAAAAAAAAGAGGAAGATTTACTTGCTGAATTTCTCGAAGAATCTTCGGAAGAAAATGAAGGCTTATATACCGAAGAATTAAATATAATTAGAGAAGAAGAAGAAATAGAGGATGAGGAGGAAGAAGAAAATGAGGAGCCGGAAAATCTTTTAAATGATGTTGAAGAAGATTTATTAAATTTAGTCGATAATGAAGAAGAAGATGAAGATGATGTTGATTCAAATGAACTCTTGAATAATTTAGAAAATCCCATTGAAGCAAATAATTTAAATTTACAAATTATTCAAAATGAGGAAGAAAATGAAGAAGAAGAAGAAAATAATAACAATTTAATAAATGGTGAAAGAATATTCGGAATTCATAATGTGAATGTGATGAATTTGGATGATAATTATAATGAAGAAAATATATTGTTCTATGAATATAATACTGAAGTTATGCCTACTAATTTAAACAAACAAAGATTAAAAGCAGAAGAATTTCAGTTTTATGAAGATTTTATTATATTTCCCTTTTTATTATTCAGAACAAATTCAAAAAATGAATTAATATATTTTAATAGAGCGAAAATTAACGTTGATATATTTTGCAATTTAGATAAGAGCATTGTAAATAAAGCAAATAATATGTTTTTATATTATTATATATTTCCTTTTGATTTACAATATAATAAATATTTCAATTTTGTTTTTACAGGATTTAAAAATAAAACAATGACTGGATATTTTAATGAAATAAATAAAGTATTAAGTGATTTTATGAGCATGTTTTCGAAAAATAATGAAGAGGTAACGAAAAATTTATGCAATGATATTTTGGCCAAATTAAAAGAGGATGAAAATATAATAAAAGAATCATATAAAGTAATTGAAAAAGAATCAAAAGATAAAGATAAAAATAAAGAATCAGAGTTAGTTGAAGAAAAATCTGAAGATATACAAATGATTATAGAGAAAGATAAGGAAAAAGAAAAAGAAAAAGAAGAAGAAGAAGAAAAGAACGAAAAAAAGGAAGAAAATAGTGGTGCTGAATTTTTATTAGAATTACCTCCTGATTTAAGAGAGGAGATTTTACGTGATTTAGACCCGAGTATAATACCAACATTACCTCAAGAAATGCAAAATGAATATATGAGAATAATTAGTAGAAATAATGACCTAAATTTATTCCCATTAAATTTAAATTTAAACAAGCAACAAACAGATATAATTATCGGAGGGGATAATAATAATAATTTAATAAAAAAGAATTACAAACTTCGAAAATTAAGATACAAACGTGAAAATATTTTAAAAATATTTTATCAAGAAAATAATATATCAAATGCGAATGAAGAAGAAAATAATATAATATTAAATATATTCGATGACCAATTTTTAGAAAATTTAATTTTGTATAATTTAAAATCAATATTAAGTCTAAAACAAAAAAAGCCGAAAAAGACTGACGAATACGCCTCGATTTTAAAAAGACTAATTCACAACGAAAATTTGAGATATAAAATTATTGATATTTTGCTCAATTTGTGGATATGCGATACTCAAAATATTTTTAATTTAATGAAAAATTCGAAAATTCCACAAAAAAATAATTATTTTTTGAATAATTTATTTTATCTCTTTTTTCAATTGGGTTTTTCCGAAGATTATTTATTTAATTATTATGAAAATTTCTTCATTTATTTCGCAAAAAAATATCAAAAATATTTAAAAAAATTTTTTTTGCAAACTTCTTATGATGAAAATGGCGAATATATTTTAGAAGAAAAAATATACGAAATTACTCCGAATTCGAAAAATCTGAAGCAATTATTAAATATTAAATATAATAAAGGAGAAAACGTTCTTGGGAATTTATTAGATTTAATTTTGGTGAATAGTAGTAGTAGTTTAAAAACTATTTTCGCTATACAAATTTTCACTGTTACAATACAAAATTGTCTAAAAGATACCAATAAAGAAAAAAATAATATTATAAAAGAAAATAACAGTTTAAATATAAGCGATGAAACAATACATAAAATGCTAGATTTATTTAACAATTTCGAAATTAATTTATACACAGATAATCCACAGAAGACAAACAATCCAACATCAATATTAATAGAAATGATCAACGATGAAAAAATATACCAAATATTATTAGATGCGTTAATGAAACGAATTATATCCCTTAAAGAAAGTATCACTAAGGAAATGGATGATTTTTTAACAAACAAAAAAATAGATATAGTTTTATTTAATAAAATTTTTCCGGATATATACTTATTTAAATTGGTCAAATTTATTAATAGTGCAAGTGGCGATTTTAATGAGAAAATAACACAATTAGAAAAAAATAAGAACGAAAATGAAATTTTGCAAAAGAAAAATATGTATAAAAAATTAAAGCATTTTATTAAAGAAATAAATGAGGTGTTATTTTCTTGTTGGGAACAATTAAATAATTTGCTTTTTAATATTAACACTCGTCTAAAAGAGAATCAAGAATTAATTTTACCTAAATTAAATAGGCTAATTCCTTATTTAGAAACTTTCATAACTTTATCCCATCTTCAGTTTATTTCAACTTATTCACCTATTTTAGACCAAGATAAAAAACCTTTTATTTTCGAAAAAAATTTCGATTCAAATCGTAAATCATCTAATCTATCATCATCATTTAATGCCCAACCCCAATCCCCTCTCCCCTTGGTCAGATTAAATTCTAAAAATGAAGTTGATTCATTCGTAGAATTTTTTTATGAATTTTGCGAAAAAAATAAAAAAATAATAAATTATATTTTACGTCAATATCCGAAAATGTTCACTAATGAATTAATCAAGAAAATATCTCCCTTATTAGATCTCGAAAACAAAAAAACTTATTTCCAACATTCACTCAAAAAACTCCCAGCAAATAAAAAATGTTTAAAAATTCAGGTAAGAAGAAACGGGGCAGAATTATTTGCGGATTCATTCGAGGCTTTGATAAACAAAAGTCCAAAAGATATAAGAGGTAATTTAATGATAATTTTCGAAAATGAAGAAGCGGTGGATAGGGGCGGGGTTAAACGCGAATGGTTAACAATATTATCAAAAGAAATGTTTAATCCAAATTATATGTTATTTACCCTTGCTAAAAATGGTACGACTTATACAATAAATAGTGATAGTGGAAAATACAACGAAGAGCATTTAAGGCATTTTGAATTCATCGGGAGAATAATAGCCAAAGCGATTTTTGATGGAATGATGCTCGATTGTTATTTCACTCGAGTTATTTACAAATTAATTTCAGGTACACCAATATCATATCACGATATGGAAGACTATGACCCTGTTTATTATAATTCGATAAAATGGCTTTTAGAAAACGATTTCACTGAAACTGAAACTTTCTTGACTTATTCAGTAAATCATGATGATTTGGGCCAAATTCAAACGGTGGATTTAATTGAAAATGGAAGAAATGTGGAAGTGACTGAGAAAAATAAATTTGATTATGTGCAAAGGTTATGTAGTTTTAAATTATATGAAAGTATCAAATTACAAATTGAAGCTTTATTAAAGGGATTTTATAATATTATTCCACAAAATTTAATTTCGATTTTTAATCATCGTGAATTAGAGTTAGTCATTAGTGGTATGCCCACTATCAATATCCAAGATTGGAAAAATAATACAATATATGAAAATTACAACGAGGAATCAAATGTGATAAAATATTTCTGGGAAATTATTGAATCTTTTGATAATGATGAACGAGCTGAATTTTTACAATTTGTTACTGGAAGTGCTAAGGTTCCCTTGGAGGGATTTTGTGCGTTACAGGGGATTGGGGGTGTGAATAAATTTAAAATATCTAAAGTATTCGATACTAATTTTGATAGATTGCCTACGGCACATACTTGTACAAATCAATTAGATTTACCTGATTATCCCACGAAAGAAATTTTGAATGAGAGATTAAGACTTGCGATAAAAGAAGGAAAAAATAGTTTTGGGTTTATATAAAAATTTTATTTAGATAAGAAATTAATATAAAAATTTTTTTAATTTGTATTAATATTTATTTAAATTACTATTAAATATAAAATTAAAATTTCATATATTGATAAATAAATTTAAATGGGGATTGGGGATTGGGGATTGGGGAT
>OCVV011315759.1_pt1 | contig 10475 bp, 9 predicted proteins | sample 1539721 | NCBI WGS metagenome assembly OCVV01 (sample SAMN02144230, study PRJEB22623) | gut metagenome | biome: sheep rumen | host: Ovis aries | place: New Zealand
GGAGAATGTCGCGGCGCACCTGCGTCGCAATCTGCTGAAGTTCTTGTGTCGTTTTCATTATTGTTGTGTTTTATTTTGTTTCAGTTTGAATACATACTGACGGGAGTTCTGGTCGACGGCGAAGAGTTCGTTGCCGTGGCGTGTGACGGAGACGGCGAGAGTGTTCTCGTCCCAGTCGTGGATGGTGCCGGAGCCGCGGTCGCCGCGCATGGTGACATGGCCCCAGACGCGCCCCTGGGCACCCTCGGTCTCGACGTAGATGGTCTCGGCCTTGCCGGTGGTCCTGGGGGCGGCGGCTTTCTTGGGTGCCGGAGCCTTGGCCACGGCGGCAGCCGGCTTGGGGGCAGGCTTGGCCTCGGGCTCGGAAGCCGGAGCCTCCATGGGGGCCAGCGTCAGCTCCACGGTGTCGGCAGCAGGTGCCAAAGCCTGTGTACTGTCGGTCTCGGAGCCTTGCTGCTTGCAGCCCGGCAACATCGTAAGGGCCATCAGGGCCATTACCGTCGAAATCGTACTCTTCTTCATATTACATATTATTATTAATGGTTCCAAACGTTCCAATCATATTCTGCCTCGGCCGCCTCGTCGACGAGGGGGAAGAGGTTGCGCCCGATGGCGGCCTCCACGCTGTCCACGCTGACGGCATAGTGGCGCGGCGAGAAGCTCTGCGGGTTGTTGTCCACCAGGAAGCCAATGCTCTTATACCCATCGGCGGTGTTGACCACCAAGGCCTTGAAGAAGGCGCTGGGCACGGCGACAGAGCCAATCTTGCTGCCGCTGTCGTCGAAAATGGGTCCGCAGACCACCCAAACGCTGCCATAACGCTTGGCCAGGCGGCGTGTCAGCTCCTCGATCTTGCGCCAGGCCTGCGAGTTCATCTCGTGGTCCTGCGGGCAGATGTTGGTGAAGTAGTAGCTCTCCTCCAGGGCCTGGCAGCTCCAGCGCATGTCGGCGCGCGGCGCCATGTGGCCTTTGTCGTAGCCGCTGCGGCTGTAGTCCTCGCGGCTGGCCTTGGGCCATGCCACTTCGGGGTCGCGGCTGAAGCTGTACTGGCCGTCGTTCTGCCCGTTGGCCTCCTCGGCCGTCAGCTCCCACGCCACCCAGTCGGAGCAGAGTGTGGTGTGGTTGTACGATGCCGTGTAGCCCAGATGGACAATGATGTCCTCCGATGGCTCATAGGCCGGCAGTTCCAGTCCTGCAGGAGCCTCCACCGCTACACCCTGAGCCGCAGCATCCGACGCACGGAAACAACCGGTCAGCACGAATGCCGCCGCGACCATCGTATTGGCTATAATCATTCTACGGTCCATAGCTCTTACAGCTCCACCTCCTCACGGAATGCAGGCACACTGACATGTTTCCAGCCTCGCTCGCCGAGGGTATGGGCGAAGTGCAGCTGTGTCTCCTCCTCGCCGTGCACGATGAAGAGGCCCTTCATTTTCTTCTTGTCCTGGCAGGAGATGTAGCGTATCATTTCCTCGTAGTCGCCGTGGCCGGAGAGGGATTCGATGCGGCGCAGTTCGGCGCGCACCTTGTGGCGCTGGCCGAAGATGGACACCTCCTCGTCGCCACGCATAATCTTGGCGCCGAGGGTCGACGGCTCGCAGTAGCCGACGCAGAGGATGGTCGTGGAGGGATTGTCGATGTGGTTGGCCAGGTGGTGTTTCACACGGCCGGCCTCCATCATGCCGCTGGCAGCGATGATGACGCAGGGTTTGTGGCGTATGTTGAGCTGCTTGCTCTCCATGACGCTTTGTATGTAGTGCAAACGGTTGAAACCGAAGGGGTCGGGGTCGTTCTGGCAGTAGTCGGCGATGCTCTGGTTGAAGCATTCGGTGTGCAGGCGCATGATGTTGGTGGCGCTGATGCTCAGCGGGCTGTCGACGAAGACGTCGATGTCCGGCAGCAGCTTGGCGTTCTCCAAGCGGTCGAGGGCGTAGATGATCTCCTGCGCACGGCCGATGGCGAAGCTGGGGATGATGAGCTTGCCTTTCTTCTTGGTGCAGGTGTCGAGCACGGCCATCAGCAGCTCCTGCTCGGCGTCCTGAATGCTCTCGTGCAGGCGGTCGCCGTAGGTGCTCTCCATGATGAGGTAGTCCACCTGGGGGAAGGGTTCGGGGTCTTTGAGAATCTGCTTGTCGTAGCGGCCGATGTCGCCGGTGAAACCGAGACGTATCTTGCGGCGGCCGTCCTTGATTTCCAGGTATACACAGGCCGAACCGAGGATGTGGCCGACGTCGAAGAACTCTACCGTCACCTCGCCCTCGATGTTGAACTTCTTGTGGTACGGCACGCTGATGAAGCAGCTCATGCAGGCTTGCGCATCCTGCTCGTCGTAGATAGGCTCCACGGGTTCGAGACCTTGCGCCTTGCGCTTCTTGTTGAAGGTATGCGTGTCCTGTTCCTGTATGCGGCCGGCGTCGGCGAGCATGATGGCGCAGAGGTCACGTGTGGCGGGGGTGCAGAGCACAGTGCCACGGAAACCCAGTTTGTAGATGAAGGGGATGAGGCCGGAATGGTCTATATGAGCATGAGAGAGAATCAGATAGTCGATCTCCTTGGGGTCGAAGCCGAGGTCGCGGTTCATGGCGTCGGTCTCCAGGCCCTTGCCTTGGTACATGCCGCAGTCGAGCAGAATCTTCAGTCCACTTTTGGTCGTTATGAGGTGTTTGCTACCCGTCACTTCGCGGGTGGCGCCCATAAATTGCAGTTTCATCGTTATTTATAGTTTTTATTTCAAAATGCAAATATACAAACTTTTCTCCAATCGCAACAAAAAAGTTATTCAACGGTCACTTTCTTTGCCCCCGTTTTGCCCACGCGGACGACATAAACACCCGCCGCCGGGAGGGCTATCCGGACCCTGTCGCCAGCGGCATAAGCGGACGAAACCATACGTCCGGAAGCATCGTAAACTTCTATTTCCATGCCATTTGCGCCATCGATCACCACATCCCTGCATTCGGCACGGACCTGCCATGACGACCACCTGGTCGAGGGGATGGCAAGCTGTTCAAAAAAAGCCGTCAAAGTCATATTTTCCGCCACGGCAACCCGACGGGGATTGTCCTGCGCGCCATCGCTCCATCCGGCAAAAGTGCCACCCAGCGGCAGCGCACAGACCTCGATCACAGTACCAATGGGCACCTCGGTGGTGCCGACGCCCACGCCCAGACTCTCGTCGGACGAGCGCACGGTGAGTCTTGCGGTCGGAGCCTCAACGGTGTCCTGTACCGTAGGCATGAACATGGCCCACAGCGACATATCGCTCGTGAGGGTCAGGGGGCGCGGATTGCGCTCGTCGCCGTCGTTCCAGCAGACAAAAGAATATCCGTTTGAGGCCAACGCAGTGATGCTCAGCACAGTGCCGGCATTGTAGGTACCACCGCCGATGACTGTGCCGCGCTGCGGGTCGTTGGCGGCCAGGGAGAGGGTCACCTGCGGACCGTCGGCCAATATGCTACCAAAAGAGCTCCACGGCGCAGCAGCCGCATAGGCCGCCTGACTACCGGAGGGTACATGCAATGTACTGGAAGCCAGCGAAAGATTATAGAAAGCATAGGGCGACGCGCTGGGCGGAGTGGCACGGTTGCACCAAACATCGGCCATGGCCGTGCACCCTTCAAAAACACGCATGCCGATGGTGTCCACCGAGGCAGGGATGACTACCGCCTGCAGGCCGCTGCAGCCGTTGAAAGCGCTGTTTCCCAACCACGTAACACCGCCCCCGATGGCCACGCTGCTCAGCCCGGTACACTCGTAGAAAGCCAACTGCCCCACCTGGAGCACATTGAGAACCTCACCGTTGTAGTTCACACTCGCCGGAATCTGCAATGCACCCGTGGGACGTGTATAGCCGTCCCACCCGTTGACCGGCATGGATGTGTGGTTGGGATAGGTCACCTCCACGCCACCAGCCACGATGCTGAAATAGAGTGTCTGCCCGCTGCTTACAACCAGCGAGAAGTCCTGCGCCCAAACCGTCCAAGTCCAGGAGTAAAGCAGGAGAAATATTGCCAATCTTTTCATATATCCGCTATAACGGAAAAAAACTTTTTTTATTGTAAACTTTTTTCATTCCATCCTCAACAGGCGAAAAAGATTTGGCAGAATGGTAAATTTTTACTATCTTTGCATTTTCTCTCCAAAGAGAAAACCAATTGTAAAGAATTGTAATATAATAACAAATATAGAAAAAGAACAGACGAACTATGGATAAAAAGTCGATTATTGGACTGGTTTTGATTTTCGGAATCTTTGTAGGCTACATGTGGTGGGTGTCGCCCTCGGCCGAGGAACGCGCCAAGATGGAAGCCGAGCGACAGCACATGCTGGATTCGATGGCCAACGCGCAGCGTGTGGCCGACTCGGTGGCCACGGCACAGGCACGCCTCGACTCGCTGGCCGCCGCCGGCGACAGCACGGCCCTCGCCGCCAACGACCCCAAAGCGATGGACATGGGGGTCTTCGGCCTTGCCGACCAGACCGAAGCCCAGACCTACGAGCTTTACACCGACCTCATGAACATCTATTTCAGCAACCTCGGTGCCAGCATCAATAGCTTGGTGCTCAACGATTACATGACCTACGACAGCAACGAACTGTGGCTCATCACCCCCTCGGACGACAACCTCAACCTCGTTTTCTCCACCGCCGACAACCGCGTGGTGAACACCAAAGACCTCGTCTTCACCCCCTACCTCAACGGCACGCCGTGGAACGACCTGAATTCCGCTGCCGCCGTGAAGGGCGACGACTCCACGGTGGTCAGCTTCCGCGCCGAGCTTGCCGACAGCCTCCACGAGGGCTACCTGGAGTTCCGCTACACCGTGCGCGGCAACAGCTACGAGGTGGACTTCGACATCAACTTCGTGGGCCTCGCCGACATCATCCGCTCCAGCAACTACCTCGACCTCAAATGGCACAACCGCATGAACCGCCAGGAGAAAGTCTCCGCCGGCAACCGCGGCAAAGGCAACCGCAACAGCGACCGCGAGCGCTACTACAGCAGCATCTACTACAAAGCCCCCACCGACGACGTGGACTACCTCACCATGGGCAGCGACAAGTCGGAGCAGGTGAAAACCAACCTCGACTGGATTGCTTTCAAGCAGCAGTACTTCTGCGCCATCATCACCGCCGAAGGCGAACCCTTCGAGAACGCCGACATCAAGGTGGAGACCAACAGCAAAGACACCTCCGCCCAGTACCTCACCGACATGTACGCCGTCATCGGCATCCCCTACACCCCCGAGACCCAACAGGTGAACATGGGCTTCTACTTCGGCCCCACCAAGTACCGCGACCTCAAGGCCATGGACCGCGGCTTCGAGAAGATGCTGCCCCTCGGCTGGACCATCATCTCCAAGAGCATCAGCCGCTGGCTCATCATCCCGGCCTTCAACTTCCTGGAGAACTTCCTCACCAACTACGGCCTCATCATCATCCTCTTCACGCTCATCATCCGCCTCATCCTCCTGCCCCTGGTGTACAAGAGCTACCGCGGCAGCGCCATCATGCGCATCCTCAAGCCCGAGATGGACGCCCTCAACGCCAAGTACCCCAAGCCCGAACAGGCCATGCAGAAACAGCAGCAGATGATGGCCCTGCAGAAGAAAGCAGGCTACAGCCCCATGGCAGGCTGCCTGCCCGTGCTCATCCAGATGCCCTTCCTGACGGCCATGTTCATGTTCTTCCCCATCGCCATCGAGCTGCGCCAGAAGCCCTTCCTCTGGTGCGACGACCTCTCCACCTACGACTCCATCCTCGACTTCGGCTTCAACATCCCGCTCTACGGCGACCACGTCTCCCTCTTCTGCCTCCTGATGTTCGGCATGCAGTTCTTCTACACCTGGTACACCATGCGCAACCAGAACATGAGCGGCGGCATGCCCGGCATGAAATTCATGATGTACTTCATGCCCTTCATGATGCTCTTCATCTTCAACAGCCAGAGCGCCGGACTCAACCTCTACTACCTCATCTCCCTCACCTTCACCATGGCCACCATGATGCTCATCCGCCGCTTCACCAGCGAGAAGAAGGTCCGTGCCCACATGGCCGCCTACGACCAGAAACACGCCGGCGACAAAGGCAAAGGCAAAAAGAAAAGCAGCTTCGCCAAGCGCCTCGAAGAGATGCAGAAGATGGCCGAGCAGATGCAGAAACAGCAGCAGAACAACAAACGATAATATCAATCCCTAAAACACAAATATTATGGTTGTAACCTTAGTAACAATATTTATTATCGGATACTTCTTCATCGCGATGGAGCATCCGCTTAAAATCAACAAAACGGCATCGGCGCTGATGCTGGGCACACTGCTTTGGACGGTATTCGTCTTCTGCAACGCCACCTTCGACCCCTCGATGGACTCCGACACATGGCACAAGTTCATCAGCGGCCACCTGGTGGAGAACCTCGGCGAGACGGCGGAAATCGTCTTCTTCCTCCTTGGAGCCATGACCATCGTCACCCTGATTGAGGACTATCAGGGCTTCCGCGTCATCACCGACAAGATTACCACCACCGACAAGAAGAAGCTCCTCTGGGTCATCAGCATCCTCACCTTCTTCCTCTCGGCCCTGTTGGACAACATGACCACCGCCATCGTCATGGTCGCCCTGCTGCGCAAACTCATTGCCGACAAGAAAGAGCGCTGGCTCTACGCCGGCATGGTTATCCTTGCCGCCAACGCCGGCGGCGCCTGGAGCCCCATCGGCGACGTGACCACCATCATGCTCTGGATCGGCGGCCAGGTGACCACCGTCAACATCATCGTCAAAACGCTCATTGCTTCGCTTGTCTGCATGGTGGTGCCCGTGCTCATCATCGGATCCACACTGAAAGGCGAAATCCAGCGTCCCGAAGAGTCCAACAGCGGCGTGGAAATCCCCGTCAAGCTGCGCAAAATCGTCCTCTTCATGGGCATCGCCGCCCTCATCTTCGTCCCCGTCTTCAAGACCATCACCCATCTGCCTCCCTACCTGGGCATGCTCTTCGGACTGGCCATCCTGTGGGTAACCACCGAAATCCTCAGCCGCAAGTACGAGAAAGAGGGTCACAAACTGCCCACGGCAGTCTCCACCCTCGAGCACATCGACACCCCCACCATCCTCTTCTTCCTCGGCATCCTGATGGCCGTCTCCTGCCTGAAGGTGAGCGGCATTCTGGGCAGTCTGGCCACAGGCCTCAACGGCGCCTTCGGCACCGAAGCCCCGGGCTTCTTCTTCATCGACCTCATCATCGGTGTCCTCTCGGCCGTGGTCGACAACGTGCCACTGGTGGCTGCCGCCATGGGCATGTACCCGCTGGGCGACGGCGCCATCTTCGACGTCAACCATCCCTTCTGGGAGTTCCTGGCCTACTGCGCCGGTACCGGCGGCAGCCTCCTCATCATCGGTTCCGCCGCCGGCGTGGCCGTGATGGGTATGGAAAAGATCGACTTCATCTGGTACCTCAAGAAAATCTCTCTCCTCGCCCTGGCAGGCTACATTGCCGGAGCCATTGTGTTCATCCTGTTGGATGTAACCCTCTTTGAACAAGTAGCATGGTTAAGAGACTTGGCATAGCATGGCGACTGTGGTGCCAGCGTCCCTGGTGGCGCAAGGCTCTGAATGTCGCAACCGTAATATTCGCCCTGGCAGGCGCCGCCATCATCGGCGCCTGGGGGCTTTATCAGCTCGGCGTCACCAACAACAGCGGCGCGGTGGACAAGAACTACCGCTCGCTGCTCGAGGTATCGGAAATCGAGGACCTCAATCATGCCCAACTCTCAAACAACGAGCTGGATGCCGAGTGGGCACTGCAGTATGGGCGTGTGGCCGCGCTGGCGCGTTTCTACCCCGTCAACGCACGCCTCATCCTCACCGCCGCACAGAACAGCGACGACCCCATGGTGGTGGACCGCATGCTGGCTGCCGCGCGTATCTATATTGACGACCCCAAGGGCGTCGACCGTCTGGGGCAGCGCATCTCGCAGCTCATCAGCGAGGTGCCGCAGCAGCAGAACGGCAACGTCATCCCCTGGATGCAGGGCGTGGAATGGCCAGCCCTGAAGCAGGCCATCCTGCGCGACAGCGCCCTCATCCGCGAGGCCGGACGCCTCTCAGGCGTCGAGCCACGCCTCATCGTCGGATGCCTCGTCGGCGAACAGATACGCCTCTTCAACTCCAAGCGCGAGATGTTCAAGAAGTACCTCGGCCCCGTCAAGGTGCTCAGCGTCCAGAGCCAGTTCAGCTACGGCGTCAACGGCATCAAGGACTTCACCGCCAAGGCCGTCGAGGACCACCTGAAAGATCCCACCTCCGAGTACTACATGGGGCCCGCCTACGAGCACCTGCTCGACTTCGAGACCGACGACCACGTCACCGAGCGCTACAACCGCCTCGTCGACTACCGCAACCACCTCTACTCCTACCTCTACACCGGCTGCATCCTCCACCAGACCATGTTGCAGTGGCGCCGCGCAGGCTACGACATCAGCGACCGCCCCGACGTGCTCTTCACCCTCTTCAACGTAGGCTTCTCGCAGTCCGTGCCCAAGGCCAACCCCGTGCCCGGCGGCAGCCACATCACGGTGGGCGACACCAAGTACACCTTCGGCGCCCTGGGCTTCGACTTCTACTACAGCGGCGAACTGGCCGACGTCTTCCCCTTCCAGCGCGAACGCTTCGCCAAGAACCAGCGGCCCCTGACGGCGGAAGATGTGAAGCGCATACAGGACAACATGAGCGACTGCAACCGCCCCGAACGCGGCCTCGAATACCGCCACGACTCCGTGAGCACCACCCCGCAGGAAAAACCCGACCCCTTCGGTGTCAACCACGACCAGGTGAAGCCCATCGAGCATACGGCACAGTGAGAATTGACAATTAAAAAAATAACCAATTAAAACACAAAAAACAATGATGAAAAAAATCCTTATGATGGCCTTCGTGGCCACGAGCATGCTGCTGGCTACCAGCTGCAGCAAAGACGACGACCAGAAAGTCTTCTCCGGCGACAGCCTGAAGGGCACCACCTGGGTGGCCAACCTCAACGAGAGCATGACCGAGTCCCGAGAGGGCCAGGAAATGACCATGTCCATCAAGGGCAAGGTGTCCATTACGTTCAACACCGAGACCGCCGGCACCGCCATTGTCGATGTCACCATGTCCTCCTCCCTCATGGGCGAGCCCTTCTCCGAGCCTATGAACGAAACCGTCGACTTCACCTATACCTTCGACGGCAGCAAGGTGACCATCACGCAGACGGATGAAGAAGACGAAACCAACTCCTTCTACCTGACGCTCAACAGCGACAAAACCGCCCTGGTGGGCACGCAGAACAATTTCGCGGTGGAATTCTACCTTCAGTAGAACATCCCTGTCGCCTCCATTGTCATTAAATCCATAAAACTTTATACCTTAACCCCCCAAAAATCATTATTATGAAAGCTTTACGCAAAATGCTGATGGCCTTCGTTGCCATCGCGACCCTGGGCCTCACCGTGGCCTGCGAAAAAGACAACAGCGAGCCCGCCAGCGGCAACACCGACGGCAACATCGTCGGCACCTGGAAAGTGGACAAGATGACCCTCAACGGCATGTCCATGAACACCGACTCGCTCGACATCGCCATCCTCGTCAACAGCGACGGCACCGGCGTAGTCTCGCGTCCCGACGCCACCCTCTCCTTCGGCTGGAGCCAGAACGGAACCACCCTGACCATCACCCCGACGGCCTTCGGCAGCTCGTTCGACTACACCATCACCCTCCTCACCGACACCGAGGCCAGCATCACCGGCACCGTGGTTCCCGGCACCGACATCCAGGGCGATGTGACTGTCCACATGGTTCGCATCGACAACCCCGGCGATGACCCCGACCCCAACCCCGGCGACGACCCCGACCCCAATCCCGGCGACGACCCCGACCCCAACCCCGGCGACACCACTGCCACCACCTTCCCCGCTGGCACCAACTGGACCTACAACTACACCACGGAGTCTTTCAACGTTGAATACCAGGGCATGACCGTTCCCGCCAGCGTCCAGCTGACCATGAACCTCGCCTTCGACGCTGAAGGCCAGAACGGCACCCTCGAGATGAACGGCACTCCCATCATCACCTTCTACGGCGTGCCGATGCCCCTCACCGACTATGCCGTCAGCGAGAACGCCAGCTTCACCTACACCTACGACGCTGCCACCGCCACCGGCATTGCCAACGGCCATCTGCCCGGCACCGCCAGCGAGCAGGTCCCCTTCAGCTACAACCCGTCCGCCAACACCATCGAGCTGACGCTGCCCACCGACATCTGGAACTCCCTTGCCGGCGACATTCCCGAAGGCGTCAACTTCCCCATCAGCAGCCTTCCCACCAACATCGTGTTCACCCGCGTGAACAACTAACGACGAATCTTCACTCAATATGTTTGTTCAACCGCCGCAGCTTCAACAACTGCGGCGGTTGCTTTTTCCCCCTGCCCCCCCCCC
>OCVV011337588.1_pt1 | contig 10473 bp, 10 predicted proteins | sample 1539721 | NCBI WGS metagenome assembly OCVV01 (sample SAMN02144230, study PRJEB22623) | gut metagenome | biome: sheep rumen | host: Ovis aries | place: New Zealand
TTGATGTGACGCTTGTTGTTTATGATGCAAAGTCTTACATGATTTCTGAAAAGCTTTTTGATGATATTCAGAACTTCCTTGATGAAAATTATGAAGGGGATAGGTCTGGTAATCACAAGAGCGGAGTTTTTGGTTCGTTTGATGAAGAATATTCTGTAGAGCTGAACGAAAGTTCGGCCAGAACTTCAGAGCCTGCAGAATATAACAGGGCTCCGTCCAGAGCTCGCGAGCCAGTTGAATTGAACAGAGCGATAACCAGCGCTTGCGAACCAATTATTCGAGAACCTGCTCATCTAAGAATTCGCCCGAAACTTAAACCATTTAAAGCTCGTGACATATCTCCAATTGATGTTGATACATTCATAAAGCAGAGTGGGGCAAGTCTTAATTTTCAGAATACCCTGCAGCAGCTGATTGCGGACCGCAAACTTGAAAACGCGACGGTTTATAAAAAGGCATGCATCGACAAAAAGTTTTTTTCTAAGATTATTAGCAACAAGGACTACGTTCCAAAAAAACAGACTGTAATGGCGCTGGGATTGGCTCTGGAACTTCCGTTGCAAGAGTTTGAGAAATTTCTCGCCAGTGCCGGTTATGCCTTTATGCCTTCGAGCAAGTTTGATCTGATTGTGAAATATTGTGTCATGAATCAGATTTTTAATCTGGTAGAAGTTGATATCATTCTTGATTCTCATGGATTAAATTGTTTTGCGCCTGAGTAACAGGCGTTTCGGGCGGCGAGCCCGCAGAGAGGGTAGGGCGCAACGAAGTGCGAACCGCGGCTCAGGCATAGCCTTCGCCGAGACTCGCTAAAAACAGTCCACCGGACTGTTTTTGCCCTGCCCAGCAGGGCCGCTCCCTAAGGGGTCAACTTCCCCATCCCAAACATTCGCCAAAAAGGCGACCTTCAGAGTGGGGTAATTCTTTACCATAAAATCACAATGAGCCGGAAACGGACAGGAGGTTTTATGAAAAAGGGACTTACAGAAATTGTTTTTATTCTGGATAAGAGTGGTTCGATGAGTGGACTTGAGGCTGATACAATCGGTGGCTACAACTCATTTCTGGAGCGTCAGAAAAAAGAAGAGGGCGAGGCTTATGTTTCGACTGTTCTTTTTAGTGACAGAAGTCTTATCATTCACGATCGTGTGCCGATTGAAAAAATCGAGCCGATGACGGACAAGCAGTATTATGTTGACGGCTGCACAGCTCTGCTGGATGCGATGGGTGGTGCTATTCATCATATCGGAAATGTTCATAAATATGCGCGCGAGGAAGACCGTCCTGAAAAAACAATTTTTGTGATTACGACTGATGGTCAGGAAAATGCCAGCTCGGAATATTCTTATGAGAAAATCCAGAAGCTTGTAAAACGTCAGACAGAAAAATACGGCTGGGAGTTTATTTTTCTTGGTGCGAATATTGATGCGTTTTCTGAAGCAGAGAGGCTTGGTATCAGGCGGGATAGGGCAGTGCGCTATGAGTGTGATGCCGTAGGAATGGCAATAAATTTTTCTGTGCTCAGCTCAACTATATGTGATGTGCGAAGGGGAAAGAAAATGAAGAAAAACTGGAACGCAGAAATTACAGAGCACTATAACAAGACTAACTAACGATAGTAAGTTTAAGGCGAGGAGGTTTGCGAAATGTTTGGAGCAATTTTAGGTGATATTATTGGTCAGCCTTATGAGTTTGACCGTGGACATAAAACAAAGGAGTTTCCGCTTTTTTCAAAGCATCCGCATTTTACAGATGACAGTGTAATGACAATTGCAATCTGCGATGGAATCTTAAAGGCTGGTCTTGATGCTGATGAAAACACTATGAAGACTTCGATGATTACAAGTATGCAGCTCTGGGGCCACAAGTATCCTCATGCGGGATATGGCGGAAGATTTTATCAGTGGCTTGCGATGGAAAAAATAAAACCTTACAACAGCTGGGGCAATGGGTCTGCAATGCGCGTTGCTTCTGTGGGATGGCTTTTTGAAACTCTTGAGCGAACTCGTGAGGTTGCCCGCTGGAGCGCGGAGGTAACTCATAATCATCCGGAAGGAGTGAAGGGTGCTGAATCAGTTGCCTGCGTAATCTGGATGGCCCGCAATGGATATTATAAAACTCAGATTAAGGAATACATCGAAAAAGAATTCGGCTATGATCTTTCGAGAACCTGCGATGAAATCCGCCCGAATTATTATCACGTGGAAAGCTGTCAGAAAACTGTGCCGGAAGCAATTACTGCATTTTTTGAAGGAAATGATTTTGAGGATGTTATCCGTACTGCGGTAAGTCTTGGCGGCGACTGCGATACTCTCACAGATATTGCAACAGGAATGGCAGAAGGATTTTTCGGATTGCCGGATCAGTTCAAAAAATGGGCTTACGAATTTACAACAGAAGATATGCATCAGGTAATGAAGGCCTTTGAAGAAAAAGCAATTGAAAGAAAATTAAGAGAGGCGTAAAATAATCAGGGGAGTGCAAGGAGATTTAAAAATGAAAGATTATAAATTTTATGGCTGGAAGACAGCTGATTGCAAACCGGCAGATTCTGCTTTTGAGAAGATTGAAAATCCTCGACACCTCTATGATATCCTCAGCGAAATCTGGTGTGTCGAAACTTGTGCTCCACGCCTCAGAGAAAAATGGAGCCGCGAAAATCAAACTGTTGGCCAGTGCTCAATTACTGCATTTCTTGTGCAGGACATTTTCGGCGGCAAAGTTTACGGCATTCTCCGCGACGGCGGAAACTATCACTGCTACAATGTAGTCCCTCTGCCAGCCGGTGGCGAATGTTTGTTTGACCTTACAAGCGAACAGTTTGGTGACGAAAAACTCAACTACGACAACAACCCTGAACAATTTCGCGAAGTGCATTTTGCAAAAGAAGAAAAACATCTGCGTTACAATTATCTGAAGGCTGAACTTTTGAAGAAGCTGGAAGAGATGTAAGGAACAAACTGTTACATATTTATATGATATAGAAAGAACCGATTTTCATATATGGAGTAGTTTTAATCACTCAAATTATCATTCAGTATATTTTTTATATCTTCAATTAGTTTATTCTGTATTTGATTTTTCAAGTCATTTCTAGATACGGAAGTATCTCTCAAAAATAAGTCTGCGGGATGTATTTGTAACGCTTCTGCAATGGATAAAATCATATCAAATGAGGGTTTTGCTCTTCCTGCTTCGATGGCTCCAATCATACCGTTAGAACAATCACATTCTTCGGCAAGCTGGGCCTGTGAAACATTTCTTTTAGTTCGATAATACTTCATATTCATTATGAAATCAGAGAAACTTATACCCATATACTTATTGTAATTGAGTATGATTGATTCAAAAAGTTAATGACAGTAAGCAAAATTGATGTTATACTTAATTATATTGCGTAATGCGTGATGTAATTATAAATTATTTTAAGTGAGAGGAAAAATGAAAAAGATTAATTTAACTATTATTATGATCATATTAACTGTTTCAACAGTTTTTGGTCAGAGTACAGAGCTTTCTAATCGTATGGAAAAGGCAAAGGAATATGAAGCTAAGAAACAATATGTTTCTGCTCTAAGTGAATATTATGATGCTATGACAGAAGAACAAACAATATCAGGAAGCGCTGCTTATGAAGGTTGGATGAAATTATCCGAGGTAATACAATCTGGAAAACCTGGTTATGGTGAGTTCGATGAATTTAGTTTTGTTGATGAATGGATTAATCAGTTAAGAGATTTTGAAAAGTTTTGGACAGAAAAATGTCCAATAATGATTATTTGTGATGAGCCCGAAAGAATACAACTAAATAGAGAAGAAAAGACGGCAACTTACGAAATGAAGTTGAGTTGGAAATTAACTCCAAAATATAAAGAAATTGAAAAAGTATTTAAGACAGGTCTTAAAAAAGCTTATTCCATAGATTGGCAAATGTCATTCTTAGAAAAATGGCCTTCTGTTTCTGTATATAATACTTCAAAAGATAAGAATACTTTTTTACAAAATGGGGCAGCCTTAGTTCAAAATATTTTGAAATATAATAATACAGGAAGTTATATTTATTCAGAATACAAACTTCTTGCATCCCTTGCTGAATTTGGATGCATAAAAAAGAATCTTGCAGGATATTATGATGCATATGAACCTACAACTGTATATGATGTAAAACTTAAAATAATTGACGATACAGAACAAGAAATATTTTCAGGGAAACGTTTGTTACTTGGGCCTATAGCAAAATATACTTTTACAGTAACACAAAATCAAATGCAGAAGATAGATAATAAAAAAATAAAAGTAATTCCAGATTCAATTTTTCTGCAATATGGGAATATTCCTACAGAGCCTTGGATTACAGAAGATTCTCGGGCTTGGATAAAAACTTTATCTGAACTTACATTAGATAATAATAGCGTGCAAGTTATATTTAAGGAACAACAGAAGAAATTTGAGATTTCATCGATTGAGGTACTAAAAAATATAGTAGATACTTATAAAAAACAGGAAGAAGCACTTGTTCGAGAAGAAGAGAATCAAAGAAGAAAAGAGAAGGAAGAAGCCGAAAAAAATTTAGAACTTAAAACAAGGTTGAATGTTAGAATAACTAATAGTTATTTAAGTATTTTATATAATATTCAGCCTAATTTGGTAAAAAATAAATTTTATGAAAGATCATATTATGATAGAGACATAACAGAAATACGAGATATATACATATGTGATTCTGAGTTAAGAAAATATTACTACGAAAATTCAGAAAAATTCATAACTGCAATGCAATATGTAATGTGTAATGCAATTAGCAGTTATGAAAACCTAAAGCCTGTATATAATATTGCTGGACATGAACAAAATGATTTCTTTGTAGATGAACTAAATTTTTATCTTTTGAATTATGATAAGGTTGAATCGAATCTGACTGCAAATGGTTATAGAATTCCTTCAGATTCTGAAATAAAAGCTGCACTTAGAAGTAATCCTCTTGCTTCAAAGACTAGAACGATAATTAGAAATGTAAAATAGAGTTTAGGAAAAATTTTATGGGAAAGAATACAGAGATTTTTGTAAAACTTGCTGAAATACTTTCAATAACTAGAAAACATCCTACTTTAAGGGAAGGTGCGGAAATTTCTGGCTTACTTGGGATAACAAGTGGAAATGGAAATCCATATAACCCAGATTATCCAGAAGGTTTTTCTCGAGCATGGGCCGAAGCTGTACGTGATTTTGATTATAGTGCAAATGCAAAAGATAAGGAAATTGCAAAACTTATGAAAGAAACATTTGTCGGAGAAAATGGCGAATATGTATGGAAATAAAGATATATTTTTGAAATTTAGTGATTTAGCAGGTAATGACCATACAATTTACATTCCAAATATTGTATATTATAAAATTTAACGAGGCTTTTTTATAGTGCTTGAAAAGGATGCGATTCATGTAACGAATAATGAAAGCATTTAGGAAGAATCAAAAATTTGAAATACGATGTTTGGAGTGGATTCATTTTCTTTGGAAGAATATTTCTTGTTTACTGAATACAATGACAAATTGCGATAGCAATTTACCTATCGGGTCTTAGGGCGGAGCCCTAGGAGAAAGGGTAGGCCGCAACAACGTGCGGCCGTAGGGGAAGGCCTTCCCCTTCCTAAATTATTCTGAAGCAAACAACTTCCCAATCTCACACTTAAGCGGTACTTTTGCGTACTTCTCCAGTTTTGCCAGGTACTGTTTTCTGGTGATTTCGCGGGCTCCGTAACGGGCCATGTTTTCGGTGTAGGTCTGGCAGTCAATCAGTTTACCGCCGGCTTTCTGGAAGGCTCGGGCGAAGAGGACGAAGGCGCTCTTGGAGCTGTTGGGTTCGATCGTGAACATGGACTCGCCGCAGAAAACGCTGCCAAGTAAGATGCCGTAAAAGCCGCCGGCCAGCTTTCCGTCCTTCCAGACTTCGATGCTGTGGGCGTATCCTGCCTTGTGAAATTTCTTGTAGGCCTTAATCATCTTAGGGCCAATCCAGGTGCCGTTCTGGTCGGCGCGTTTTTGCTTTGCACAGTTTTTGATTACATCACCAAAAGCTTTATCAATTGTGTAAGTGTAAGGATTGTGCTTGAGGAATTTTTCAATTGATTTTGAAACGTGAAGCTGGCGGATTGGAATTACAAAACGTTTTTTTGGAGACTGCCACAAAACCGGCTCGCCCTGATCTTCGTTGAACCATGGAAAGACTCCCTGATTATAAGCCGAATAAAGCAGACGCAATGGAATGTTATCCGTCACGAGGGAAATCTCATCATAGCCGTAAATCAGGCTGGGAGCGGGAAATGTAAAGATGTCGCTTGTGTCAATTTTGGCAGACCGCGATTTTTCATTTTCAATGCGAAGATAATTTTCCAGAACCTGAGGGCACTGCTCGAGGCCCGTGCTGTTAGTCCAGACTCCATTAAGCAGAAGCTGGTAAGGCTTATAGTTTGCCTTGTAATTCATCTTGCGGCAGTGGGGTAAGTAAAGGCCCAGATAGTAGAAAGGAAAATGATTCTGCAGACAAAAGTTGATTTCTACAAGAACGCTGTAAACGCCAATGCTGTGCTTGAGAACTTCATCACTGATATCATAATAAAAATAATTTGAGGAAAGGCCGGTGATAAATCCCTGTACGTCAAAAACATAATCGAGGATGCTTACGCCAATCAGCTGGCCATTAAGTTTATAATCAAGATTGATAACCCCGCTGTAGCCGCCGTTCATATTTTTAAGATCTTCGGCAGCTTCTTTCAAAGTGAGACGGTTGAAGCCGGGCGTGCCTTCATTATGATGATTGTAATAATTGCGGTACATGAGGGCTTTTTCGTTTGTGCAAAAATCAGCCGGGTTGGCAGAAATAATAACTTCCACATCCTGATTTTTATGAAGGACTCGTCGCTGACTTTTGGAAGGAGCAAAAGTTTTTGCAAGGATACGAATGGGAATACACTCATGGCAATTCTGGCAGCGGGTATTATAAGCCATGGAAGAGTAGCGACGAAAGCCCTGATGGAGAAGCCTTTCATAAACAATGCAGTCCAGCTTTTCAACGGGTAGGGCCGAGGACGTACTCGAATCCAACCAGTTAAAATAAGTCAGAATATTTTCAGCCTGGCGGTCCGGGAAGTAACCGCACTCAGTAGAGTTCTTCCCGAACATCATATTCTTGAAAACTTTCTCAATGTTGATTTCAGCTTCAGCCATATTGATGATTATAGTTTAACTAGTTTTGGGGTAGAGGGGCAATAATTTTTTTTCTATAATTATTTTGTTAATTGTATGACAGACCTTTTGATTGGCACCAGCGGATATGATTACCCGGAATGGAAGGGAGTTTTTTATCCGGAGGATTTGAAGCGAAAAGATTTTCTCTCTTATTATGCGACTCAGTTTAATGCACTGGAGTTGAATAATACTTTTTACAATATGCCGACGGCTGAACGTCTGCTTAGCTTTTATGAGAGATCTGAGGGAAAACTGAATTTCAGCGTGAAGGCGAACAGGCTGCTGACTCATGAAATAAGTGGCGGATGGCAAAATGTGGCGGAGGATTTTAGAATGGCGGTAGCACCTCTGAAGGAAAAGGGCTGTCTTTCTGCGCTGCTTTTTCAACTTCCGGAAAGCTTTCATTACACACCGGATAACCGCATTTATCTGGCTAAGCTGATAGAGGAGTTTGAAGGATTTCCTGTAGTGATAGAGTTTCGTCACAAGGAATGGATTCGCCCGTCTGTTTTTGAAGGCCTTGAAAAACGTGACGCAGGAATTGTTTTTTGTGATATGCCGCAGTTGAAGAATCTTCCGGATGGCAGCGCAATGAGTACACCTTGTTTGGGAAGCAATGCTTATATCCGGCTTCATGGTCGAAACGAAGGGGCCTGGTACGCAACAGGAGATTCCCCGAACGGTTCTGCCCGCTATTGTTATGATTATTCTGATGATGAGCTGGCTCAGTTTGTACCGGTCGTGATTAAGGCTGGTGGAGAAGGAAAGAAAGTCCAGATTTACTTCAATAATCATCCGAATGGGAGTGGGGCAAAGGATGCTGCAAAGTTGAAGAATATGATTGTGGCGGGGAAATCATAATTCATTAAAAAGCATGGGCCACAAGGCCTATTTGAGCAATTGAAACATAGTTTGAAAAAAACTCAAAAAACAATAATAAACCTTTATTTATAAAACTGTGTTATAATTTAAGTGATGAGTTTTAGAAAATTTTCTCTTTTATTGATATTTTTAAGTCTGATTTTTTCTTCCTGCAGGCAAGAAGTTGTTATTAAGGAAGTGGAAAAGACTGTATATGTCGAAACAGAAAAACCGATTTATGTGGATGCAGAAAGCGGTGAATCTTATAACTGGATGGTTGATTTATCACATTTGTTGATTCGACAGACAGCCGAAAAAAAAGATATTTGGATTGATGGTAAAAAAACAGAATCATATTTATGCAAAGTAGATTTAACAGACAGTTTTACAAGGCTCCCAAAAACTGGAGAAATTGTAAAAATATTCTGGAAAGGATACAGCGATAAATCAATTTCAAAAATACAGTTTAGACTGGTAGATAACAATACAGAAACTGCTAACTGGGGACAAGTTCTTTCAGATAAGTTTGCAGCAAATGATATAGCGGCTAACGAAGATTTTAATATCGAATATGCATTTACTTTTACAAAAGATCCTATAGAAAAAGTTATTATACAAATTGTTTATGCTTCTGAGCTTCAGGATTCTCCTGCAACTTTTACACTTTCTGGTCTGCTTTCTTCAAAGAACTATAGTTTTACGCTATCTCCTTCTGGTGAGCCAGTTGTAAATCCTCATAAGGGGTTTGTTCAGTATGCCTGGAGCAGTAATTATATTGATAACATTTATTGGGATGCAACGCTTGCTTCAGGTAAAAATGAAGCCTGGGATTATTGTTCTGTAGTTTATACTGGAGCTGGCTGGGCTAGTATTCAAAAGGGAAAAAATGAATATGACTGGTCTTTAATAGATAATCTTTTGCGGCTTTGTGCTGAAAATGGAAGAACTCTGGGCTGGAGAATTTATCCTGTCAATTCAAGTGCAAAAGAAGAAGATAACCCTGGAAGTGGAGAGCATGTTCCTCAGTATATTTATGATGAAGGCTGTCCTTTTGTAGAGGCTACTATAAAAGGAACGGATAAAACGATTCGTGTTCCAGACTGGTCTAATCCGATTTATATTCAGGCCTGCAAAGATTTTGCAGCAGAAATGGCTCGTCGTTATGATGGGGACAAACGAGTTGAATTTATTGATATCCGTTCTTTTGGTAACTGGGGAGAATGGCATTGTTCACAGCTTATTGGAAGCGAAATGCCGTCCGATGAAATTCAAAAAGATATGATTGCCTATTACGCCTCTGTTTTTAGAACAACGCAGCTCGTTGTGCCAAGTGATTGTAAAGGTGATGTCTTAGAATATGCCTATTCTCTTGGTGTCGCAAAAAGGAATGACGGTTTGATTCAGATTAAAGACCGCGAGCTTGATCTTGCAAAATGTTATGAAGCTGGACTTCCGGCTATTGGCGAGAATTGTGATGTTTATAAAAATCTTTTGAAATTAGAAGATAAAGACCGCTATCATCTGAAATGGACTTTGGAGCGTTGGAAGCAAGCTATAAATGTTTCTCATATGTCTTACTATGAGCTCGATCGCGAGGCCTGTGCTAGAGATTTTTTCAAAGAAAATGCTGATTCAATAAAAGAAATGAATAACAAGCTCGGCTATAATTTTGAAGTTACCTCAGCAAATCTTAAGGTTGATGAAAATAATAATTGTGAACTGACAGTCAAAATTAAAAATACAGGACTTGCTCCAGCCTTTTTTGATATGACACTTATTGCTGATGCATGTGACGCTTTAGGAAAACGCAAATTTCAACTTGGAAGTTCTAAGTACATTAAAAAAGCAAGCTTTGCAGACGGAGATGAAAAAACTTTTATTTTTTATGCAAATTTCCAGCCTTTGTGCAAAGGAGACTTCATTTGTCTTGGTCTTTACGAAGATGCAGCTTCTTCTGAACCAAATATTAAGTTCGATAATACAAATACACTTAAGAATAATAAGCTTAGGCTGGGAGAATTATGAAAATAATAGTCAGTGCCTGTCTGGCCGGTGACAATTGTAAATACAACGGCGGAAATAATTTTAATCAGAAGATGATGGATTTCCTCCAGTCTCACGAGATGATAATAGTTTGCCCTGAAGTTCTGGGTGGCCTCCCCACACCGCGTCCTTCTGCAGAAATTGTAAATGGACAGGTCATGAACACAGAAGGAAAAAATATCACAAAAGAATTTATGCAGGGGGCCAGACTCGCTTTCGAAATTGTTCAAAAAGAAAATCCCGATTTAATAATTCTACAAAGCAGAAGTCCATCCTGTGGAATCAAGCAGATTTATGATGGAACTTTCTCAGGTAACAAAATCC
>OCVV010000180.1_pt1 | contig 10470 bp, 6 predicted proteins | sample 1539721 | NCBI WGS metagenome assembly OCVV01 (sample SAMN02144230, study PRJEB22623) | gut metagenome | biome: sheep rumen | host: Ovis aries | place: New Zealand
ATACACATACATTCTATCATAAAATCAGCGCTTTTACAACAGGACAAAGTTAGCAAAAAGAAGCGCGAGAAGTTGTGAAAAACAACGAAATGACAGTTGACAGTGGAAAGTGGAAAGTTGAGAGTTAGGAGTTAGGAGTGAGGAGTGAGGAGTTGCGGAAAACACTTCGTGTTTTGGATTTGTATTGCGCAAGCACGAGCAATAAGGTTTTATCGAAAAATATAAACGGGTGTGGGCAAAGCCCACCATCAACTCCTAACTCCTAACTCCTCACTCCTCATTAAAAAAAGCGCCGGATTTCCGACGCTCTTTCACCTTATTCTGTTCTGTTGTCATTTCACGATAACGCGCGATCAGTTGTATTCCGACAGCACCGCCTTGCCCTCCTTGAGGGACTTGGGTACGTCTAAGACGCGCTGGTTGCGGCTGCCGCGAAAGTGGAGCATCAGGCTCATTTCCTCTTCGACAAAGGGACCGTCCACCAGCCAGTCGCACTGCTCCAGCAGCGCCTTGTACTCGGGATGAGCGTCAAACTCCGCCATCAGCTTTTCAAAGGTGAAGCCGCTGTAGCAAAAGACGTTCAGCCCCATCTCGTGCGCTTTTTTCGCAAGCACGGTCAGCGCTTGAGCCTGACAGAAGGGCTCGCCGCCCGACAGGGTCACGCCCTTGAGCAGGGGATCCTTGGCGGCTTCTTCGAGCACACGCTCGACCGAGCTTTGGTAACCGCCCTCAAAGTCCCAGGTGTGCTGATTGTGACAGCCCTTGCAGTGGTGCGGACAGCCCTGTACAAAGACCGTCATGCGGATCCCGGGACCGTCTACGATGCTTTCTCTGATAACGCCGGCAAGGCGCAGGGGTGTTTTTTGTTCGGACATGGTATACTCCTTTGGTGCGTGCCATGTAAGGTACGGCGCTTGCGACGTACCGAATAGCAGCAACATTGTTTTATACTAAGTACCATTAAAACACTTTAACATTTATTGCGTTAAATTCCGCATAGCGGTGTTGTCGTCCTTGACATACGCCAGTATGCCTGCGTCCTCCGCCTNTGCTCTGCGAAATATCTCGCTAACAAATTTGTTAATGCGTTTAATGGATACTTAGTATTATATCTGTGTTCCCGATCAAAGAAGCGCCCGTTATCCTGCGGTACGTCATAAATGCCGTACCCTACGGAAAAGCAGCATTTGTTCCGCAATGAACGCTGTCAACTCGGAAAAACAGGGGAGCGGCAACGGCTCCCCTGTAAAAGATTATGTGTTACTCAATCAAACCGCCTCTAGGTCACAGCCGCAGTCATCTGCGGCGATCACGCTGTGCTTGACTCTGTCCTTGACCTCTGCCTTTTTGGCGTTGTTGAAGCGGTCGAGGGTGCCGACGAGGTAGCCGGTGATGCGGCGGATGCGCTCGACCTGCGCGCCGTTCTTGATGATCTTTCTGCCGCACTGCGGGCAATAGTCGCCGATGATACCGGTGTAGCCGCAGACGGGGTCACGATCGACAGGATGGTTGATCGAGCCGTAGCCGATGCCCTCTTCCTTCATGCAGCGGACGACCTGCTCGAATGCCTCGAGGTTCTCGCTGGGATCGCCGTCGAGCTCGATGTAGGAGATATGACCCGCGTTGGTGAGCGCGTGGTACGGCGCCTCGATCTTGATCTTGTCGAAGGCGTTGATCGGATAGTATACGGGAACATGGAAGGAGTTGGTGTAGTATTCGCGGTCGGTCACGCCCTTGATGGAGCCGAAGCGCTCCTTATCGATGCGGACGAATCTGCCGGACAGACCCTCTGCGGGGGTAGCAAGACAGGTGAAGTTCAGCCCTGTCTTTTCGCTCTGCTTATCGAGCTTCTTGCGCATGAAGGAGACGATCTCCAAGCCCAGACGCTGTGCTTCCTCGCTCTCGCCGTGATGCTTGCCGATCAGGGCTACCAGCGCCTCTGCCAAGCCGATGAAGCCGATGGAGAGGGTGCCATGCTTCAAGACCTCGCGCACCTCGTCGTCGATCGAGAGCTTGTCGGAGTCGATCCATACGCCCTGACCCATCAGGAACGGATAGTTGCGGACGTGCTTCTGGCACTGGATCTCAAAGCGCTCGAGGATCTGGTCGATGCACAGATCGAGCATGCGGTCGAGCTGATCAAAGAAGAAGTCGATATTTTTGTTGGAAAGGATCGCGAGACGGGGCAGGTTGATGGAGGTGAAGCTCAGGTTGCCTCTGCCGTAGGTGATCTCGCGGGAGGGATCGTGGCGGTTGCCGATGACGCGGGTACGGCAGCCCATGTACGCGATCTCGGTCTCGGGATGACCGGGCTTGTAGTAAGCGAGGTTGTAGGGCGCGTCGATGAAGGCGTAGTTCGGGAACAGGCGCTTCGCCGATACACGGAAAGAGAGCTTGAACAGATCGTAGTTAGGATCCTCGGGATTGTAGTTGATGCCCTCCTTGACCTTGAAGATGTGAACGGGGAAGATCGGGGTCTCGCCGTTGCCCAGACCCTTTTCGGTCGCGAGCAGGATGTTTTTGATGACCATTCTGCCCTCGGGGGTGGTGTCGGTGCCGTAGTTGATGGAGGAGAAGGGAACCTGCGCGCCCGCACGGGAGTGCATGGTGTTGAGGTTGTGGACGACCGCCTCCATCGCCTGGAAGGTCGCGCGGTCGGTCTCGGTCAGCGCGTGCTTCTTCGCAAAGCGTTGTAATTTGCCGCCGATCTTGTCGCCGTATTTCTCAGAGAGCAGCTCGAGCTCCTTTGCGTCATACTCCGCGGTGGATTCGAGCTTGGCGATCTCGCCGGTAGCGGCTTCTGCGGCGGCGCAGATGGCTTCTATGCTTTCCTTCGCGTTCTCGTCATCCGCGAGCAGCTCAGCGCCGCGGGCGAGGTTCGCGCGATAACGCTTGTTATAGGTCTTGGTAACGCCGGGCGCCATGCTGTAATCGAAGTTCGGTACGGACTGACCGCCGTGCTGGTCGTTCTGGTTAGACTGGATCGCGATGCAGGCGAGTGCGCCGTAGGTGGAGATATCGTTGGGCTCACGGATGAAGCCGTGACCGGTGGAGAAGCCGTCCTTGAACAGCTTCAGCAGATCGATCTGGCAGCAGGTGGTGGTGAGGGTCAAAAAGTCGAGGTCATGGATGTGGATGTCGCCCTCGCGGTGCGCCTTGGCGAACTTGGGGTTGAGGACATACATCTGGTAGAATTCCTTCGCACCCTCGGAGCCGTACTTGAGCATGGTGCCCATCGCGGTATCGCCGTCGATGTTGGCGTTCTCACGCTTGACGTCATTATCCTTCGCGGACTTGAAGGTCAGATCCTCATAGATCTTCATCAGCTTGGTGTTCATCTCGCGGACTCTGGTACGCTCCGCGCGATAGAGGATGAACTCCTTTGCGGTCCTGGCGTGACCGTTCTCGATCAGGATCTTCTCAACGGTATCCTGTACATGCTCGACAGAGGGTTTGTCGTTATCCTCCGCCTCTAAGTATTCGATGACCTTGCCGGCGAGCTCTTCGGCGCTGTCGTAGTCGTTGCCGCCGATGGCATGAGCCGCCTTGTAGATCGCTTGGGTGATCTTTTCCTTGTCAAATTCTACCGCGCGTCCGTCGCGCTTTACGATTTTGTTGATCATAATTTCTCCTTCACATTCTCGATTTTGGTTTCTTGTAACACTTTTGTTACGAAAAGTAAGCCTGCCGCCATATCTCGCGGTCAGGGCGAAATCCTGACTAAATATAGCAGATTACCGGCGTGAAATCAATCGGTATTTTATACGAGAAAAAAATAAATCTTTGGGCAATTTGATAAGATTTTGAAAAATGTTGTCGAAAAAGAATTATAACAAGTTCTAGTGAACGATATCCCGACTACCACAATATATTGTGTTCAGTTTCATTCTTGTAACAATCGGTAAAATTTGTGTCATGGTTAATTTGAAATAAGAATTAAGAAAGAAAAAATAAGAACTAACTGAAATTCTGCGCTTCCGAGTCCTTATTTCTTGCTTCTTACATCTTAGTATGAAATAAGAATCCGCCCCCGAGTCGGGAGCGGACAGACAGCAGAGAAGTAATTAACTACCACGGATTAGAGGCGTATGAGGAGATGACGTCTCCTACTTCGGAAAGCATAGCAAAAAGATAGAGATTTGTCAGCACACATCCCAGCATCGCGAGAATCGAGAGGATCAGACCAGCTAACGCAAAGCCGTTATTCTCTTTTTGCTTTTTGCGAGAGATGATTCCCAATACAAGAGCCGCGACACCGCAGCCCAACGAAACGATCTCGATCAAGAGAAAGCGTTCGAGGAAAAACAACGCAGGGATGTGTAACAGCAATCCGAACAAGCCCAGAATGAAGGATATCTTACCTTGTTCAACAGCTCTTTTTTGTAAGAAATAATCTTTATTTTCGTTCATGCAGAAGCCTCCTCACTATCCGTGATGATTAAGTATCCCCATTATACATCTTTTCAGCAAAAATACAAGTGTCGGCAGTAAAAAATCCGCCCCCGAGAACGGGAGCGGATAGGTGTTTGTATTCGGTCGAGATTGCCAAGCATAAAAGCCTCGCGATGACAATTGAAAATCAGATCTCGACAGTATTGACCTTATCGAATTCCTCCTCGATCTCTGCGGAGGGCTTTTTGGTGATCAGGGTCACGATGACCGCGACGACCAGCGCCAGCGCAAAGCCGAGTACGAGAGAGTACAGACCGGTGGTTTTATAGAGTGTCTGACCGCCGAAGGGGATGTAGTCCCAGATAACGACGGTCGCAAAGCCGGTGACCATACCCGCCACAGCGCCCGGAAGGTTGAAGCGCTTCCAGAACAGGGAGAGCAGGATGATCGGACCGAACGCCGCGCCGAAGCCTGCCCACGCGTCGGATACCAGACCCATGACGGAGGAATTGGGGTCAAGCGCGATGACGAAGGCGACGACAGCGACAATGACGACGGCGATCCTGCCGACGTTCAGCGCGCTCTTCTCGGAGGCGTCCTTTTTGATGACGCCCTTGTACATATCCTCGGATACGGCGGACGCGGTGACCAGCAGCTGGCTGTCAGCGGTACTCATGATCGCGGCGAGGATACCGCACAGGAAAACGCCGCCGATGAAGACGAGGATCACGTTGCCGTCAAAGATCTGCTGGATCGTCTTGATGAAGACGACCTCGGATTTGCCGGAAGCGACAAGATCCTCATTGAGGAAGCCTCTGGCGACCAGACCGAGGAACGATGCGGCGCCCAAAGACAGGATGACCCAAACGATGGCGATGATGCGGCTCTTCTTGACCTCCTTATCGCTCTTGATCGCCATAAAGCGAACGAGGATATGCGGCATACCGAAGTAGCCCAGCGCCCAACCGAGGTTGGAGATGATGGAAATAAAGGTGATCGGCTTACCTTCGCCGTCCTTCATCAGGCTGATAAATCCCTGAGGATCCGCAACGCCCTTGTTGGCGAGCGCACCGGGCAGATCGCCGTTGATGCCGATATATGCGATGATCGGAACAGCCAGGATCGCGACGAGCATCAAGAGACCTTGAATGAAGTCGGTGTAGCATACCGCCTTAAAGCCGCCGAGCAGGGTGTATACGAGGATGACGACAGCCGCGATGATCAGACCGATCATGTAAGCGGTGTGGTCGTCGGCGCCCGAGCCGAAGACGTTCGCAAAGAGCTTAGCGCCGGATGCAAACGCCGAGGCGGTGTAGACCGCAAAGAACACGATGACGATGATCGAGGATACGATCTTGAGAATACCTTTCTTATCGTGGAAGCGGTTCTCAAAGAAGCTTGGGATGGTCAGCGAGTTGTTCGCGACGATGGTGTACTTGCGCAGTCTGCGCGCGACGAGGAACCAGTTGAGGATGGTACCGATCAAAAGACCAATCGCGATCCAGACCTCGCCCGTACCGGCGACATAGATCGCGCCGGGCAGACCCATCAGTAGCCAGCCGCTCATATCGGACGCCTGCGCCGAGAGCGCCGCCGTCCATGAGCCGAGACCTCTGCCGCCGAGGAAGTAGTCCTCGTTATTGCTCTGCTTGCTGTTCAAGGCGCCGATGAGAATCATCACGCCCATGTACACAACAAACGCAACGAGGATGATAATGGTGTTTGTTGACATTCTTTTCCCTCCATTTTTGTAGGGGGAGGAGGTTGATTGTTCCCGAAAAATGACGAGACAGCTCCTCCCGAAAGATAGCGGAATCTTCCGCAAAAGCTCAGTTGTATCTTACAACACCAATATATCTTAGCACATTAAAATGTGAAAATCAATATAGAATAATGTATAGACTAAATAGAATACTTAATTACCATAGCAATAGAAAAAGCCTGATATTTAGCGAAGAAATAAATAGACTAAATAACAGACTGAATCAATGACGAAATAAGTTTTTAGGCGCGAATTGCGCTGAGCATCAGCGGCATCACACTGCCCGCGTATTCCGCTAAGGAGTATTCGCCGCCGTGCAGACACCAGTCGTACAACAGCGCTCTTTCGGCGATCGCGTACAGGCGCACGATCTCTGCGGAGGACTTTTGCTGTGTGATCTCACCGCGCTCCTGACCCTGTACGGTCAGCTTTTTGAGCAGGCGGTAATACAGGCGGTTGCGGTCGAGCAGCTCCTTCTGTCCTCGCTTACTCAGCTGCTGCGCGTATAGGCGTGAGAGCAGCTCGATATCGATGTTGTTCTCGATCATCATACACAGCTCGCGCGTGAGGTACAGCATATTGTCGATGGCATTCTTGTTGTAGTCAAGCTGTTGTTCCAGCTCTGCGTATTTCTCGTCAAAGAGATAGGCGAGAGAGCCGATCAGGCTGTCCTTGCTCTCAAAGTAGTGGTAGAACGAGCCCTTCGACGTGCCCGACAGTTTGATGATCTCATCGACGGTGGTGTTGTCAAAGCCCTGATCGTAGAAGAGCTGCCACGCCGCCGAGACGATCTTGCTCTTGGTTTGATTGTTGGATTTTCTCATAGCGTTACACAACCTTTCGTGTATAGACTCTATTCTATACTTGGGTCTGTTTCTTGTCAAGCAGATGGATCATACTATTTTTCTCCTATATATTGTAAATAATCATTATTTGTAGTATAATAACGATATATATGCTTCTGAGGGAGTGACAGTTTTGGAAGACAATCTGATATTTACCCGCCGGCTGTGGGCGGAGATCAATATGAATTCGATCCGCGAGAATTATGAGGCGATCCGAAATGCGATCGGCGAGGGCGTCAAGCTCTGCTGCGTCGTTAAGGCGGACGGCTACGGTCACGGCGCGGTGGAGATCTGCAAGCTCTACCACGAGCTGGGGGTCGATTTCCTCGCGGTGTCCAATCTGGATGAGGCGCTGGAGCTGCGCAGGGCGGAGATCAATGAGCCCATCCTCATCCTCGGCTATACGCCCGCGAACCGCTGCCGCGATTTGAGCCGACAGAATATCTCGCAGGCGGTGTACAGCCTTGACTACGCCAAGGAGCTGTCGCATTGGTGCGAGGAGTTCAGCGTAGAGGTCAAAACGCACATTAAGCTCGACACCGGCATGAGCCGCATCGGCTTTATGTGTCAGGAATTTCCGAGGGATAATGATTCTATAAAAGAAATAAAAGAAGCGTGCACCCTGCCGCATATCATCCCCGAGGGTGTGTTCACCCATTTTGCGGTTGCCGACGACGGTGACCGCGGCGAAGAATATACGACAAAGCAGTATGAGAACTTCATCCACACGGTAGACGAGCTGGAAAAGCAGGGGATCCGCTTTGCGATCCGTCACTGCTCCAACTCCGGCGCGATCATGGATTATCCGTCCATGCGCCTCGATATGGTGCGTGCGGGTATCGTGCTGTACGGCTACGCGCCATCAAACAGTATGCGCCACCAGCTCGATCTCAAGCCTGCTATGCGGCTCAAGACCCTGATCTCGCACGTCAAGACCGTCAAGGCGGGTACCACCGTCAGCTACGGCCGCACCTTTACCGCCGCGCATGATATGCGCATCGCTACCGTGCCTGTCGGATACGCCGACGGTTACATACGCGCTTATGCCGAAAAGGGGTATATGTTCGTGTGGGACAAGACCAAGAAGTTTGGCAAGAACTGCCCGATCATCGGCCGCATCTGCATGGATCAGACCATGCTGGACGTCACCGATTTCCCCGAGGCGGAGGTCGGCAACGTGGTTGTCGTGTTCGGCAACGGCAAGGACGGCGAGCCGACGGCGGAGGATATCGCGAGCTGGGGCAATACCATCAGCTATGAGGTGCTGTGCGCGGTCAGTAAACGCGTGCCCCGACTGTACCGAACCAACTGGATCACGGGGAATGTGGTATATAAGATTTAGTGATCAGTGTTCAGTGCTCAGTGAATAGAATCCCGGAGCTTAGGTAACGCAGTATTATTTGCCAAGAATAGACTATTTTAATGAATTCCTGACCACTGGCTACTAACCACTGGTCACTGATACGGAGTAAATATGAAACTATTAGTAGTAGACGGAAACAGTATATTGAACCGCGCGTTCTACGGCATCAAGCCGCTGACCACCAAGGACGGTCAGTTCACGAACGCGATCTATGGCTTTTTGACCATGTTCGAGCGCATGAAATCGGACGTCAAGCCCGACGCGGTGGCGATCGCCTTTGACCTCAAAGCCAAGACCTTCCGACACAAGGCGTATGATCTGTATAAGGCGAACCGCAAGGGCATGCCTGAGGAGCTGCATATGCAGATGGCGCCGCTCAAGGAGCTCTTGACCGATCTGGGTTATCGGCTTGTCACCTGTGAGGGCTACGAGGCGGATGATATCCTCGGCACGCTCTCCAAAACGTGCGCCGACACCGGCAACACCTGCGTGATCGCGACGGGTGACCGTGACAGCTTACAGCTCGTCAATGACAGTGTTTCTGTGCGTTTGTCAAAGAACCTCAACGGCACAATGCTCTATACGCCCGACGTCGTCAAGGAAGAATACGGCGTAGAGCCGAAGAAGCTGATCGAGATCAAGGCGATCCAGGGCGACAGCTCCGATAATATCCCCGGCGTTGCGGGTATCGGGCCGAAGGGCGCGACCGAGCTGATCCAAAAGTACGGCGACATCGACTATATCTATGACCACCTCGACGAGCTGGATATCAAGCCCGGCATGAGGGCAAAGCTCGAGCAGTCGAAGGATAACTGCTTTATGAGCCGTATGCTGGGAGAGATTTGTCTGACCGCTCCAATCGATACCGAGCTCGAGCACTATCTGGTCGGCGAGGGCGATAAAGCCGCCGCCGCAAGACTGATGGCACGGCTCGAGCTGTTCTCGCTGATCAAGAAATTTGATCTGGAGCTGTCGGAGGACAAGGTCGTTGAGCAGGACGAACAGCGGACGTTCAAGGTCGCGGAAGCTGACAGCGAAACGATTGATAAAATTCTTTCAGAGAATAAAGAAATCTACATTCAAATTTCTTTTGAAGAAAATAAGGATGCTCACAGCGAAAGCGCACGGCAAGCACAACCAAAGCTCGCCTATATTTCTACAGAAGAAATATTATACAAAATTAATTCTACAGAAGAAATAAAAATAGTGCTGAACAGCGGCAATAAGCTCTATACGGACAACAGCAAGCCGATCTTTGCTTACTGTGACCGTGAGGGGATCGAAGTGAATATCGCTTTTGATACCTCGCTTGCCGCCTATCTGCTCAGCCCCTCGTCGTCGAGCTATGAGCCCGAACGCCTTTGCGCCGAGTACAGTATCCCTGTCGCGGCGGCTGAGAACGGGGAAGAGGGCTTAGGCTTTATCCACGCGCTCCCCGCGCTGTGCAAGCGCCTTGCCGATGATATCCACGAGATCGCCAACGATCACCTGCTTTACGAGATCGAGATCCCGCTTGCTCGCGTGTTGGCGCGGATGGAGAACCTCGGCTTCATGGTTGACGTCGAGGCGATCCGCCGCTATGGGGAACAGCTCAGCGTTGAAGTAGACGAGCTGCAGGCGTCCATCTATGAGGATGTGGGCTACGAGTTCAATATCAACTCGCCAAAGCAGCTCGCCAAGGCGCTGTTTGAGGATCTGAACCTGCCGCCGAAGAAAAAGACCAAGAGCGGTTATTCGACGAACGCCGAGGTGCTCGAGAGCCTTTTGCCCCTGCACCCTGTGATCGCGAAGATTCTGGAATACCGCACGGTCGCCAAGCTCAAATCGACCTACTGCGATTCACTGATCGACAAGGTCGCCGACGACGGGCGGATCCATTCGTCCTTTAACCAGACCGAGACCCGCACGGGGCGTATCAGCTCCACCGAGCCGAATCTGCAAAACATCCCTGTGCGCACCGAGCGCGGACGAGAGTTCCGCCGCTTCTTCAAGGCAAAGGACGGCTGTGTGCTGGTGGACGCGGATTACTCGCAGATCGAACTGCGTGTGCTTGCGCACATGGCGGGCGACGCGACCATGCGTAAGGCGTTCACCGACAATATCGATAT
>OCVV011301929.1_pt1 | contig 10470 bp, 5 predicted proteins | sample 1539721 | NCBI WGS metagenome assembly OCVV01 (sample SAMN02144230, study PRJEB22623) | gut metagenome | biome: sheep rumen | host: Ovis aries | place: New Zealand
ATAGGCATCAAGGGCTTTGCGTTCATCACCCAGACCGGCCAGCTGAGCGTGCACGCCAAGGAGCTGACCCTGCTGAGCAAGTCCCTGCGCGTACTGCCTATCGTCAAGGAAGCCGACGGACAGGTGTTCGACGCCTTCTCGGATCCCGAGCTGCGCTACCGGCAGAGGTACGTGGACCTCATCGTGAACCCGCAGGTGCGCGAGGTCTTCGTGAAGCGCGCCAAGATTATCTCCACGATGAGGGAGTTTTTCAACGAAGCCGGCTGCCTGGAGGTGGAGACTCCGATTTTGCAGAGCATTCCCGGCGGTGCCACGGCAAGGCCTTTCGTGACCCACCACAACGCCCTCGACATTCCCCTGTACCTGCGTATCGCAAACGAGCTTTACCTCAAGAGGCTTATCGTGGGCGGCTACAGCGGGGTGTATGAGTTTGCAAAGGACTTCCGCAACGAGGGTATGGACAAGACGCACAATCCTGAGTTCACTTGTATGGAGATTTACGTGGCCTACAAGGACTACAACTGGATGATGTGCTTCGTGGAGAAGATGCTGGAGAAGATTTCCCTGGCGGTGAACGGCACTACCAAGGTCAATATCGGCGGCACGGAGGTGGACTTCGGCGGCACTTACCGCCGCCTTCCCATCCTGGAGGCTATTAAGGAATATGCCGGCGTGGACGTCAAGGGTATGGACGAGGATGAGCTCCGCGCCACCTGCAAGCGCCTGGACGTGGAAATCGAGCCTTCTATGGGCAAGGGCAAGCTGATCGACGCCATCTTCGGCGCATATTGCGAAGAGAAGCTCGTGCAGCCGACTTTCGTCACGGACTACCCCGTGGAGATGAGCCCTCTGACGAAGCGCCATCGCAGCGACCCGACGCTTACCGAGCGTTTCGAACTTTTCGTGTGCGGCAAGGAGCTTGCCAACGCTTATTCCGAGCTCAACGACCCTATCGACCAGTTCGAGCGCTTCCAGGAGCAGGCCGCCCTCAAGAGCAAGGGTGACGACGAGGCTATGTATATTGATATGGACTTCGTGCGCGCCCTCGAATATGGTATGCCTCCGACCTCCGGTCTGGGTATGGGGATTGATCGTCTGACTATGTTTATGACCGGACAGACGACAATCCAGGATGTCTTGTTCTTCCCTCAGATGAGGCCTGAAAAGCCTTTGAAAAAGGAAGAGGCTGAAAAGCAAGAATAACAATATGCTCCCGGAGCCCATCACCTCCGCGCAAAACCCTAAAATCAAGCGCCTGCTCGCGCTGCAGAAGGATTCTTCCCTGCGGCGCGAGACGGGCTTGTTCGTGGTGGAGGGGCAGCGGGAGCTCGAACATTGCCTTTCCGCCGGCTTCGCTATTGATTCCCTGTTTATTTGCAGTGACCTGCTTCGGGGTGGAGTGTATCACCCTGAAAACTTCGCTTCGCTCATCCCTCCCACTTCGTGGGCCCCTCCCGTTCATGCGGCCACGGGCGGCCACAGTTTTCAGGGTGATACACTCCACCCCAAAACCTATTCACCGAAGGTATTCGAGGTCAGCGAGGAGGTGTATGAAAAGGTGGCGTATCGCGGCGGCACGGAAGGCATTATTGCCGAAATCAAGGCAAAAGCCCGCACTCTGGACGAGCTGACGCTGCCCGAAAGCCCCCTCATTATGGTCCTGGAGAGCGTCGAAAAGCCCGGCAACCTCGGGGCGGTACTCCGCAGCGCCGACGCCGCCGGAGCCGATGCCGTGCTCATCTGCGACCCTCTCACCGACCTGTACAACCCCAATCTCATCCGCGCCTCAATCGGAGCCGTGTTTACTGTGCCCACAGTAGCCTGCAGTTCCGGGGAAGCAATAGCCTGGCTGAAAGCGAAAGGAATCCAGATTCTGACCGCCCAGCTGCAGGACTCTTCCCTTTATTACGACCGCGACCTGACCCGCCCAACGGCTCTCGTGATGGGCACCGAAAGCACCGGCCTGTCCGACAAATGGCGGCAGGTCGCCGACGCGCACATACGCATTCCTATGCTCGGCCGGCTCGATTCGCTCAACGTCTCAGTGAGTGCCGCGATCCTGCTTTTCGAAGCCGTAAGGCAGCGCCAAGAGCCTCAGCAGCCTTAAAATAGTTAATTTTAAGTATTTGTTTTACGGTGCAAATATTCTTTATTTGCACTATGAAACGATTATTCTACATTCTTGCCTTCGCGCTGGCAGTGCTGGCAGTCGGCTGTACCCCCAAAGAAAAAGAGGTCGCAGTGAGCGGCGTCAGCGTGTCCCCCACCAGTATGAGCCTGGATGTGGGACAGAGCGCCATTCTGACTGCCAATGTCGAACCGTCCGACGCCACGGACAAGAGTGTCAAGTGGTCCAGCAGCGACAACGGCGTGGCCAGCGTCAACGATGGCACAGTCGTGGCCGTATCGCCCGGCAGCGCCACAATTACCGTGACCACCGTCAGCGGCGGCAAGACTGCCACTTGCTCCGTGACCGTCAAGGAGAAGGGAGATGACACCCCCGTGCTTAAAGGAATTTCCGTCTCTCCCGAAAGCGCCGAACTTGAGATCGGTGCCACGCTGGCACTCTCGGTGACCTTCGACCCCGAGAGCGCGGCTGACAGCAATCTGAAGTGGGAAAGCAGCAACGAGGCCGTCGCCACAGTAAAAGACGGGACCGTAAGTGCAGTCTCCTCCGGTGAAGCCATCATCTCCGTCAGCACATCTGACGGCAAGTTCTCCGCCTCCTGTTCCATAAGCGTGCGCGAGAAAAAGGAGCCGGTCAAGGCAACTGAAATAAAACTCAGCAAGTACCACATAGAACTGAAGGAAGGCGAAAACTCAGAAGCTGTCAAAGTCACTGTCTCTCCGGCAGATGCCGACGACAAGTCGTTCACCGTCGAATCATCCGCTCCTGACATTGCGGTGGCGTCAAAGACTTCCGACGATTCATTTACCGTCAAGGGCATCAGCGGAGGCCAGGCTGAAATCACCATATCTTCCCCGGACGGGCCCTCCGACAAACTAAGCGTGAAGGTGATTCCCGGCCTAAAGGAAGTCGACCTCGGGCTGCCAAGCGGGGTCAAGTGGGCAGACCGCAACGTGGGCGCCGTCTCGCCCGAGGACTTTGGCTACTACACTGCCTGGGGAGAGACCAAGTCGAAAGAAGACTACTCCGTTAAATCATATACCTTCGGAAACCCTCCCTCGAAATACAACGACACAGACAAAAAGGTATATCTGGATTCCGCTGATGATGCAGCCACCGCCACCTACGGCAACGGCTGGCGCACACCGGCTATGTCCGAACTGAGGGAACTGATAGAAAAGTGCGACTGGACCTGGACCTATCAAAACGAAATCAGCGGATATAAGGTCACCGGGCCCAACGGCAACAGCATATTCCTGCCCGCCGGAGGACAGAAAAAAGATGCGTCCGCACATTACCCCGGAGAAAGAGGGTACTATCAGACACTTGAAAAAGCCCATATGTTCTATTTTACCTCAACCGAGTCGGCTGTCGAGCACAATCCTTCTTACTACTTAGGATTATCCGTAAGGGCCGTCAAGGGCGACTATGTGCGTGTCACGAGCCTGAAACTCGACGTGACTTCCATTGAGAACATCGGTCCGGCAAAAGCCAGGATCAGGGCTACCGTGCAGCCTTCCAATGCCTCTGACAAGCTGATTGTATGGAATAGCAGCGACGAAAAGGTGGCCACGGTCGACCAGGAAGGCAACGTGACAATACTCAAGAAAGGCCTGGCGGCCATCAGCGCAGAGTGTTCCGGTTTTACCGCCGCCTGCGAAATCATTTCCGCATATTCCTGGACGGAACCGCAGAAAGTAGACCTCGGGCTGCCCTCCGGCAACCTCTGGGCGTCCTGCAACCTTGGTGCCTATACGCCAGGAGAGCCAGGGGCATACTTTGCCTGGGGAGAGACTGAGCCGAAGGGAGTCTTCACAATAGATAACTACAAATTCAGGTCGAGCACCAAGTACCAATACCAAAAGTTGCCCGACGTGCTTAAGCCGGAAGACGATGCGGCACACGTAAAACTGGGCGGGAAATGGCGCATTCCGACAACCGTCGATGTCTTGGAACTCGCAAGGGAGTGCAAAGTTCAGGAAGTGACTACTCCGGCTCCAGGCGTTTTGGTCACGGGTCCCAACGGTAATACGATATTTATGCCCTTTGCCGGCTATTACAATTACTCTATTATTGATCGCTACTATTTATACAACTGGACATCTTGTTATGGTACCGACAAAAACAAAAACAGAGGCCGAATCTGGGCTGAGAAACTTAATTTCTATAATCTGAATCTATACCTCGGCGCTACCATAAGGCCTGTATGGGCGGACCCCTATCCTTCCATAACATCTCTTGAATTGGACCGCCACGAGATTACAGCCGGCGTGGGAGAGAAAGTGCAATTGAATGTGAACACCACGCCATCCGGTATGAAAGCGAATCAGTTTGTCTGGGAGAGTGTCAGCCCTGATGTCGCGACCGTAGATGAAAACGGTCTCGTCACTATACTCAGGCCCGCACCTGTCACAATCACGGTTTCCACCCCAGGATTCGGCCTGTCAGACTCGGTGACTATATCTCCCGAGTATGACTATTCCCAGCCGGAAGAGATTGACCTCGGCCTTCCTTCCGGACTCAAATGGGCCTCCCGCAACCTCGGCGCACCCTCGCCCAGGGACTATGGAGCCTATTTTGCCTGGGGCGAGACCAAGCCAAAATGGGACTTCAACCCCGATAATTACAAGTGGGGCGACTGCTCGGATGAAAGCAAAATCACCAAATACAACAAGTCCGACGGGAAATTGTGGCTTGACAAAGAAGATGATGCCGCAAGCGTCATTCTGGGCGGAGAGTGGAGGACGCCGACTACTGCTGAAATTCAGGAGCTCGTGGACGGATGCGACTGGAAGTATTATTACACTGACGCAAGTGAAGATGAAGTTTACTTCGAAGGTGTCAGCAAGAAAAATAAAAATAGAATCATATTCCCGGCATCAGGAGGTATCGTGGGTAACACGACTGACGGCCTTATGAATTTTTCTTATACCTGGTCATCGGATGTAGGAACATCAAATTACGTTCTGGAAGTGAGCTATTATTCTGGCGGATATACAATTCTGGACGCGCAGTTCTTAGCGATAGCGGTCTGGGCTGGTTTCGATATATACCCTTGGTCATACGCACGATGGATAGGTCTGCCTGTCAGACCTGTCAAGGGAAGCGGCATTGCCAAAGGCGCCGCTGCGCCCGAAAGGCAGTCACCGGCAAGACGGAGCCAAGGCAAGGCCGCAATCAAGCTTCACCGCTAGGAGACCATTTGAGATATAACTCATAGACAAGCGCAGTGCTCAGGGGCGAAGGGCGGGAGGAAAAAGATCCTCGGAGCCCTTCGCCCCAGTCTTTTTCAAATGCCTTCACCCCTTCGAGCCAGCCTTCATACCAGCCCTCCACATCTCCGGAGAGAACTGCCTGCAGGGAGGCTTCGAAAAAAGACTTCCAGCGCGGCAGGGAGTATGTGCCCAGAAGGCCGTTCCACTCCCGCCCGGCATAGTCATTGAGTGTCATCCCCGCATCGCTCCAGGTAGTGATGATGTTGCGGGCGTTACGCTCGAAATAGTCGGCCTCGGCTTCATCCGCGCCCCAGCTCCTGGCATCGGCAATCCATTTGCCCGCAAGGAAGCAGCTCTGCGTGGCGGTGAGGCTGTCCATATCCGAGATAAGTTCCAGCATCGTAGCAGCTTCCCTGCGCATTGCTGCGGCATCCTTGGCAGAATAAGCGGCAGTCCAGCGGTCGAAGGTCTTCGTGCACAAATTGCCCAGCCACTGCCGGCAGAGGTTCGCGATGTCGAATTCGTATGCCTTCCCCATCCCGTCGGCTTCCAGCATCAGGCCGAGGGCCCGGCGCAAGGCAGCATTGTCGTAACGCAGGCGGGGATACGTATGGGTGCTCGGCTTGCCTATGTATGGGCGCATATTTGCGGCTGACCCGAGGAAAGACCCGGAGTTCCAAATGTACACGCTGTCCCGAAGCAGTTTCCAGGCCTCACGTTGCTGCGCGTTCTCGCCCCCAAGGCGTCTGTCTGCATAGCGCGCAATCCAGTCGCACTCCGGCAGATCCCAAGCCTGCTCAAGCACGTATTCATACATTATCGGGTTGCAGTCGAAGCCCTCCAGCGTGGATCCGATGCCGCTGAAATTGGCACCGCCCTCCCTGAATGTGCCGTCTATTCGCTCAGCGGTCCGCGAGAAAGGGCCGGCGAGGAAGGTATTGCCGCCGAAATTACCCAGGTAGCACCATATATACGGCACCCCGTAGAAGCTTTCGGTGCGCCGCCACACTTCCTCCTTCTCGCAGAAGTAGTCGAGGATGAGCTGCCTGTCGGCAGGGACCGCGCCCAGGTATGCCTCCACGCGCTCCGGCGTCCATTTATTCCGGTCGTAATAGAACATCCAGCCCATCTGCAGCCACACGGCCTGCGGATCCGCAGCAGCAAGGGTCTCATAGACTCTCCCGCTGACGTGCGCGAGGTACTCGGGATCCCAGCTCGGGGAGTCCACCTCGTTGAAGATGTCCAGCCCGTAGATGTGCGAGCTGCCGTAATAGCGCTTCTGCAGGGCCAGGAAGCGCTTCTGTATCTGTGCATAAAGATCGCTCAACGGGTCAAGGAACAGGCATCGGTACTCGTCCGGATAGCCGCCCCACTTGCCCAGGGTATCGATGGGGGCCTCGGGATGCAGACGCACCAGGCCTTCGGGTACGTGGCCTGCGAAGGCCGGAAGCACGGGGCTCATATTGAGCGAGCGCTCGCGCCCCACGATTTTCTGCTGGAGCTTCAGCTGGGAGTCCAGCCAGCTTTTCGGCAGCGGGCCTCCCCAGTGGTCTATGTTCTGCATACGGTGCCAGGGCAGGTGCGCGGGCCCGGTGAAATAAGAACGCACCTCCTCGTCGGAGAGGCCCATTTCAGTCCAGAGTTTGTACCAGATGCTTTCCTGCCCGGTTATGGCGAGCGGGAGGTTTACCCCGTTGAGCGCCATCCAGTCTATACACCTCTCCCAGTCTTCCCACTTCCACCAGGGCATAGTGTAGCCGAAAGTGCAATAGTTGAGGAAGAAACGCTTGTCCACTTTCGCCCCGGCCCGTACGGGCTCAGGCACCGGCGGAAGGTGCTCTGGCAGCACGGGAGTGCCGCAGGAGCGGTCCCAACCATAGTCCACGTTGCAGTAATATTTCAGGTAATAGTTAAGTCCCACGGCCATAGAAAGGGCATTATTGCCTTCTATACGCACTTTGTCGCCGCTCTGCGACAAGCGGAAATAATCTGAATCGGCCGGGGCGCAGTCAAAGATGAACTTATCGGCGCTTCCGGGCACCACGCGCCCGGCCAAAGCCTGCGCACTGCGCACATTCGGATCGGAGCAAGACAAAATGGCCAGCAAGGAAAAGACGAGGACTATAGTATTCTTCATTTTTTTGTATATTTACCCGCAAATTTACAAGAATATTTTTTCGCCTGTACCTGCAGGCTGCTTGAAAACGAAGTTTTAAACCGTTATGGCAGAAAAGATAGTTAAATTGATGAACGACTCTCCGCTGGCGCGGTGGGCCGTACTGGTGCTCGTGGCACTGATGATGTTCTTTGCGTATATGTTCGTGGACGTGATGAGTCCGCTTAAATCCCTCGTGGAAAGCGACTTGGGCTGGAACAGCAGCGTCTTCGGCAAATATGCGGCATCCGAGTATATCCTCAACGTCTGCGGCTTCCTGATTATCGCGGGAGTCATCCTCGACAAACTGGGCGTGCGGTTCTCCGGCGTGCTGTCCGCAGGGCTTATGGTGGCCGGCGCCGCCATCAAGTTCGTCGGTATCAGCGACTGGTTCCAGACCACGGGCTTCGCCCAGTGGCTCGGCAGTTGGTGGGTGGAGATGCCCGCAAGCGCCAAGATGGCTTCGCTGGGCTTTATGATTTTCGGCTGCGGCTGCGAAATGGAAGGCACCAACGTCTCCAAGATTCTCGCCAAATGGTTCAAAGGCAAGGAGATGGCCCTCGCTATGGGACTTGAGATGGCAATCGCCCGCCTGGGCGTATTCGCCGTGATGTGGATTGCCCCCATCATCTCCAATGCTGCGGGCGGGAGCATCCTTGCTCCTCTCGGATTCTGCGGCGCCCTGCTGTGCATCGGTCTCATCAACTTCATCATTTTCGGCGTGATGGACCGCAAGTTCGACAACCAGCTGGTTGCCGCAGGACTCGCCACCGAGGAAAAGTCACCCGAAGACGAGTTCCACGTGAGCGACCTGGGCGCCATCTTCAAGAGCAAGATGTTCTGGATCGTGGCCTTGCTGTGCGTACTGTACTACAGCGCCATATTCCCCTTCCAGAGATATGCGCCCAACTTCCTGGAGGAGACTCTGGGCGTGGACGCTTCGACTGCCGCGCGCCTTTTCAGCTGCTTCCCCATCCTGGCTATGTGCCTCACTCCGCTCCTCGGCATCTTCCTTGACCGTGTGGGCAAGGGCGCCACGATGCTTATGCTGGGCTCCGTGATTATGATCGCCTGCCATCTGTGCTTCGCTTTCGTACTGCCGTTGTTCCCGTATAAGTGGTTCGCTGTGCTGCTGATCGTGGTGCTCGGAGTAAGCTTCTCGCTGGTGCCGGCGGCCCTGTGGCCGAGCGTGCCGAAGATTATCGACGAGAAAATTCTGGGAAGTGCTTACTGCCTGATTTTCTGGGTACAGAACATCGGCCTCTGCCTCGTGCCTATGCTCATCGGCTCGCTGCGCCAGAGCACCGGAGGCTACACCGTGCCTATGATCGTGTTCTCCAGCTTCGGCGTGCTGGCGTTCATCTTCAGCCTCCTGCTCAAGAGTGAAGACCGCCGCAAGAACTACGGCCTCGAGCTGCCCAACATCAAGAAATAGGTTGGGCTGTGAGGCTAATTAATTGATTTTTAGCGTCTTATCCTACAAAGGGTGCCTGATATCCGGCACCCTTATTCGTCTAATTCGCTTATTACCAAGGCATTGCCCTCACGCACCTTACCAATCCCGTCCCGGACCAAGGACTGGGGTGCCCCCGCCGTACGGGCTAACACCGGAACAGATCAAGGACTGAGTACCCCCGCCGTACGGGCTAACACCGGAACAGACCAAGGACTGTGGTACCCCCGTCGTATAGGTCAATGCCGTATCGGCCAAGGGCTGAGGGACCCCCGTCGTACGGTTCACGCTGGAACAGACCAAGGACTGAGGGCCCCCGCCGTACAGGTCAACGCCGGTCAGGGGAGAGCGGGAGATGAAGATATTTCAGTATCTGCCCATACGTTGCTTCCGTCATTCCGTAAAGACTGTTCGCTAATACCTTGCGGCGCTCTTCCGGAAGTTGCAGAACATCACGGATACTGCAGAATCTCCCGGAATGCAGCAGTATATGCGTAATCTTGTCGTACACATCATCGCGCCGTCCAGAGAATACCTCATTGATATCATACTCACTGCCGGTGGTAGAATGTATGGCCGTGAGCATCTTCTCATAAGTTCCGAAGTATTTCTCGGCCTCGTCGTGTCTTATTACAGAATACTTGGTTATGATATAATCCGTCAGTTGCCTGACTTCCCTGCCGTCAAGGGGAGCGGTAAGATTGCGCAATAGCGTATGTGTAAGATACTTGCCTTCAGCGCGCCTCGCATCGACCATTTTCAACGCATATCTCAAGCGGGAAGAAGCGTGTCTGAGGACAACAGGTTCCGAGAACGGATTTGCGTTATGGGCATAAGCGAGAAAATTCCACCGGTATTGCTCCGCTTCGGCGGTCAGACGCCTCTCCACGGGATTGTTGTACACATATATGAGGTTTGTCCTTACTTTTTTGTCCCCGATTTTAGGCACGCTCCCGAAAGGAGCGTTGAAAACAGGACCGCGGAATCCATACTCTTTATTCATTTCGCGGGCGAAAGTCGAAGTCACAAAGCCGTAGAATCCCGAAAATTCCTCAAGCGATTCGGCAACGGAAGAGCTATGCAGATGATCCGGCATAAAGCACACGGCCAGCAACACCACATCATAACGCTTCGAGGCTATGTAAATAATGGAGAGCAGTACAAGATAGTCTCTTACGGAATAGAAGATCAGAGCTCCGTTCGGGGTATTTTGGTAACAATGGTTTAAAACCCCGGGAATAAAAAGGCGTTTTTCGTTTTTCATAGTCAGTCGTGTTTTTGGCGTGACGCCAATTAATTCATTATCAACCTGTTACGCAATCAAGGGTGCCTGTTTTACGGTACCCTTGATTACATAATGCAGTAATAATCAGCCGTTTACTTTCACGCAGCCAAATGCCCTCATATCGAGGCCAGCCAATTACCGTAAAGACTCGGGACGGGGGCGCCGAAGTCGGCGGCTGGGGCGGCAGGAGCGGCTGCGGCCGAAGGAACACGGCAGCGGTAGCCTTCCTGCTGA
>OCVV010000842.1_pt1 | contig 10468 bp, 14 predicted proteins | sample 1539721 | NCBI WGS metagenome assembly OCVV01 (sample SAMN02144230, study PRJEB22623) | gut metagenome | biome: sheep rumen | host: Ovis aries | place: New Zealand
AGTGATAGGATAACGAAACATATTAGTTTCAAGTTTTTCACTAATGGTTTTTTTAATATCCGCTTCTTCTTCAAGTCTTGAAAGATATTCATCATTTAATAAACCTTTTTCTTCGAGTTTACCAACACATTGATTTACCCAATATCTTTCATATTTATCAGTTGACCATAACATACTCTTTAATACAGGATACTTATCGTCACCTGCGCGATTGCCGCGTCTATATTCAGTTACTTCTACTTTTGGAATAGTTTGCTTATGTGCAATACTATAATTTTCAATTTTATTATAAATTTCATATNGAATTTTCAATTAATTCATTATAATCCAAAAATGATGGAGCAATATTTTCTTTTATATCATTTTCATCTTGAAGATATGCGTATTCATAAAATGCATCAACTTCTCGCTCTCCACCTTTTGAATTAAGATATGCTTTATGAACATATCTATCTTCTTTTTTAAGATAGTGAGCATCTGATCCAAGAACCATTTTACATTTAAATGCGGAGGCCACAGAACAAAGACGCTGATTGACTGCGATCTGTTCTGCTGATTGGCCAGGCGCACATTCAATATAAAAATCATCTCCAAAAAGATCTTTACACCATAAAATAAAATTTACAATATCATTATGTGCTTCCACAATTCCATTGTTATCTTCATGTTTTTCGGCTTTAATAAGATTTAAAACTTGAGAAGAAACCTCTCCACCGATACATGCGGTTGTTGCAATTAAGGTTCCTGGATATTTATTAACAATTTCTTCAAGATCTGCATAAGTTGTTGGAACTCTTTCAAGACCTCTATCCCAATAGCTATTCATCCATGCTCTTGAAGATAATTCTCTCAATGCTCTATGACCAGTTTTATTTTTAGCAATCAAAATAAAATGATAATATTTTTGACCCATTTCATGGTTAGGAGTTAAATATATCTCATTTCCTAATGCAACTTTAAAATCAGGATGCTCTTCTAAAATTTTCTGAGCATAAAAATTTGCTTCGGGATGCGAACTGAGGCATTCATGGTCGGTGATAGCGATCCCACTTAATCCAATTTCTACAGCCCTATCAATCAAATCTGTAACTTTATTAATACAGTCTAATAATCTAATATTTGAATACTCGCTATGAGAATGGATTTCAAACCTTTGAGCCATATTTTTTACCTCTTTCATAGACTTCTTATATTTATATTATAACATAAATAAATAAAAAAGTCAAGCAAGTTGCCCTGCTTGACTCGATTGAAAAAAATAAATATTAGTTTACATTGTCCATTGGAGTGTACCTCCTATATAATGTTAGGTATTAATGTTACAAAACTTGCATTACTGCAAAAACTTACATGCCCATTGGACTATACCTCTCTTTCATAATATTTATTTCTTACAATTATATTATACAAAAAATTTTTTTATTTGTCAAATTTTATTGAATAAGAATCAATTATCATTGGACCAATATCTTCTATGGAATAATCTGTCACAATTAATTTTCTGTATTCAGAAAATTTATTAGACAATTCATCTAATCTTAAATCTGCCTCTTCAGAAAGAACATCTGATTTGAGTAAATTTATATATTCATACCATTCTTCTATCTTATTATCAGGAATATTAAATTCATAATAGCCATAACGAAGATGACCAATTACATATTCTACATCAATTAGCGCTTTCATTGATTACCTCACTAAAACTAATTTTTCACTTGAACGAGTACAAGCAGTATATAACCATCGAGCATGTTCCACTTTATTAAAAGGAAATTTTTTAAGAACGACGATTTTAAATATCATTAACATTAGCAAAAAATAATTTATTCTCTTTCAATAATTAAATCATCTAAATATCTATTTAAAATCTCTCCTGAATTATCATATTTTTGAGTATATAATGTACAAAATATATGATCGCCTTCTTCAAAACCTTCATATGCAAAAGTTTGTCCCTCAGCACCTATTAAATTAAAGGTTTCTGATATATTATATTCTTTATTATATACTGTTACATCAACATGATGATATATACACCAAGAGCCATAGTAAGTAATATCTGTAATTTCACATTCAACTGTTTTCCAATATAAATGAGGTCGTTCATAGGAATATGATGAATCATAAGATGATTCATATTTACAACATCCTGTTAAAAATAAAAAGGCGATAACGCTTAATAAAAAAAATTTTTTCATATTTCAATATCCTTTATATCAACAAAGTTTTCAAATGTTCTTTCTATACTATTTATTATGTTTTCAGGAGATTGAAAAATATATTCTTCAATTAAATCATAAATTTTTTTACGATTAGGTTTAAAAACATATTTATAATTCCATTTATTTATAATAATAAAGTTATTTGGATTAGGTTTTAAATTTTTAGTTATTGTTTCTAATTCTTTTTTAAGTTCTTGTTCTGTCATTATAATATTTCTCTTCATTTTCTGGGGTTAATAAAAAATGCGTCGTTTCTAATTTTAAATCTTCAAAAGTATAATCTTTATCATATGGAATCCGAATTAATGGAATATTATGTTCAAAACAATATTTATTTTTTATTAAATCACTTTTATGAGTTCTTTCAAAATGTTCTTTAGTATCCCATCCCGTATTTGTATATTTAAAATGTTGACTTCCATCAAATTCTATAATATAAGAATCGTTTACATAAAAATCAAAAGAACGTTTTCTACCTCCTGTAGGATATTCTTCATTAAGTTTTTTATCTTGATATTCTCTAATAAAAGGAATATTTGATTGACTTAAAAGATTATTAATATTTTCTTCGTTATAAGAGATATTTCTTCCACATCCACAACTTTTTATACTACCATCTATAAGTCTACTACCTACTACAATATGATGAGGAGTCCCACAATCGCATTTACAATCATATAAAATTCCACCGCTTGAAGAATATTTTCCTTCGATTTTGGATAAAACAGTTAATTTACCAAATCTATCTCCTGGATTAATTTGCAAATATTTTCTACATCCACAACTTTTTACTTTATTTGTGGTTAAATTTGCTGTGGAAATGTTTTTTTCTTTTCCACATTTACATTTACAATGCCAATATCTTTCTCCATTTTTTGTAAAAGCTAGCTCAATAACAGTTAAATCATTAAAAATTTTCCCTGTTAAATCTTCTAATTTTTTCCCATGATATATATGAGATAAACATCCACAACTTTTTACTTCTCCAGATGTTAAATTACCATTAGAAACCCAAGTTACATTACCACAATCACAAATACATTTTATATATGTTTTTTTATTTTTTAGTTTTCGTTCATTTGTACAAGTTAATATTCCAAAACGCAATCCAGTATAATCTCTTTGTGCGTTTTTATGCTGACAATCTGTACACCATTTAGAAATTGATTGACCGCTTCTTACTTTACCAATATTTCCGCAATCACATTGAGCAACCCACACAGGACGATTAGAGCTTTTTGTTTTATACAATAAAGTCCAATGATTGATTTTTTCTCCTGGAGTATTAATAGATTTTCCGATAGGAATTTCTTTCCATATTTCTTTAGCTTCTTCAATGGTTTTTACATATTTATTATTCATTTTTTATTTTTACCTTATTAATACTAATTTTTTTTCTGCTCTTGTGCATGCAGTATAAAGCCAACGAGCATGTTCAATTTTGTCAAAAGGAAAAGATTCTTCAAGCACAACCACATTAGGCCAAGAACTTCCTTGTGCCTTGTGTACAGTAACTGCATACGCGTATGTGAATTCTTTTGGTACAATGTCTCCATATTTATGTCGTAATTTTCCAAGTCTATAAGATAATTTCCAATCACAACATTTTTCTCCAGTGATAATCATTTGGCGATCCATCTCTGTCATTTGATAAACATCATTAGTTTCTGGTATAACTAAATCGCCAACTAAAACATCAAATTTTCTTATATTACTTTGTACAAATCTAGGAATTTCTCTCCAAGTTTGAAAACTATTTTGAAGAATACCAATAGTTCCATTAATTAAAGCGTCACCATTTAAACTTGAATCATCCCAATAATTGCGGAGACATATAATTTTATCTCCATCAACAGGCTCACCAGTCCTACCCTGTAGTGCGCGCATTTGATTATTAATAGCCTGACGTTTTGCATTTGTTGCAGTTAGGATTTGATCTCCCCACTGTAATACTCCAGTGTTTAAATCTGAGTAAGGAATAATTTTTACTTCATTACCATTAAAATAATCAATCGGTTCTTGATTTCTGATTTTCATGGTAAGTTGAATAATTTCAGAATCTTCTTCCTGTCTCATGATTTCATCAAGAAAAATGTGAGGATCATCTAATAAATGATTATCCTCATCTTTGTCAATGGGTGGCAGCTGAAAAGGGTCTCCCAAACAAATAACATATACTTGATGTTTAAACAGCAATTCCATCAAAGATTTAGGAATCATACTAATTTCATCTGCTACAATAATATCATAGTCAAGACTTTTTTTTGGTATTCTGAAAAAACCTCCAGCGGGTCTTGGAATTGATTCATATAGTAATTTATGAAGAGTACAGACATTTTTATTTCCTTTTCTGCGAAGAACTTCTGCTGCTTTCCCCGTATAGGCACAATAGCATACTCTATCTTCATCAACATTTAACGCTTCAACAATAAAACGTACTAATGTTGTTTTTCCACTTCCTGCATAACCTGAAACAGTGGTGTATTTATATCCTTGTTTATGTCTTTCTATAGCAATTTTTAATCCTTGTTCTTGACACTTAGTTAATATCATCGTTATACCACTCCCAATGTTTTCCAAGAGTTGTTTTTCTTTCACCGTTACATACGCGTGTAATGCAACTATGCGTCGTATGATATGCCTCAGCAGCTTTTCTAGCAGATAAAAAAATTTCTCCAGTTTCAATACAGCGAACTTTTTTAGCTCTTGGATGTTTTGTATTCATAAAAGTTCTTATCTAATTTTTTCTTTCTTCTGTTAAAGTTCTACCAGTTAATGCTTTTGATATTTTCTATTTAGTTTCTTTAGTATGATGCTTCCCAAACATTCCATTTCGTTCGCCTCTTAAAGGATCAATATGCCTTGGATTCAAATCTCCTTTCCAGGCACCACGATTCTTTGCTATCTAACTTAATTTTTCTTTTGTAGATTCAGCTAATGCTTTAGACCCACCATCTCTAATATTATATCCTTTTTCTTGAGTTTTATAACATTTAATATAATATTGTTCATAATAATCTGCTTTTTCTTTAGTTAATTTTTCTTTTAAAATAATATGCTAAAAATTATCCCATCCATATTTTTTAATAGCATTATAAAATAATGGGGATTTCTAATATTCAATTCCATTCGATCTCCATCTTCTTTTTATATCTTTAGTTTGACCAATATACATTTTACCATTTGTTTTATTAACATGAGCATATACTATATACTAATTCATAATTCTTCTCCTTTCAAAGTATATAAAAATTAAGATAGAACGATGAACTTACTTTGTCCCCATTTTTTTCTAATAATAAATCAAGTTTATATTCAATTCTATCATTTTCTTTATGTAATTTCTATATTTCATCAGATATAGCATGAATAACTTGATGAATATACTATTTTTCTTTGTTATCTTTTTCTATATTCTACATTTGGGCGATAAAACCCATGATAGTAATTATATCTAATGATTCAAAATTTTGATTGTTATTCATATTTCTACCTTTATTATATTATAACAAAAAATAAGAAAAAAATCAAGAAAGAAAAATGCGATTGAAAAAAGTCCAAACGCATTTTTCATTTCTCGTGGACGACTGCCTAAGCGCCGAACTGTTAAGAAGATATTCCTAATGAATCTAAAAAATCTGCTATTTGTATTGCACAAGAGGAACAGATTTCAACATTAGAAAGTTCTACAGAAGATTTAAATTTTGCTAATTTAATCCCATTATTCATAGCGTATAGATATTTATTAGTTGGAACTTGTATTGTTATAAGTTTATCATCATATATTTTTTTACATATATCACATTTATAAACTATCATTTTTTCTCCTTTAGAAAAAATACTTAGAAGAATCCACAATTTCGTAATCTTTCATTAATAATTGTGGATAGATGCGGCCATTCCAATGGTTTGCGCTGCATTTGCATATAGCATTAACCTCAAGATAACCTGTAGTTGTAAATTTTTCAATTTCTTCTTCTGTGCCATTAAATTTAATAATTGACAATCCATTAGGTAAATTAAATTTAAGAGTATTACTTTTCATTATTTGAAAATTAGAATTAGTAATTTTAAAATTAATATTTACATAAGCTCTATCAATATCTTGACCCCAGTAATCATTCATACCTGCAATTTCTAAAATGAGTTGATTATTATTGTCAATTTCTTTAAAATCATAATCTATTCTATAAATAGGCTCAACAGAAACATCTTCTAAAAGCTGGTCAATACGATAAAGAAAATCTTCGATATGATTTGCCTCAATACCAACGCCCGCCGCATTATCATGGCCTTCTACATAAGTTACTTCTGGACATTGTTCAAGCACTTCTTTAAAACTATCAATACCTGTTTTTGTGTATCCTCTCATTGAACCTTCATAAGTTTCTTTTCCATTTCTATTGGTTCGTGTTAATAAACAACATGGTCTTTGATATTTTGCCATAAACTTATTTGCAATTAAACCGCGAATTTCAGAGTCAATTTGACCTGGTTCTAATAAGAATAAAAGAATTTTATGGTCAAGCATATGATTAGTTTCAATCATTTTTTCTAACATAGCTAAACCTGCATCTTCTGCTCTTGTCTGTCTATTTTTAACGTTTGTGACTGTTCTAATTGCTTGTAGAATTAATTTTTCTTTTTCCCCTAATTTATGTCCTCGTTTGTTTGAAAGAACTTCTTCAAATGCCTTATGATTTAACATTGAATTAAATAATAAATACTTTTCCTCTAAAGTTCCACTTCGAGTAATTGCATTAACAAAAGGAACAATAAAAAATGCGGCACCGATAGATGTACAACTCATACTGGAATCAGATGACACATAATCTGCTTTTGATAATGGAAAAGAGTTTTTGTCAAGCATATAATCAATAAATGGATTTTTAATATTTTCTTTTTTAAATCCTTTTGTAATAAGATAACGAGTTTCTAAACTTTTTAAACTCATCATATCTCCGTCATTGCCAAGAGCAACAAGATCAATAAAATCATCTGCGTAATAAACATTTAACCAAGTATCAATATATCTACAGAACTGCCATACAACTCCAACGCCAGATAATTCTTTATTAGGGTAGTCCGATAATTGATTATTAATAATAATAGCATTTTCACTAATATGATCTGTTAAGTGATGATCTAAAACTAATACTTGAATATTTTTATCTGCTAATATTTTATGATAACTATAATCATTACTGCTTGAATCTGGACAAATTACAAGCATTGGGTTACGAGTTAATACAAAATCAATACAATCACTTAATCCATGCTGTTTACTATCATGCATATACCAATCTAAATGATTAATAACCCAAGATGGGAATAACTTATATAAGTAATTAATAAGAAGTGCGGCAGAGGTATAACCATCACAATCACAGTCGACAATTACTAAAGCATCAGCATCTTCTTTTACAGCATTGATAATAGCCATTAAACCGTTTTTGAGATTTGTTTCTCCTAAAGACAATGGAGAATTAATATCCTAATCAGATAGATTTACATAATGTAAAATTTCATCTTCCGCAATTCCTCTATTATATAAAATTTGTTGAATTGCTGAGAAATTTTTATTTGGTTTGTTTATTAATTGATATTTCATATATTTTTTCTTCCTTTAACTTTATAATATTTCTATTCATATTATAACAAAAAAAGAAAGAGTTGTCAAGTCAACTCTTTCTAATACATTCGTCAAAAGCTTTAAAATTATCAGAATTTAATCCTCCAGGGACGGCATATACAATATTTTTGATTTTACTTTCTCTAAAAATAAAATCAAATAATCTTGCAACAGTTCTTGGGTTTTGTCCAAATACTCCACATCCCCAAGCTCCAAGAATAAGAACATCAACTGCTTCAAGTTCTGCAATATCTTTAATAAATTGAATACGTTGAGCTAATACAAGAGTGTTTTCAACTTGAGAAACATTCCATTTACGGGCGGCGGTCCAATTTGGAGAGGCACAAGTAATTATATCTGCTTTAACTATATGATCTCCTTTGTTAAAAATTACATTTGGAGAATATAAGGCTCTATCAGTATAAAGATTTTTATTTGGTTTAGAATTATTTTCTTTATAATATGATGTAAAGTTTCTTAAAATATTATAAAGATTAGATTCATGACATAAACATTCTTCTTGAGCATTACTACCATCAATAAATTTTCCACCAGGATTTCTATATGATGCAAAGTTGAGAGCAGCAACTTTGACTTCTTCATTATCTTCTCCTAAAACTTCTCGAACATGAAAAATCGCATCAACAGCACCCGTATCAAGTAATTGCGAATAAGGAACTGGATTAAACCCATTTTCAGTCCAGTCATTTTTATTTAATGGACCAGTATAAATATTTGTATCAGCGACAGCCGCCGCAGTTTCATTAGCAAAATTCTCATCCATGTATTTAATTTGTTTTTGTGCTTTTATTTTATTATCTTCTTTATATTTCCATGGATTTGCGTTCATTTTTATTACCTTTCTTTTAAAATGTGATTATTATAAACCAAGTTACAACAATTTGAATAAAATGAATAATTTGGTCTTGAATTAAATTAATTTTTAATTTATTTGCTTTTAAATTATCTACAAACATATGAATAATTACATTTATAATAAATAATAATATATTCCATATAAATAAATGCGTATAAAAACTATAAATTAAAATGGGTAGTTGAATCATAAAGGACCAACTAAAACTATGACAAAATAAAGCCATTAAATAATCATTTTTATATAATTTATTTGGAGCATTTTTTATCCACCAAGATTTTTGTTTAGCAGAAGCTAGCCATCCTTGTAAATAGTAATCATCAATAATATGACAAAAAATCATTGATATTAAAATAAAAATTTTTATATTCATTCTATCGTAACCCTCTTTTTAAATAATTCTAAAAATGTATCTTTTCCACAATCTATTGGTGAATCTTTATATCCAAGTAAATTATCTTTATCAAACATATAACTAATATTTACATAATTACCATACTTATTATATAAAGTTTTTAATTTAATAACCCATTTCTGCCACTCATTATCACCAATTTTTTGAAACTGTTTATCAAGTGCAATAATAATTTCTTTTACTCCAAGAGATAAAAGTAATTTAACTTGATAATTAATTAAATTACTGCCACAACATGCTACACTTATATCTGACTCTTGTCCAAAATATGACGCATATTTAAGACAACTTTTTTCTCCTTCAAAGACAATAGCTTTTTGAAATGTAGAAATTGCTTTTTTACTATTGTTTAAATTATATAAATTAAAACCAAGAGGATGATTATATAATTTTCCATTTATATAAGCTGGACGATATTTACCATATACTTCATTTTCTTTAATTAAGGTTCTTTCTCTAATTCCAATTAAATTTCCATCTATATCATAATGAGGAATGACAATTCCTTCATTCATAGGATCATAACAAATTCCTCTTGATTCCATAATATCAAATGTAATTTCTTCTGCTTCCCAAGGAATAATGTGCGGATGAGGTAAATATCTTAACACTTTATTATCATAAGTTTTTAATTCAACAATTTGCGGTTGATTTTTTTCTTTATTTCTTTTAAAGTTATTAATAATTTGCCAATCTTCACTTACTTCTTGATTATCTTCAAAGTTAAATGTTTCTGCTGTATATCCAAAATATCGAGCTACAAATGCAATAGCGCGAGGTAAAGAAAAGTTTTGAATACCCGCAGTCTTATTAACTCTTAATACTAAATCATATATATCAAATGAAGCATCGCCGCATCCTGTATAACAATGAAATAATCGAGTATTTTCATAATAATATAATTTATGACTATCGCCACCATGACAAATTGTACGAGCGGTGAATAATCCATTTCCCATTGTAGGTTCTCCGCCCAATTCGCTTACAAGGTCAAATACTTCTTCTATTGTTAAATTTTTTTTTAATGTATCTTTATCATATTTGAACCCCATATTAACCCCTTTAATGCAATATCATAGCAAAAAAATTTATAACTGGATGTTGTTTTGCGATTATATCAATTTTTTGACAAGTTTCTTCAGCTTTTCTCCAGTTTCCGCACCATAATACAAAACCTAACTAGCTCCATAAAAATTTTAATTCTTTATATGTTTTCATATTTCTCAATATAAGCTTGTAAACAACCATCTTTTGGTAATATTACAACAGTTTTATTAACTGAAGATTTTGTTATAATATCTCCAATCCATTTATCCCAATTT
>OCVV011330811.1_pt1 | contig 10467 bp, 11 predicted proteins | sample 1539721 | NCBI WGS metagenome assembly OCVV01 (sample SAMN02144230, study PRJEB22623) | gut metagenome | biome: sheep rumen | host: Ovis aries | place: New Zealand
TGACGACAGGGCTGCGGGAGTTCCGGATGGTTTCTGTCCTAATGCAAAAATCATTCACATCGACATTGACGCCGCTGAAATCAATAAAATACTTCCAAGCTCTGTAAGTTTTGTCTCTGATACGGCCTCTGCTTTTGAGAAAATCAATTCCGCCCTCAATAATGCTGATTTGAGTGCCGGCAAGACCGCCCGCTCAGAGTGGCTTTCTTCTTGCCTTGAGCTTAAAAAACAGGAGAAAATCGAGCTTGAAATGAGCTGCTCGGCCGCTGAGTGCTGCGGGGCAAAAACTTGCGGAAAAAAGGCCGGGGCAAATTTCAGAAATCCCCGTGAATTTATCCAGAAGCTTCCTTCCGGCGATAATATCATCGTCACCACTGATGTTGGTCAGCATCAGATGTGGGCGGCCCAGTACTTTGATGTTCAGCGTCCCCGCCAGTTCCTTACTTCCGGCTCTCTGGGAACCATGGGCTTTGGCCTGCCTGTTGCTTTGGGCGCGGCTTTTGCCCAGCCTGAAAAGCGCATAGTCTGTATCTCAGGCGACGGCTCAATCCTTATGAATATTCAGGAGCTCGCCACCATGGCGGAGAACAAGCTCAATGTCACGGTAATTGTCCTTGAAAACGGAGCTTTGGGTATGGTTCGCCAGCAGCAGGAATATCTTTTTGACAGGCACTATTCTGCAAGTACATTCCCGTCAAATCCAGACCTGCTTAAAATTGCAGAGGGCTTTGGAATTAAGGCCATTGACGCAGATACTGACCCTGACTGGGAAAAGAAGGCTTTTGAATCTAAGGGGCCGGTCTTTGTCCGTACGAAAATCGCCCGCTGCGAGAATGTTCTTCCTTTCGTAAAGGGCGGAAGCCTGAACATTGATTCCATCAGATAGAAAACTTAAAAAAAACATCAAGATTGAAGTGCACCCCAAAAGTTAGACTCTATGTTTAATTTTTGGAGGTGCTTTTTTTTAAACAGGCATTTTATAATTGAATCGATAAAAAGGTCTGGAAATAAAAAAAAGACCCAGCTGAAACTGAGTCTTGGAAGGATGGGCAGTGAGAGACTCGAACTCCCGACAACCTGGGTGTAAACCAGGGGCTCTACCAACTGAGCTAACTGCCCGAAATGTGAACATATTATATCAGAAAAAACGGCTCTAAGTCAATTGCTTGGAGCCGTATTATTTGTTTTTTCTTGGATTTTTAGTTCTGCATGTCTTCTTCAAAAATTTCACGCTTAAAAAGAACTATGTCGCGGATTTTTATTGAACATGCTGTATTGAGTTCCGATTTTTTTGTCTTGTCACTGATAATGGGAACATCAAAATAATGGAATGATTTTTCGTAGCCTTCAGCCTCAATTTCAATTTCGAATTCAAATTTGCGGCTTTCTCCGGCTTGGACAGCTGGAAGGGAACTTGCCCAGAATGTGAAAGCTCCTTTTGTGCTTTGGAATGTCTGGGTTGGATTTGCCCAAGTCATATCGACCATTTGTACCGGACTTCCGTCAAGTTTTAGGAGGACTTTTGCCCCTGAAATTGGCTCAAAGGTGCTTCCGTCAAGAAGATAGCCGGTGAATGTCGGGAAATTGAAACTGGGGTTTTCTTCTCGCTGAACTTCACATTCTTCGCGGGGAAGGGAATGGAAAGGCCTTTTTGTTGATGAAATTATTCTGAGACCGTCCATTGCCACGGCAGAAATGTCTGCAATAAGCTGGTGATCCGAAAAAATTTCGTTTGAGTGGGTTACTCCACGCCCCGAAACAACATATTTGGGAGGAATGCGATTAAGAACATAACTGATTGTGTCTAAGCGGCAGTTTTTGCAGTCGCATGAAAGCCAAGCCGCTTTATCTCTTTTTACCTGCTCGTATAGCCCGTTTACTTCGGCTGTGACCAAATCTTCCATCATGTTATGTACATTCATAAATAGTCTCCCATAAATTAAAAGAGTGCGCCTCTTCTGAGACACACTCTATTATAAGTCATAAAATTCTTATAGGCAAATAAAATTTTACTCCATGAGTTTATATTTTTTAAGAATCCTTTCTGTTTCTAAAAGTAAGTCATCTTTCGCATATTCTTTGGAGCATATGTATCCTGATTTATCGCCAGATTTAAAAAGTTTTAAAGGGTAGCCCCAATATTCCATTTCATCCCGATATTGACATAGCTCTAGGTCAGAAATCAAGTTTTTTTCACCTTTGTGTATTGTGATAAAAAATTCTTTCTCATCTTTCTCTTCTATATTTATATTTATTTTTTCGTCCATGCGATTCCTCTTGCTCTGTTGTGAAATATGACAGAAAAACATCATTGATTTTCTACAGGATACAAGTAATAATATATATCGTAAAGACCACAGCATGCGTCCATACCCGCATTAGCGCTTTTTGATTTTTCAATAACTGTTTCCCAGTTTCCGTATTTTTCAAATGCTGCTTCGGCACTTAGTCCGTATTCATTTCCATATTTTTTCAGATTGCTTTCCATTGCCGCCATTAATCCATCGTAATCATTGTTTTTGATGTAATCATTCAGGCGATTCAGGTTTCTTTGTGCAACCGCAGCTCTTGCAATTTCCTCGATTGACTTACCTTCATTTGTTAATTCTATTATCAGTAAATCAATATTATCATTCGCTTCGTGATACTCAATTCTTCTTTGTCTGTATTCTTTTACTTTTTCCGGATCTGACCAGTCATATATTCCCGCACTGGTAGCATATGCAGTGAGTCGCCCTGATTCTGGATTCGGGCTGTAACCGTATACGGCAGTCTCATCTTCTATGGCATCCCTTAAAACCAGCGGATTTAAAGATGGGTTATGTTTATATTGAAATTTTTGAGGGGGGGGGGCTTTTTGCGATTGCTCGGATGTTGACTCATCGTCAGAGTCGTTGCAACTCACGAATGAGCAGGGAAGTAAGACCATAAAGAGGGCGGCTAGAAAAATACAAGATGATTTTCTTATTTTCATAGAAATTTCTCCTCATGGAAATTATAACTTCTTTTTTTTTAGATTGCAAAGAAAAATATTTTTTTAATTTATTTTTAAGAAAGGTTTGGAGTAAGAAAGGTAATGGGATAAGAATGGAGAGATTTTCAAATCATGCCGGAAAAATTCAGCATGATTTGAAAAAAGTTGGCTTTTAGTTTCCGCCTTTTCGTGTGTAAGCGGCCAAGCCACCAGCCATGATGATTTTTGCTGAGCGGGCAGCGATGTCGTTCACGCAGTCAATTTCGGTCTTACCGTTGATGAGGACTTTGAAAGGCTTTCCGTTCTTCAATGAGTCGTCAAGGTCTTTGAGCTCAAGGGTATCTCCCTGCTGGATTTTGTCGTAGTCAGCCGGGTTTGCGAAAGTCATCGGGATGATTCCGTAGTTAATCAGGTTTGCCTTGTGGATTCGGGCAAATGATTTTGTGATTACGGCTCGAACTCCAAGGTACATAGGTCCGAGGGCTGCGTGCTCACGGCTTGAGCCCTGACCGTAGTTTTCGCCGCCGACTACACAGCAGTCAGCGAATTTTGCTTCTTCGCTCCTGGTGTAGAAAGTCTCGTCCAGGCGGGCCAGGGTGAATTTTGAAATCTCAGGAATGTTGCTTCGTAATGGAAGAACTTTTGCTCCGGCCGGCATGATGTCGTCGGTTGAGACATTGTCGCTTGCCTTGAGGCGGACAGGGAGGGAGAGATTTGACTTGTATTCACGGCAGGCAGGGCAGGGCTTGATGTTAGGTCCGCGAAGAATTTCGACTTTGCTAGCCTCGCTTTCAGGAAGCGGCGGGATAACCATGGCACGGTTTGTGGCGCAGTTTAAGACCATTGGGCTAGACAATCGAGGATCGTTTCCGTCCAGCATTGAGATTCTGACTCCTGTCTTGTAAGCCGGGTCTTCATAGCTCAAAGTTTCTGCCTCTGTGAAAACTCCTGTTACGGCAGCGGCTGCGGCTGTCTCAGGCGAAACAAGGTATACATTTGCGTCGGCAGTTCCGCTTCGGCCTTTGAAGTTTCGGTTGAATGTGCGGAGAGTTACGCCTTCTGAGTTTGGTGCAAATCCCTGTCCGATACAAGGACCGCAGGCAGATTCAAGGATGCGGAAACCTGCTTCGATTAAGTCTTCAAGGATTCCGGCTTTGCTTGCCATAAGAAGGGTAGTGCGGCTTCCCGGAGCGATTCCGGCCTCAACTCCCGGTGCGATGTGCTTTCCTTTAACGATTGCGGCAACTGATTCCAGATCATCAAGAGAAGAGTTTGTGCAGCTTCCGATTACGACCTGTGTGACTTTTTTGCCGGCGAGGTTTTTAACGCTGTCGATTACATCAGGATTGTGAGGGCATGCTGCCAGTGCGTGAAGCTCGTCAAGGTTGATTTCGATGAGCTTGTCGTAACAAGCCCCCTCGTCTGCCTTCTGCTCGCTCCAGTCACTTCCTCGTCCCATTGATTCAAGGAAGCGTTTTGTAGATGCGTCTGAAGGGAAGATTGAGCAGGTGGCGCCCAATTCAGCTCCCATGTTCGTGATTGTTGCCCTCTGTGGAACTGTGAGCTTTTCAACGCCCTCGCCGAAATATTCGTAGATTGCGCCTGTTCCGCCCTTTACTGTCTCATGGCGGAGAACTTCAAGGATGATGTCCTTTGCGCCGACGCCTTTTTTGAGTTTTCCAGTCAATTTTACGCCGAAGATTTTTGGCATCGGAGTGTGGAAGGCGCCTCCTCCCATTGCGACTGCGACATCAAGTCCGCCGGCACCGATTGCAATCATGCCGATTCCGCCGCCTGTAGGTGTGTGGCTGTCAGAACCGAGCAAAGTTTTTCCCGGCTTTCCGAATGATTCAAGGTGAACCTGATGGCAGATACCGTTACCAGGGCGAGAGAAATAAAGGCCGTATTTTGCTGCCACTGACTGAAGATAGCGGTGGTCGTCCATGTTCTTGAAGTCGGTCTGCAAGGTGTTGTGGTCGATGTATGAAACTGAAAGCTCTGTCTTGACCCGTGGAATTCCGATTGTCTCAAACTGAAGGTAAGCCATTGTTCCTGTGGCATCCTGAGTCAAAGTCTGGTCGATGTGAATTGCGATGTCCTCGCCTCGTGGAATTGGTGTGCCCTTTTTGAAATCGATGTTAGGGCAAGCTTCAGGAACGATATGCTCCTGCAAGATTTTTTCGGCAAGAGTTAGAGCCATGAGTGTACCTCTGAAATTAAAATTTATGGAAAGAATTATATCTTTTTCGGCTAAGTCTTACAATATAAAAAAAACATGGTTTATTTTTTCTCTTTGTGTTATAATGCCTGTCAAGTTATGGGAAAAAAATTCCGGCAGTCTTTTTTTCGATTTTTCTCTTTTCTTTTTCTCCTCTTTGCTGCTGCCTTTATGTTTTCATGCTCTCAATCTGTGCAGGAAAATGAGGCTGCTGAGGAAACTTCTACCTTGCGTTATACGGCCGATGCCCTCTACAAATCAACGCTTTGGACTGAAGCCCTGGAACTTGACAGGCTTTCTGCCAACGTAAAATCAGTGGATGGCATTTCATCCAAGCTTAATCTTACTCCTCTTATTGTCTTGGCTAGCCTTCCGCCTCAGTCAAGCAGCATCTTTCCCAGTCTTGGCTCTTTTGGCTCCCTTGACACCAGTCTTATCTCAAAATCTCTCAGGGAGACTTTAACAGCATTTTCTGATGCAATTTCAAAATACAAGGATGCTGACTCTTTTGTCGCTAAGGATAGCCTTTATTCCCTTGCTCTTTTTTATGCTGATTTCAAAAGAATTTTCAACGATTGTTTTGAGCTGGACAAAATCGACGAGGTAAAGGCTGAGCCGGCAGAAGTATCTGAAGAAAAAACTGAAGATGAAATTGTCGGGCAGGACAAGGAAGTGAATGCCGAAACAATTCAGGATACTGACACAAATGAAACAAAGAATGACACAAATATAGAAGAAAAATCTTATTTCTCCTCATTTAAAATCGGTCAGCCCTTCCTTGACGGCATTTATTATCAGGTCCCGCTTAAATTTTTTAGCGACAAGGCCACTCTTACTCTCTGTGTCTTCTGTTATGAGGACTCTGGAAGCTGGAAAATCGATCAGGTTCAGATTTCTGACTGGGAGATTTTTTGATGGCAGGCCGCAATCTTAGCGGAATAGAGCGGCAGCTTGTCCTTGACTACATCAGGGACGGAAATGCACCTCTTACACTAAGTCTCGCAAATGCCCATCTTCCTGCAAATTCCCTTCCTTCAAGTACGCTTTTTCATGTTGCGGCAAGAGATGAACAGGTTAAAGCCATGGCTCAGGGCGTGATTCTCCTTCAGGATTCAGAAAATAAAGCGGCTTTTTTTGCAGGAAAGACGGTCACAGTTAACTTCTATTTTAATCGTCTTGCCCTTTTTTTTGAGACAAGGGCTCAGCCTGTTCCCGGAGGCCTTGTCCTCGCTCTGCCTGATTTCATTTGTAAAGTCGAGGATAAAATGGAGAATCAGAAAAATGCTTTTTCGGTGGTGGTTTATTACGAGTCATCTTCAAGAAAGGCTTCTGGAAAAAGCCGTAAAACGGACATAAGCTGTGATTTTGACGAGGCATACCCCCTTTTCTTCGAGTCTGATTACATGGAGCTTGTGAACAAGTGCCTGTCCCAGAAAATCAAGAAGGAGAGGGAGGCGATTGCGGGTAGAATTCACTCTCCCAAGCTGGTTTATTTTGACAGAAAGAGAATGCTTTTTCTTTCGGACAGGGGAGAAATGCCTTTTGTCCCCGATTGTGAATATGCCTGCCTTGTCAGTTTTCCCCTGGAAGGCCCGGTCAGGGAGCGGAAAGTTTACCTTTCTTTTGTCATAGAGGACTTATACGAGAGTTTTGACAGAAGCCGCCTCTGTGCCTGCGCAAGGATTTCTTCAATACAGGAAGAGGATTCCCGCTTCATAAGTGACAAAGTCAAAACGAACGCAAAATGAAGGAAAAATGATTTTCCTTAAATTGTAGACTAAACTGATACAGACTGATAAAATAAAGTCTATGTTATCGAATGCTTTACAGACCCTGTTCTCAAGTCCGGTTTTTCTGGCTTGCGTTTCCAGCTGGCTCTGCGCGCAATTTATAAAAACAATAATCAAGCTCTTTTCAGGAAATATCCATAGTCTGGGCGAAATGTTCGAGCTGCTTTTCTGGCGCACGGGGAGTATGCCTTCCAGTCATTCTTCGATAACCGCCTGCCTTTGCACAACGATTGGCTATCGTTCAGGACTTGATTCCGATGTTTTTGTCCTCTCACTTGTTTTTTTCCTTATAACAATCCGCGATGCCGTAGGGGTAAGGCGGGCAAACGGAAGACAGGCCCGCCGGCTCAATGAAATTGGCGAAATTCTAAAAGAAAAAGGACTCTATGACGATTTTAAAAAACTCAAGGAAGTAAACGGCCATTCTCCTATGGAGGCTTTTGTCGGAATTCTCCTGGGTTTTTTCATTGGAATTGCCTTCTGCGTCCTTTAAAAAGAATTGGGTGGGATAAACAATAAAAAATGAATCTTGAACTGAAAAAAATAATTCCTTTCATAATCTCATTGCTTGCCTTGTTTTTGCTTTGTCATTTCCGTTCTATGCCTGTAAGTCAGTTTTGGAAGGGCTACCGTATGCTCTATGTTTACGGAGAAAGCCTTTCAGAGCAGGATATACTCACCGTACTCGAAAAAAACGGCTGCACGTCAGTTGTTTCCTACGGAAAGCAAGGCCTTCCCCTTGCGTCTCACCTGTCGCCGGTTCAGACTCAGGACTCATCTTCATATATTTACCGCCGGGCTGATTTTTTTATGGACAAAAATCACAGGGCCATGGTTTTTTATATTCCTGAGAATCAGGATTCCCAGCTGGAGAGGGCAATCCGCGAAATTTCATCTTTTCAGGGTACAAAGGCTGGAACTGACGGAAAGAGCTCATTTCCCTGGCTTGCTCCAATTATCAGCCTTGCGCTTTTCGCCTTTTTCTTTTGCTTTTCAAAAAAGAGGCTTTTATATGCGGCAGGCTCCTTCTTCATGCTTCTCCTTTCTTTTAGCCGTCCTCTTTTCACGGTTGCCGCGGCTTCTTCAATGTATCTTTTCGCCTTTTTTATTTTTCATCGTGTCTGGATGCGAAAAGACTTTCTTAAAACCGTGCTGAATTCACATTATGTGCTTTTATTTGCCCTTAGCCCCCTTCTCGTGCTTCTTCTTTCTTCACCTTTGAATTCAGTCTTTTATCTTTTTGCCCTTCTCGGCTCTGCAAGTTTCGTTGCAATTTACGCCCTTCTGGAGCAGTCTCTGGAGTCTCGCTATTCTTTCCAGCCAGTTTTCATCAGGAGTGCCCGCATGATTCCTGTGCTGGGGCGGCTGGGGATAAGGCTTTTGGGGGTGCTTTTCCTTTCTCTGTTCATTACTCTGCTTTCTTTCAAATTTCTGGGAAATGTCTCTTCTTTTTCAAATTCTGCTTCCATGCCATCTCTTCCGGCACCTGTTTCACATTCAGACGGAGAACTGGTGCAGCTTTCAGATTTCGTTAACTGGAGCTGGAATACCGTTACTTTCCCCTACAAAAAAATCGGTGAGGGCAGTGACTCTGTTCCTCAAGAGGGGGAGGTAGTTTCAATCAATGACTATCAGCAGGCTGCGAACGGAAAAATCGTAAGGGTATCGACACCGGCCTTTGTTTTCAATTCTGACTTTAAGGATTCGGTCTACAAGTCAATCGAAAATCTTGATTATCCCGCCCTTGAGAAAATGATGCTCAGGCAGGGAAAAAACGCAAGTTTCGGATACGCAAAAAAAGCAGCGGCTTCAAACGCTGAAAGATTCGGCTCCCTCTTGCTTTTGGTTTTTATCACGCTCACAGCCGCATTGGGAATTAATTATATTTTGGGAAGAAAACGCTATGGTCTCAGCATCTAATTTTATTTCAGCAGACAAAAACACCCTGTCAACCTCAGTCAATGCCTTCCTTCCGAAGATTGCTTTTATTCCGATTGAGGAAGACGATTCTGGAAAAGCAGAAATTATGGTGAATGAAGGGGACCGTGTTCAGGAAGGTGACGTTATTGCCAGACTTAAAGGCCTTAATGTCCACTCATCCCTGCCGGGACTCGTTCAAAAAATAGAACAGATTCAGTATGCCAACGGAAAACAGGGCTTGTGTGCGAAAATCGCCCTTAACGGCTCTTTTAACTACCTGGGCAAAAAAAATGAGGCTCAGGACTGGAAAAAATACGAGGATAGTGAACTGGTTTTTATGCTGAAGGAAGCAGGCGTAATCAACACTTTTGCCAAGGCTACGCCCCTTTACAGCCAGATAATAGACTTGCAGAAGTCAAAAGGTTCTTCTCTTGTCGTCCGCATGTTTGATGCCGATCCAAGTTTCGTCACCGATGGTTTTATAGCCAAAAAACATGTGCGAGAAATAATCCAGGGAGCGGCTGTTCTTGCCAGGGCTTTCGGTGCGAAAAATGTGCTTTTCGCATTGACTGTGACATGCCCCTTACAAAAGCCGGCGGCTATTACCACAGGATCGGTCTTTTACAGGGAAAGGATACGCTTCAAAATGCGCTGTTGGTCTGTTCCGCCCAGCATTTTCCGGGAGAACTGATCGAACTTCTGAAAGAATACGGAACGAAAAGCGCAAAGCATATCAGCAGAGAGGCTGCTATCGTGCAGATCTGCGATGCCATGGTCAGCTCCGTTTCCTTTCTGTATTCCAAAAACAGGGAAACGCCGCTTGATTACGGCAAAATTATCGATGTGATCATTCGAAAAAAGACCGAAAACGGGGATTGGAACAAATGCGATCTGAATTTTCGGGAGTTAAATGAGATCAAAAAGGTTCTGACCGGAGAGAAGCAGTATTATGAATTTTTACGTTGAAAACGAAACGGATCTTTCCTTTCCTTTTTCCGTGGATGAAACCGCGGCTCTGGTTTTGAATGCCGGACTGAAGCATGAAAACGTCCCCTATGATGTGTGTATCAATATTCTGATCACCGACAGGGAAGGGATAAGAACCTATAACAGAGACTATCGCAGCATTGACAAAGAAACCGATGTTTTAAGCTTTCCGGCAGTTGATTATGATGCGCCCTGCGATTTTTCCCATGTGGAAGATGAGCCGAATTCCTATACGGATCCCGAGACCGGCGAATTGATCCTGGGGGATATGATCCTTTGCGGGGAACGCGTTTTTATACAGGCCGAGGAATACGGTCACAGCGTTCTGCGGGAGTTTTCCTTTCTTCTCACCCATAGTCTTCTGCATTTGCTGGGCTATGACCATGAGACAAAAGAAGAAGAGAAGATCATGTTCGAAAAACAGGAAGCGATCCTTTCAGACTTACGGATTTCCAGATAGAGCCCGTTCGTGCGATATCCGCATGAATCGGAGCGTGACAGATGGGAAAGAATTATGGCAAATACAAATTCCAGAAAGGAAAAGGGACTTTTTTTATACATTACCGTCCTTTACCTTT